>Ga0310696_10009047_pt1 | contig 11561 bp, 3 predicted proteins | sample AusTroGonzalo_MG_4_FD_203885 | JGI IMG/M metagenome (GOLD analysis project Ga0310696, IMG submission 203885) | Bovine rumen microbial communities from tropical cattle in Woodstock, Queensland, Australia - Gonzalo_02 (v2) (version 2) | ecosystem: Host-associated > Mammals > Digestive system >...
TCTCAACTCTCCGCTCGGCCCAACGGGACGCTTGCCCAAGCAAGAACTCTCTATCGTCACCCACGACCGCAACCGAGGCAAGGGCCGGGCTCTTTGCACAGGTTTCAAGAAAGCATTGGAACTGGGCTTTTCCTACGCTATTACCCTCGATGCCGACGGCCAGCACTACCCTGAGGACATCCCCAAGTTCCTGGAGGCCAACCGCCAGCATCCTCATGCCCTCATCATCGGCAGCCGCCACATAGTAGGCAACGCTTCCCAGCGTTGCGACCATCCCGTAGTAGGCAACGCTTCCCAGCGTTGCGACCAGCCCGTAGTGTATGAAGATTCCAAGCTTTGCGGCAATCAGAACTCTGGCAGTCGCTTCGCCAACAAGTTCTCCAACTTCTGGTTCTACGTCCAGACAGGTCGTCGTCTGCCCGACACCCAAACCGGCTACCGCCTCTATCCCTTAAAGAAAATTCTCTCCTCTCCCCCCCTTACTTCCCGCTACGAGGCTGAGCTGGAACTTCTCGTCTTTGCCTCCTGGCATGGCGTGGAGCTGGTACCCATCGATATAGACGTCTATTACCCGCCCGCCAGTGAGCGCGTCAGCCATTTCCGCCCAGTGAAAGATTTCGCCCGTATCAGCCTTCTGAACACCGTGCTCTGCTTCCTTGCCGTGGTCTACGGGCTGCCCCTGCGCCTTTGGCGGTGGTTGATGAAATATCTTCGCACCATAGGTTCGTTGCTCTTCTTCATTTTCTTTTCCGTCTTTGTGTTCACGCCCGCCGTCTGGTTCTACGTTAAGATTGGCCATACGTCGGAAAGGAAGCGTTACAACATCCACCGTCTTTTGCAATGGCTTTCCCGCTTCGTGATGATACGCCTGGGCATACCGGGAGCGCCGTTCTCCAGTAAAGTGGCTGACGAGACCGCTTTCGCCACACCTCACGTCATCATCAGCAACCACCAGTCGCACCTCGACCTGATGTGCCTCATGCTCTTTTCGCCCCGCATGGTATTCCTCACCAACGATTGGGTGTGGAACAATCCTTTCTACGGCTTCATGATTCGCCAGGCCGAGTACTATCCCGTCAGGGATGGCATCGACGTGCTCATGCCCCGTCTGCAATCGCTTGTGGAGCGTGGCTATAGCATCGCCGTATTTCCTGAGGGTACACGTTCTCCCGACTGCCGTATTGGCCGTTTCCATCAGGGAGCCTTCCACATTGCCCAGCAGCTAGGTATCGGCATCCTTCCCGCCTGTCTCTACGGCCCAGGCAAGGTGCTGCCCAAGAAGAGCTACACCCTGCATAAGAGTCCTATCTTTATTGAGGTAGACAAACCCATCAACCGCGACGAGCTGGAATCCATGGGCGACACCATGCAGCAAGCAAAGACTTTGCGCCATCGCTACCTGCAATGGTACGACGACCTGTGCAACCGAATGGAGAGATGACAAGCATTTCGTTTCCGTTATCGTTTATTCGCATTTTACGCAGCGGTACGAGGCAAGCACGCTGTTGATATTACTTTTAACGGTTGGTAGGCAGATGCTGAACATAGCTGTGCCGGTGGCATCGTACTCGGTAAGCAAACGGTTGTTGGCGTCGTTTTCGCCAGGAATGCCCCAGCCTACAATCATGTTTTTGCCACTAAAGCTAAGGGCACCGCAGGCCTGACTGTAGTAGCCATCATCGAGCAGAATGGCCGACTGCGAAACCTGCCCCGTATTAACATCAACCGCCAGGCGCAGCATTTGTGTGCGACCTGTAACGTTACCATTATTAAACAAGGTGATGGAATTATCGCTTTCGTGATAGCGGACATAGTGCTGACCGTGGAAGTCGTAGCCCGCATCATTGTCGGCACCAGCCACTCGCCATAGTATATCGCCCGTTTTGCCTTGGCGATCAATCTTTAAGACCGAACTGATGTGGCGGAACGAACAAAGCAGATTGCCATCGGGCAGCACGTCGATGGAGTTAAAGTGTACGTAATCCTTGCCGGCTGTAGCAGCAAAACAGGGGTCAATCATTGTAGCCATCTCACCATGATCCAGGCTCCACCAGTCAAACTTCACCTGTCCGTTCTCCACCTCCTGGATATAGGCCGATGCCAAAACGGTATCGCGCTGGTTAATGATGGTATCGCGATCGATGTAGCTCATCACTATGTAATGGTCGGGGGTAAACATATAAAAGTCGTGCCCATCCACAGGGTAGCCCTTTTCAACATGCTCGGAGGCCTCAAGCTGTATCTCCTTTACCTTATTATACTGTGCATCCAGAATAACGCGCTTGCCAGGATTAAAGCCGTTAAAGCGCCACGAGGCAAATTGATCGTCGGGCTCCTGATAGCTGTAGTACGTGTTGCCATCAAGGGCATGGTGCTTTTTAAAATCCCACCAGCCGGTGCTGTTACGCTCCAGCTGCGGTTCAAAACGGTAATACAGCAGTCGTCCGTTATTGTCCACCTTCTCAATCAGGCGTATGTAAACGTACGACAGGTAGAAATCGCCGTCAGATGTCGCCTTACCACTGGTTTGCAGTTCAGGGATGTTCTTATGTAGCGTGTTAAGCAGGATGGTGTGCTGCTTGCCCTCTTGAGTGTAACAGATCTCTATCTGGTGGGCGTGGGAGATGGTGTCTATCTTGAGAGAGCAGGCACCATCAAGAACCATTTTGCCATCTATGGTCAGGTTATCGAATTGATTGAAATTATCTATCTTGAACTGAGCAGGAAACTCCACGGTCAGCGTTCTGAGGTTGACCGTGTCCTCTCGTGTCAGGTCTATCTCGTAGCGCTCGCCATTCACTGTCAGCGACATAGTGGTCACTGGGTTTACAGCGGGCGAATCGATGTTGTCGGTACATGCCGTCATGCAAAAGGCAAATAATGTAACACCCAAAAATAAAGAATTGCTCTTGCGGCGGTAATGCCAGAGGGGCAGTGTCTGGATGTCATTGATCGGGTTGTTCATATCGTTTGTTTTTTTTGTTCGATTCTTCGCCGCAAAGTTACAAAATAAAAACGAAACAAGGTATGAAAAAACAGGGATTTTTTCTTATATTACCAATAATAGCGAGTAGAACCTCCATAACGCCCGTCCGAAGGTGTTCGTGAAGAAGGTGGAAAGACGTTTGGCAAGTGAAGACAAAAAAGCTGTTGAAGAATGGTTTTCCATACGCGCAACTTTTTTGGCAACTTTTTTGTATGTTCCGCCAAAATAATGTATCTTTGCAGTCGCAAAGTCTGTTGAACTCCATAAAAAACGTTACAAACTAAAACAATAATGACTATGAAGAAAGTGCTATCCTTTTTCATTCTGATGCTCCTGCCGATGGTGGCGGGGGCAGAGACCGTAGAGATTAATGGAATTAACTACATTTTAGACTCGAACACAAAAGAGGCCGAAGTGACAAGCAAGCCCTGGTTTTACAGTGGTTATGTGGTCATCCCAACGTCTGTTATATACGACGATGTAGAATATAGTGTAAGGAGAATAGGAGACGGGGCTTTCTCGGGTAGTTCAGGCTTGAATTACGTCTCGATTCCCAACAGTGTGACGAGAATAGGAGAGAGGGCTTTTATGTGGTGCAGTTACCTGACATCCATCAAGATTCCCAACAGCGTAACAAATATAGGTTGGAAAGCATTCTATGAATGTAATAACCTGAATTCTATTAAAGTGGATAGCTGTAATTCAGTATATGACTCACGCAACGATTGTAATGCTATCATCAAGACGAAAACAAACGAACTAATATTAGGCTGTAAGAATACTATTATTCCCAACGGTGTGACGAGCATAAGAATGGAAGCCTTCTATGACTGCTACGGCCTTACCACTATTACAATACCTAATAGCGTGACGAGCATAGGAAGTAGTGCTTTCTATGGCTGCAGCGGTCTGACTTCAATCACGATTCCCAACAGCGTGACGAACATAGAATATGGTTCTTTCAAAGATTGCAGTGGACTAACCGCCATAAAAGTTGAACCGGGTAACTTATATTATGATTCCCGTAACAATTGTAATGCCATAATCAAGACAGAAACCAACGAACTGTTTTTGGGCTGTATGAATACTGTTATTCCCAATAGCATATCGAGTATAGGAAACGGGGCTTTCTATGGTTGCAGTGGCCTTACCTCTATTACGATTCCCAACAGTGTGACGAGAATTGGAGGCTCTGCTTTCTCTAATTGCAGTAGCCTGACCTCCATCACGATTCCCAACAGTGTGACGAATATAGGAAGCTATGCTTTCTATGAATGTAGCGCCCTGACTTCTTTTATGATACCCAATGGCTTGACAAGTATTGAAGATGATACTTTCTATGGGTGCAACGACATAACCTCTTTTATAATACCAACCAGCGTCATGAGGATAGGGAATGGCGCTTTCGCCGAAACTGGATGGTTCAACAATCAGCCCGACGGGATTCTGTATCTTAATGATTGGCTGATAGGATATAAAGGCGAAAAGCCAACAGGAAATGTTAAGATTGAAGAAGGAACCAAAGGAATAGCTGACTTTTCTTTCTATTATTGCAGTAGCCTGACCTCCGTCACGATTCCCAACAGCATGACGTGGATAGGACAATTTGCTTTTTCTGGTTGTAGCAGTCTGACCTCCGTCGCGATTCCTAACGGCGTGACGAGAATAGAGTATAAAACATTTGAAGGTTGCAGTGGCCTGACATCAGTCACGATTCCCAACAGTGTGGAAAACATAGGACATTATGCTTTTTCAAGTTGCAGCAATCTGTTTTCTTTCAAAATCCCTAAAAGCGTGACAACCATAGGACAGGGTGCTTTCACTGAAACAGGATGGTTCAACAACCAGCCTGATGGAATTCTGTATCATGATGATTGGCTGATAGGATATAAAGGCGAAAAGCCAACAGGAAAAATAGTGATTACAGAAGGAACAAGAGGAATAGCTGATTATGCTTTCTGTAATTGTAGCGGAATGACATCTATTACAATCCCTAATAGTGTGAAAGGCATTGGAGCTCTTGCTTTCTCTGACTGTAGCGGCCTGACTTCCGTCACGATTCCCAAAGGCGTAACAAGTATAGATGGTTGGAGCTTCTATGGTTGTAGCAGCATGACATCCTTGTCTATTGGCAGTAGTGTGAAAACGATTAATGATCATGCTTTCGCCTCTTGCAAGGAGCTGACAGATGTGTATTGTCTTGCAGAAGATGTTCCTATAACCAATATTGAGGCTTTTATTGAGACCCCAATTGAAAATGCCACCCTTTATGTACCTGCCGCATCTATAGAGGCATACAAGGCATCGGAGCCCTGGAAGAATTTCAAGTTCATCAAGGGGATTACACCCTACAATGAACTTTGCGATGTTAACGGTGACGGTACAATTGATGTGGCCGACATCGCCAGTATAATAGATGTAATGGCAGCAGGAGACAAGATAGTGGAACAAGTAATCGCTGCTGACGTGAACCAGGACGGTGTGGTAGATGTAGCAGACATAGCTACCATCATTGACGAGATGGCAGGGAAGTAGGTTTCACTCAGTCGGGATTACGGGGGACGGTTCTTGTGATTATTCCGGAATTATTGATTAACTTTGCAAGCGAAATATGAAAGAGAATTCATTATACGACAAGAAATCGCTGAAAACGGTGGTCGGTAAGACCGCTGATTTTGCAGAGTTGACAAAAGACTGTGTTGGGAGGGGCAGAAGCGCTGGACTAAATATAGTATAAAAACATAAAATGTGCGTCGAAATGGACAAAATGTTTTTAGAAAATGTTTTTATAGAACAGCTACTACTAATGGCGATTCCCTTTAACACAGGGGCTTTGCATAAAAACACAAAAAAGAGCCGAAATGGACAAAATGTTTTTTGAGAGTGTTTTTCTGAGTGCTGTAGTGGAGTAAGACCGGTTCTTGATGCTTATTCCGAAAAAATTGATTAATTTGCAAAACGAAATATGAACATGGACGAGAAAACGATAAAAGAAGTACTGCTCAAAGGTGAACGAGTGACGCTGGAGTGCAAACGGGCAAAGGCTGAGGTGCCAAAAGAACTTTGGAACACGTACTCTGCCTTTGCAAACACTATCGGCGGGTTGATTCTGCTGGGTGTTGAGGAACATCGGAAAGAGACTGATCCAGCCAAACGCTTTGAGATAACGGGCGTTGACAACCACCAGAAGATTCTGACGGACTTCTGGAACACCATCAACAGCGATAAGGTGAATGAAAACATTCTTGTTGAGAAGGATGTTGAGGTAGTTGATCTGGATGGTAAGAAGGTCGTTTGCATCCATGTCCCTATGGCTGACTTCCGCATGAAACCAATCTATCTGAACGGCAATGTTTATAAGGGAACGTATAGGCGTAACCATGAAGGTGATTACCATTGCACAGAGCGGCAGGTGAGAGCCATGATTCGTGACTCTTTCGAGGATGGCAATGATGGCATACTGATTGAGCATTACAACATGGATGATATCGACCTCGACACGCTGCATCGTTATCGTACATTGTTCCGGGTATGGAACAATGACCATGTGTGGAACGAAGTAGATGATAAGACATTTCTCAGGAATCTCGGAGGCTATATCGTAAATAGGGAAGAAGGAAAAGAGGGCTTGTCGATAGCTGGCTTAATGATGTTTGGAAAAGGATTGCCTATACGGGAACGCTTCGATAATTTCCGTATGGATTACCTCAATTTCTGCAACCTTATTGGTGAGGAACGCTATAGTGACCGTCTGACATATGACGGACGTTGGGAAAACAATTTGTATCAGTTCTTCAGCATCGTATTGCCAAAGATGACTTTCGACTTGCCGAGACCGTTCCGAATGGAGGGCTTGCGGCGAGTGGATGACACACCGCAGCATAAAGCTGTACGCGAAGCTTTTACCAACTCGATTATTCATGCAGACCTGATGATGGATGCTGGTATCTTACGGATTGAGAAACATGATGACCGTCTCTGCTTCCGTAATCCTGGGCTGCTGAGATTGCCTATAGAGCAGATCTATGAAGGAGGCAACTCCAAGGCCCGTAACCCTCGCATCCAGAATATGCTTCGCATGGTAGGCTTTGGCGAGAATATCGGTTCTGGCTTCCCCAAAATCATTGCAGCATGGAAAGAGACTGACTGGGGGGAGCCTGAGTTGAAGAATAAGATTGAAGTTGATGAGGTTGAATTGGTGTTACCTGTACCAGCTGTGACAGCAGATGTCGTAAAAGATGTCGTAAAAGATGTCGTAAAAGAATTGACTGAGAGACAGCGTATTATCATTGAGCTGATAAGAGAGAATCCTTCGTTAAGTGCCAGCGAAATGTCACAAAAGACTGGCATGGTGACACGAACGATTCAAAGAGACTTGGCATCACTACACGAAAAAGGCATACTTACCCGTGAAGGTGGTCGTAAAGATGGTAAATGGGTTGTAAAAAAATAAAATAAGGAAATTACACGGAATCATGGGCACGGTTCTTGACAGTCATTCTGGAATAATAGATTAACTTTGCAAATGAAATATGAATATGGACGAGATAAAGAATCAAGCTGGAGTTCCTTGGAATAGATGACATGTGAGTTTGAATGTGAACATTTCACAATTGAGATTATGAAAAGAAGTTTTATTATTTTTTTGTTCATGGCGCTGCTGTGTGGACAGACGTTCGGTGCTGAGCGCAGTGAAGAGGAACTGATGCGGATAGCCGCTCAAGTGTTGAATCAGCCGGCGGCGGCAAGGCAGGCAGGAGGCAATAATGCTGCGGGGCAGTTCCGAGTGCTGCACCGCTTGCCGATGCTGTCGATGGTGGGGACGCCTGAAATCGGATTTGCCATCGTTAGCCACGATGACCGCGTGCGACCTGTTCTCGGTTACAGCCTAGTGGGCAGCTCCTCTGAGCGTAGCGAGCCTGGCATTGTAGCAAGCAACACCTCAGAGCGTAGCGATACCACCCCCGAAGATTTCCCCTGCGGTTTGCAGTGGTTTCTGGAAACCTTGAACGCCAGCCTGCAGGCGATGGCCGACGACGGTTACGAGTGGACACCCGTGGGCATACGCCCTGACGGCGATGTGAAGCCGCAGGTGGAGCCGATGCTTGAGACCGACTGGAATCAGCACACACCGTTTAACGACTGGTGCCCTACATTCGTCAACGACAAGGGGCAGATACAGCACCATGTGGTGGGCTGTGGAGCCACGGCCACTACGCAGGTGATGTACTACCACCGCCATCCCTTAATGGGCCAAGGCTCGACGATCTACTCCTACGACCCCAAGCAAGTGTTCCATGTCACCGAGCCTGTGGCCGAGAACATGCTGGAGCTGTCGTGTAACTTCGACACTGTCCGCTTCGACTGGAACAGCATGGCCGCCCACTACGGCAACAAGCGCAGCAGCGACGAGGCGGCCAACGTGGCCGTGGCGCGCCTGTGCAAGGCAGTGGGCATCGCCATGCACATGATATACACTGAGACCAGCGGCAGCGGTTCGACCTATGGTGACATGGTGCGTGCGCTGCGCTCTCATTTCGGCTATGGCCAGGATACCCGCTCGGTGTCCCGCAACAGCTTTGCCGACAGCACCTGGATGCACATTGCGTTTGAGGAGATCAGCAACGGTCGCCCCATTCTCTACGGTGGCAATCCAAACCAAGACCAGTCTGGCCATTTCTTTGTGCTCGACGGATACGATGCTGACGGCCTGTTCCATATCAACTGGGGCTGGGGAAGAAACTCGTACTATGACGGCTACTTCGACCTGAACTATCTCAGCCCCAACAACACCAATTCGCACTACTCCGTCAATCAGGGCATGGTAATGATGGTGCACCCTGAAGGGACGCCCATCGAGATGACAGAGATTAATGTGGATGCTCCTGGCTCGCTGTCGGCCCTGCTGCCGACGAATCGTAGTCTGCGGCTACGCATCAAGGGCACTCTGAACGCCTCCGACATCAGAGCCTTGCGTCAGTTAGGCTGCGGCGTGAAGGATGCCGACGGGCGCATCACCGAAGAACTGACCCATCTGGACCTGAGCCAGGTCTCGCTTGTAGACAACGTTTTGCCCGACTCGGCCTTCTTTGGTTGTACCCAGCTCTTGCAGCTTGAACTACCATCGTCCGTAACAGCCATAGGCAGCTATGCCTTCGCCAACTGCTTCTTGCTTACCCATCTCACGCTGCCACGTTCGCTCACCACCTTGGGCACGGCTCCGTTCACGAGTTGTGTACAGCTGACCGACTTCAGCGTGGAGGAAGGCAACCGCCACTTCGCCACCATCGACGGCATACTGACCAATGCCAAGCGCAACAAGCTGGTGGCCTATCCTGAAGCCCGAAGCGAGGCCGTCATTCCATCGACGATAGACAGCATAGGCCCAAACGCCTTCCGCTATTGCTTCAACCTCAGCGAGGTGCGCATACCCTCGCATGTCAGGGTCATCTGCGAGAGTGCTTTCCAGAACTGTACCAATCTGCAGCAAGTCACGTTGGAAGAGGGCGTGGAGCGCATCCTGGCTTTGGCCTTCAACAACTGCGACTCCCTACGCACGCTCCACCTGCCCACCACCATCGACAGCATCGGCCAGCGGCTCTTTATCTATAGCGACAATATGCAGACGGTGACCATGGCCGACGGGAACCCCAACTATCGCGTGGAGAACAACTGTTTGCTTTCGCGCGACGGCAAACAGCTCTTTCAAGCCCTGCTCACCGAGGTAGAAAACGTGGACATACCCGCCTCGGTGGAGATGACAGAGAAGTTTGCTTTCTACGGGACGAAGATGAAACACCTCACCATCCCCTCCACGCTGAAGAAGATAGGCAACCAGTCCATCTATTTCTGCCAGAACCTGACGCAACTTGACATAGAGGAAGGAATAGAAGAAATCGACCATTATGCCTTTAACGGCTGCTCGGCACTATCGGAGGTACACCTGCCGGCCTCGCTTACGACCATCGGGTATGCCATCTTTGACAACTGCACGGGCCTGCACCATGTGGACATCAGCGAAGCATCGACGCTGTTCCGCACCGATGACAACATGCTCTTTTCGAAGGACGGTACTGTGCTGCAGCAACAGCTGACCGACGATAAGGAGGAGTACACCGTGCCCGAGACCGTGACGACCATCGCTGCTGGCTGCTTCCGCTATTTGAATAACCTCCACCGGTTGACCATTCCCGCCAGCGTGAAGAGCATCGGCAACTATGTGCTCTTCGGCTGCCAGAACCTGACGGACGTGGTGTGTCGTGCGGGCAACCCCTTGGCAATCAATCAGTATGTGTTTGCACAGACCGACCTCAGCCAGACGACGCTCCACGTACCCAAGGGCAGTCTACAGGCTTACCAGACCGCCATTGGATGGGAGCAGTTCGGCACCATCGTCGACGACCAGCCTGATACCGACGGCAACGCCATCCGTGTCGTGGTGCCGCCGTTGCTCTCCAGCAAATGGGGAGCGGGGACACCCTATAACGACCTCTGTCCCGAATACGAGACGGGCAAGCGTGGCGCTGTGGGCTGTGGCGCAGTGAGCACGGCGCAGGTCATGCGCTACTGGCAGTGGCCCGACCATGGCGTGGGGCAGAACACCTACACCAGCATACTGAACTACGACCCAGAGCACACCATAGAACTCTCGGTCGACTTCGGCAGTGCCACCTACCAATGGAACCAGATGCTTGATGACTATAGCTCGCAGACAGGCACCGACGAGCAGCGGCAGGCCGTGGCCACACTGTGTTACCACGTCGGCGTTGCCATGGACATGCATTTCGGGGCCCCATCACCAAACGACAAGAGCCCGGTGGAAGCCCTGAACCGCCACTTCCGCTACTACGCCAAGCAGATGAAAGGCAAGAGCGATGATGAGTATGCCGAGGTGATGCGCCGTGAGCTGGATGCCGGACGCCCGGTGCTCTTTCACGGCGAGAACGAAAAATCGACCAGCAAACACACCTTCGTTTGCGACGGCTATGCCGAGGATGGCTACTTCCACTTCAATTTAGGATTCTCGGGAAACGGCAACGGCTACTACCGGCTGTCGGAACTTTTACTGCCCGACGGTAGAGACTACCGTTATCATCAATACATCCGTGCTTACGACATCCGCCCTTACCGTGGCGAGATACCCACCGGCACCGTGGAGCTGACGGTAGAGACACCGGGCTCGTTGCAACAGCTGATCGACAGCACGGCGGCTCCATTCGCCACGTCGCTGAAGGTCAGCGGGCCGCTCAACGGAGCCGACCTGTTGGCGCTGCGGCGGTTGGCCGGGCGCGACGAGTACAATATCAAAACGGGTCACATCATGACCGACCTCGACCTGAGCGATGCCTCCTTTGTGCCCAGCGACGACGTGTATTACCAACGGGAGACCGACGGCGTCCTCACCACTTACACCATCACCAGTGCCGACGAGGTGCCGGAAAACGCTTTCCGCAACACCAACCTGCGCCGCATTGTGCTGCCCAATTCCGCAAGAACCATCCGTAAGCAGGCTCTCTATGCCTGCCTCGACTTGGAAGAGCTGGACTTCGGCACGGGCATCACCCTCATCGACACC
>Ga0310696_10009048_pt1 | contig 11561 bp, 9 predicted proteins | sample AusTroGonzalo_MG_4_FD_203885 | JGI IMG/M metagenome (GOLD analysis project Ga0310696, IMG submission 203885) | Bovine rumen microbial communities from tropical cattle in Woodstock, Queensland, Australia - Gonzalo_02 (v2) (version 2) | ecosystem: Host-associated > Mammals > Digestive system >...
GCTCTATGAGGCTGGCGACATCACGTTGCTGCTGGCTCATACCGTGAGAGAGTAGATAGTCAGAGAATGCCTTTCACCATCGGCTCATTGATGGGGTCATCGCTGTTAAAGCAAGAGGTTGCCAGAACAGAGTTCAACTGGACGGACTTTATGTTTGAAGATCAGTGCTAATACGATTTATATAATATCAAAGAGCTTTATGAAACCAGTCAAAGTAAGTATCTTCTGAACTTCGCCTGTAACGTTCTTTAGTACCAAACTGCCGCCATTGGCTGCACTCTGTTTTCTCAGTTTCAGCAGTCCACGCAGAGCCAGACTACAGACGTATTCCAACTCCTTACAATCAATAATGATAGACTTTTCGATGTTATCTTCCAAAGGCTTAATGTCCTCCAGGAACTGTGTGGCTTCGTTGGTGTCGAGCCAACCGGAAAGAGTGGCAATATAAGTGCCGTTTTGTTCTTTAATATCGATATTCATAATGTTATGGATTTAACGGGGTTAAAGGATAGATAATATTCACAATAAAGATGTTAGCGGCGAGGATGATAAAATTCATCAACAGACCGATACGCATGAAGTCGCTAAAGCGATAGCCGCCTGGACCATAGACCAACATGTGAGTTGGTGATCCAATAGGTGTGGCAAAGCTACTGCTGACGCTGACCATCAGAGCTATTAAGAAGGGATATGGCTCGTAGCCCAGCTTCTCGGCAGCCTCGTACATAATGGGGAAGAACATGGCACCAGCTGCCGTGTTCGAGATAAACTCCGTGATAAAGGTTCCCACCAGACAGATGGCGGTCATCACTACAATGGGATTAGTGCCACAAACATCGAGGATCCCAAAGGCCAGGCGCTCAGCGATACCTGTTTTTTGGATGGCAACACCCAACACTACCGAACCAGCAAACACCATGAGGATTTCCCAGTTGATGGATTTCATGGCCTGATCCACATTGCAGCACTTAAATATCAGCATGGCCATCGCAGCAAGGAAGGCGCACTGAAGGAGAGGAATGATATTAAGTGCAGAGAGTGTCACCATCGCAATCATAATAGTCGTAGAAATGAGTGTCTTCTTGCCGATGTTAGGCACCTGGTCAGAGTCAAAGAAATGCACTTGAGAGAATGAACCCGATGCCTGGATGTTGAGGTGCGGCGGGCATTCCAGCAACAGTGTGTCGCCAGCCTGCAGCAGCACCTCGCGTGGTGGCTCATTGATGCGCTTACCGCGGCGGGCTACAGCCACCAGAATCATATTGTTGTCCTTCTCGAAGCTGGTGCCACTCATCTTTTTATTAATCAGGCTACTGCCAAAATTAACATAGGCTGTTCGCAGCTGTCGGTTCTTATCGACTTCACTCATGGTAAACACCATGTGGTCGGCGTTTACCAGTCCGTGACTTTCCTTCAGGTCGAGGATTTCGTCAATCTGACCTGAATAAATAAGACGGTCGCCGCCCATAACCAGCTCATCCGAAAGGGCAGGAGAAACCATCTCGTCAAAGTGTATAACCTCAATCAAGTTACCTCCGCGAACATTCATCAAGCCAGCCTCTTCAACAGTCTCTCCGACATGCGGATTGTCTGATGGCACCAGTAGTTCGACCGTATATTCACTGGTTGATTCAAATGCAGACTCAGGTGCCTGTCGGTAAGGCAACAGTTTGCGCATGGCGATGATACTGAGCATTCCTATGAACAGACAGAATAGACCAGGAATGGTGGTAGCCAGCACGTTCATAGCAACGCCTGTTTTCTCTGCATAGAGACCTGAAATGATCAGGTTGGGCGGTGTACCAATCAGCGTACACACTCCTCCCATACCCGAAGCATAGCTCAGAGGTATCAATAACTTTGATGGGGATACATTCAGTTTCTTCGACCACATTTTGACGATACCCACGAAGAGTGCCACCACAGTAGTATTACTTAGAAACGAGCTGAGCGCAGCCACTGGTAACATCAGTCGGACGACCGCCTTGGAATAGCTGCTGGGCTGTCCCAACAGGTGTTTCACAATCCATTGCAACACGCCCGTATACGTCAGTCCTGCCACCACGACAAAAAGCACGCCGATGATGACCACCGATGTAGAACTGAAGCCCGAGAATGCTTCCTTGGCTGTGAGTACCCCCGTAACGAAGAGAATGGAAATGGCTCCCAGGAACACTAAGTCAGCTCGGAGCTTGGTAAACAACAAGACGGTGAACATCGAGAGCACCGTTAAGATGGTAATCCATGCATAGAGGTTAAACCCCCAGAAAACGATTGATTCCATAATTATTTTGTTTTATATTAATTCACTTTTAATATCCTTCGTAAGCACGAGACGATTGTATCCGTCAGACGTGCGTTCGTAATTAACGGTGTCCATAATGGAGCGCATCAGATGGATGCCCAGTCCGCCGATAGAGCGCTCGTCGAGTTCGGCATCAATATCGACTTCTGCGTGCTGTGTGGGGTCGAAGGCATAGCCATGATCCTTAATTACCAGTGTAAGCACATCGGCAGTCACGTCGGCAGTCACCTCTACATGCCCCCTCATGCCCTTCGGATAGGCATAGCTGATAACGTTGGCCACCCACTCCTCCAGAGCGAGGTTTAAGGTTTTGGCAGTTTCATCGTTGATGCCATGCTCTCGACAGACGGAGAAGAAGAAGGTGCGCAAGCGACCAATCTCCGACATCTCATTTTTCATGATGAGTCGCCGCGAAGGAGCAATACCAGTTTCCTGGACCTGGCCATGACGCAAGAATAGCATCGTCAGATCGTCGCTCTGCTCCGTACCGTCGGCAAACACGCTAACGTGTTGCTTCAGGAAATCGATGATCTCGATGGCCGACGCATGGCTGTTTTTCTCGACATCATGGAGCACCCGATGTTCACCAAAGAGTTTTCTACCTCCATCCTTGGCGAAATACATGGCTTCGGTGAGACCATCAGTATAGAGCAACAACGCACTGCCCGGCGGGAAATCGACCTGCTGCTCGCCATATTTAAAATGGTCCTCTACACCAATGGGCAGGTTCGTATCCACCTCTAACAGACAACACTCACCCGTAGCCGAAATCATCACGGGTGCATTGTGGGCAGCATTGCAATAGGTCAGGTAGTGGGTCTTCATATCGAGCACACCCACAAACACGGTTACGAAAATATAAGAATCGTTAGTCGAGGCGATGGCATGATTCATCTCACGAACGATGTTGGCTGCACTTTGGTAGTTGCCTGCGAGATTGCGAAACAGAGTTCGCGTAACAGCCATATAGAGCGATGCAGGCACTCCCTTACCAGCCACGTCACCAATGATGAAGAACAGCTCGTCACCCTCGATGATAAAGTCATACAGATCGCCACCCACCTCTTTAGCAGGCGTCATCGAGGCAAAGAGATCGAGGTCTTGTCTTTGTGGGAAGGCCGTCGGAATCATCCCCATTTGAATATCATGAGCAATCTTCAGTTCACTCTGCAACCGCTCCTTGCTGGCCGTTGTGGTCTGCAGGTCACTGATATGCTGTTTCAGCGAATGCTGCATATGGTCAAAGGCATTGCGCAACTGCAACAGTTCGTCTTCAGAATGAATGTTGGGCAGAGGTGTGTCGAGATTGCCCTCGGCGATGCTCACAACGGAATCAGTGAACTCTTTTAACGGTTTAACCATTTGGTAGATGGCCCGAGTACAAAATACGAACAACGATATCAGACCTACAATAAATACGATAGTGCCGTATTTCACGATCTGATGTGTCAGCGGAAGCGTCATACTGTCGCCTGTAAAGTAGAAGAACAATCCTACAGCCACCAAGAAGACGGTTGCTGCAATACCCATGATTCGGAAACTGAGTCTTGCAGCAAACGACTTCTGGTAAGCCAGATCGTACTTATATTCAAAGTTCGGTTGCTCTACCAATTTTAGATTTCTATGAGCTTGTCATTTATAGATTTGCTGCGAATATACGTAAAGTATTCGATAATTGCTAATCAGCCCACGCTTTCTTAACAACTTTTAAGAAACTCTCTTCCTTATTGTATACTAAAGTTCCCATTTAGCCGAGTTACTTAACTCACCGCCCAGGATTTTCGCTGCAAAGATAATAATAAAAATCCAAATACCTAAATAGATACTTTTTTAATTGTGAGGTGTTTTTTAAAAAAAACAGTATCTTTGTAGCCGATTAAACCTTTGCATCATGTATAATTACGCTAAATTTACAGCCGCAATCATGCTGACCATGCTCACGCTACAAGCGCATGGTCAGGTAAAGACTCCATCACCCTGTGGACCTGTGCCTACGGAGAACCAACTGCGTTGGCAGGACATGGAGATGTATGCTTTTATCCATTATTCGCTTAACACCTATACCGACCAGGAGTGGGGCTTCGGCAACGAAGATCCGAAGCTGTTTAATCCGTCGGACCTTGACTGCCGACAGTGGGCTCGCGTGTGCAAGCAGGCCGGCATGAAGGGGATTATCTTCACCGCCAAGCACCATTGCGGATTCTGCATGTGGCCATCAAAATACACCGATTATTCCGTCAAAAACTCGCCATGGAAGAAAGGTAAGGGCGACGTGGTGCGCGAACTGGCTGATGCTTGTCGCGAAGAGGGACTGAAGTTTGCTGTGTATCTCTCGCCTTGGGACAGAAACCACCCAGAATACGGCCGACAGGAATACGTGACTTACTTTCGTAATCAGTTGCGTGAACTGCTAACACAATATGGCGACATTTTTGAGGTGTGGTTTGATGGTGCCAATGGTGGCGTCGGCTGGTATGGCGGCGCTAACGAGACACGTAAGATAGACCGCACCACCTATTACCAATGGCCAGAGACCTACAAGATGATTCGCGAGTTGCAGCCCAACTGTTTGATATGGAACGACGGCAGCGACCGCGGCGATCTGCGCTGGGTGGGCACAGAGGCTGGTAACATTGGCGAGACCAACTGGAGTTTGCTAAACCACGATGGCGAGGTGACGTGGGCTATGCTGCATTACGGACTGGAGACAGGCGACTCGTGGGTGCCAGGCGAGACGAATACGAGCATACGTCCGGGTTGGTTCTACCACGACACAGAGAACGAGCACGTAAAGAGTCTGTCGAAACTGATGGACACTTATTATAAAAGTGTAGGACGTAACTCTACCCTACTGCTCAACTTCCCTATCGCACCAAATGGTCGCATACACCCCACAGACAGTCTGCGCGGCATCGCCTTCAACAAGATGATACATGAGGTGTTTCAGACTGACCTCGTTAATAAAGCAAAGATAAAGACTCAGGGAAATACCACCATTATCGACTTCAAGAAACCTACGGCTATCAACCGTTTTGTAGCCGAGGAGGACATCCGCTATGGCCAGCGCGTGAAGAAGTTTGCGCTGGAGGCGCTGGTAGATGGACAATGGCAGCCGCTGAAAGATGAACTAGTAGAGAATGACGACGGGCTGACCACCATCGGTCATCGTCGCATCGTCTGCTTCCCAACCATCAAGGCCACTCAATTGCGCTTTACCATTGTTGATAGTAAGTGCGAACCTATCATCACCCGCACCTCCGTTTATCTGGCTCCAGAACTGACGGCCGACATTCCAGACTGTGGCGAAAAGCGCAGCAGCGGATTACATTATTTCTTCAGCGATCCCAAGCAGATGCTGATTGATTGGGATACAGAGCAAACTATCACCGCCTTCCGCTATCTGCCACCACAGAACACCCGCGAGGGATTGGTAACGCACTATTCACTTTGGGCCTCAACCGATTGGGCCAACTGGACCAAGCTGGCTTCAGGCGAGTTCTCGAACATTGTAAACAACCCCATTTGGCAAACTATCAAAATTACACCTACTAAGGCAAAAATCCTCCGCTTGGATGTAGAACGTATGGCAGAGGGAGAACGTATGGCCTTCGCTGATTTTGAAGTAGTAACTCAATAAATTAATCATCACGAATAAAATGAAGAAAATCGCTATTCTCTCCTTAGCTCTCTGTGCATGGATAGGTACAATGGCTCAATCAACTCACGATTGGGAGAATCCTGCTGTGCTGGGCATCAACAAACTGCCTTATCATGCCACACTCCAGCTACCCTCGAAAAAGAAGGAGTGCAAGGAGATAGTATCACTCGACGGCGAGTGGAAGTTCCTTTGGAGTCGCAATCCGGAGGAGCGACCAGCTGAGTTCTATCGTGAGGACTACGACGTGAGCAATTGGAACAAGATAACTGTACCTGGCAACTGGCAGATGCAGGGATTTGGTACACCTATCTATATCAACATCAACTACCCGTTTGTAAGAAACCGCCCCAGCGTTACCACCGAGCCACCCAAGGACTGGACAGCCTACGAGAATCGCGATCCTGTAGGATCGTACGTCACGTTTATCGACGTAACGAAAGTTATGATCAGTAAGAATCTGATTCTGCACTTCGGCGGCGTGCATTCGGCTTTCTATGTATGGATAAACGGACAGAAAGTGGGCTATAGCCAGAACTCGATGTCGCCAGCAGAGTTTGATGTAACGAAATACTTGCATGCAGGTAAGAACAAACTAGCCGTAGAAGTGTATCGCTGGAGCGACGGCAGCTATCTGGAAGATCAAGACATGTGGCGACTCAGCGGTATCTTCCGTAGCGTGGAGTTATGGGTGCGCCCGCAGACACACATCAGCAACTATCAGGTAACAGCCCAGCCCACTGCCGACTACAGTCAAGCCCAAATAAAGGCCGCTATCAGTCTATGCAACACGGGCAAAAAAGCAGCCAAGAACCTGCAAGCCGTATTACTGCTTAATGGCTGCGAGGTGAAAACGGATATCAAGCAGATAGCCTCAGGCGACACTACAACCATCGCTTTGGATTACACTATTAACCAACCCAAACTCTGGTCGGCCGAGAAGCCCCACCTGTATCCATTCAGCGTGGAGCTGCGCGATGCCAAGGGTAAGGTGATAGAACACTTTGACTACCATCTGGGCGTAAAGAAGGTTGAGGTGACAGGCGAGGTATTCAAGATAAACGGCAAGAACGTGAAACTGCGCGGTGTGAACCGTCACGACCACCACCCTGTGACGGGACGTTATGTGGACGATGCCACCTATGAGCAGGACCTGCGACTGATGAAGCAGGCCAACATCAACTTTCTGCGCACCAGCCATTATCCTGACCGCGAATACCTGTACGAGCTGTGCGACCGATGGGGCATCTACGTGATGGACGAGGCCAACCACGAGACCCACGGCTACGGCTATGCCAACAATGAGATGGGCGAAGACCTGGCATGGCAGAAGGCACACGTTGATCGTGCCGAATCACTGGTAAAGCGCGACTATAATCACCCGAGCATCATACTATGGAGCCTGGGTAACGAAGGTGCCGTTGGCCCTAACATCGAGGCAATGTATAACAAGGTGCGCGAACTGGATAATACCCGTCCACCATTCTACGACAGCGACCGCCGTTATAGTTGCATCTGGGACGATAGCTACTTATATCCTGATGATCTGAAAAAGAATGCCGAAGAGGTGAGAGACAAACCTTTTATGATGCGTGAGTATGCCCACGCCATGGGCAACTCGATGGGCAACCTGCAGGAATACTGGGATGTGATATATGCCGATTCATCCATCTGTGGCGCAGCCATCTGGGACTGGGTTGACCAAGGCATACTGAAGGATGGCTATTATGCTTATGGTGGCGACTTTGGCGATAAGCCTAACGACGGGCCTTTCTGCATCAATGGTCTGGTAGCACCCGACCGCAAGCCTCATCCACACTACTACGAGGTACAGCACGTGTATCAGCCCCTACAGTTTGTTAGAGAGGCAGACGGAAAGATACGCATCATCAACCACGACAGCTTTACTGCTCCCAGCGAGTATGACATCACATGCGACACCATCGCCATAGACGGCGAATGCCTGCAGAACGTGTCGGCCCGTCTGAAGGAGGACAAGCCTTGGGCCAAGAAGGGCTTTGCCGTGGCCTGCGAGCAGTTTGTGCTCACACCCTATAACTTCCCCAAGTTGCAAACATCAGCCATTAAACATCAGCCATCGAACATCACCATTAAGGGTAACGCCCTGACCTCATGGATTGTTGATGGCAACGAGATGTTGTTGGCTCCTCTAGAGCCCTATTTCTGGAAGCCCGAAAACGACAACCAGCATGCTGCTCACTTTGCCCAGCGCACCGCCGTATGGAGGGAAGTGAGCGGCGTTAAGGTAAACTATACCATCATTAACGAGCGCACCATACAGGTAGATGTTGACTATCAGCCCACCAGCACCGATAAACCCGTGATGCCCAAGTTTGGCATGAGGATGCGTCTGCCTGCCGACTATACCAACATCACGTATTACGGTCGCGGTCCGTGGGAGAACTATCCCGACCGCAAGCGCAGCGCCTTCTTAGGTCGTTACCAGATGCCGCTAACTGAATACGAGACCGAGTACGTCCATCCGCAGGACAATGGCTGCCGCACAGATGTGCGTTGGTTCAACATAACCAATGGCACACACACGCTGAGTATACAGGGGTGTCAGCCCCTCTGCATCCGCGCATGGGATTATAGCGAGGAGGATCTGGAACAAGCTAAGCATCCAAACGAAATAAACCGTGGACGTTTTGTCAATTTGAACATTGACGGAAACATCCACGGTGTAGGTGGAGCTGATACATGGGGTAAGCGCACGTTGCCACAATATACCATTAATGGCAACCAGCCGCACCACTACAGCTTTATCATGTCTATCAGCGACTGATGCAGACGCAGGTCATCGTCTAGTTCCGGATGGAAGGCGGTGGCCAGCTGATGGCCTTGGCGAGCGGTTACGATGTGGCCGTCAACCTGGGCTATCGCGCTACAGTCATCAGCTAATACCTCTTCAATATATGGAGCTCGGATAAATGTCATAGGTACATCAGTACCGATGCCGTCGACGGTGCCCGTGGTGTGGAAGCTACCCAGCTGACGACCATAGGCATTGCGGCGCACACGGAAGTGCATGGTGCCTAAATAGCCATCCGACAGCAGAATCATGCCAGCACAGGTGCCCAACACAGGCAGCCCATCAACAATGGCCTGACGGATGGGCTCCAACAGACCGAGTTCGCGCAACAGACGCATCTGCACAGTACTCTCGCCGCCAGGCAGGATGAGCGCATCCTTTGGTTGCTGCCAGTCGCTCAGCTGGCGCACCTCGAACGTCTCGACGCCCAGTTTCTGCAGCATCTGCTCGTGTTCAATGAATGCCCCTTGCAGGGCTAAAACAGCGACTTTCATTACTTTCCTCTCTCTGCCATCAGCAACTCAATCTCGTGCTCGTTAATGCCCACCATAGCCTCACCAAGATCTTCGCTCAGCTCTGCCAATAACTTAGCATCTTTATAATTGGTAACGGCCTGAACGATGGCGGCAGCACGCTTGCGGGGGTTGCCACTCTTGAAGATGCCACTACCCACGAAAACGCCCTCGGCACCCAGCTGCATCATCAGCGCAGCATCGGCAGGCGTAGCCACACCGCCAGCGGCGAAGTTGACCACAGGCAGTTTGCCGTTCTCATGCACAAACTTCACCAGCTCGTAAGGTGCCTGCAACTGCTTGGCGGCCTCGAAGAGTTCATCCTCGCTCATGCTGACCAGTCGGCGGATCTCACTCTGCATCAGTCGCATGTGACTCACGGCCTGCACCACATCGCCTGTGCCAGGTTCACCCTTGGTACGGATCATGGTAGCGCCCTCGGCAATGCGGCGCAACGCCTCGCCCAGATTCTTGGCACCACAGACGAAAGGCACATCGAACTTTGTCTTGTCGATATGGTAGATATTGTCGGCGGGAGAAAGTACCTCGCTCTCGTCGATATAGTCAATCTCGATGGCCTGCAGGATCTGCGCCTCGGCGATATGACCGATGCGACACTTAGCCATCACAGGGATGCTCACGGCCTCCTGGATACCACGTATCATCTTAGGATCGCTCATACGCGACACACCACCTGCTGCACGGATGTCGGCAGGGATACGCTCAAGTGCCATGACTGCGCAAGCACCAGCCTCTTCGGCGATGCGAGCCTGTTCGGGAGTTGTCACGTCCATAATCACACCGCCCTTCAGCATCTGAGCCAAATTGCGGTTTAGTTCTTGTCTGTTGTGTTCCATTTCTTTTTACCTTAAAATTGTTTATTGATGACTACGGAAGTCACTCGGCGTGAGTCCCGTAAGTTTTTTAAAATACTTGGTGAAATGCGCCTGACTTGTAAAACCCAACTGATAAGAGATCTCCTGAACTGTGAGCGACGTGCTGGTTAGCAGGCGTCGTGCCTCATTGATAATACGGTCGTCGATGAATGCCTTAGGAGCCTGACCGCTAACCCGCTTTGTGACTTGAGCCAGATAGCTCGTGCTCACATTCAGACGGTCGGCATAGAAACTTACCACGCTGCTCTCACGGAAATGGGCCTCTACCATCTGCCGGAACTCATCAAAGAGCTCGAAGCCACGGGAGCGAAGCCTTTCCGAATGAGCCGTCTGGACATTCAGGAACTGACGGGCCTTGCGCTGAGCATCGTCAGCATGATCACCCTCGTTCAGATAGTATGCCACAGCACTGGCATAGAGGTTAATGTCGCCATGACTCTTAAAACGTTCGGTTAGCACCAGCGTACATACAGGCAACAGCAGTCGGTTGATGGTCTGTTCCACATCTTCAGGAATCAGAGGCTCACCCTGACTCGACTGCGACAGCGGTGCATAGACGATGTTGCTCGGACGGTACTTGACCAGTGCATCGACCACTGCCTTGACGGTCTCAACGGTACGCATCAGGCCAACCTTCACTGTCTCTGGCTGCACATCGTTCATCACAGCTTCCATCTGTCCTGTTACCACTTGTGCCGGCAGATCGTGAAACTGCTGTATACCGAGGGTGGTCTGTACAGTGACACTGGTGATGGCAGATACGGCATAGCCGCCAAGTGCAGTGATGGTCTTGATGTCGGCCTGAATTCCTGATCCGCCTGTGGGGTCAGAACCAGTGATGGTCAATATGGGTTTTGTCTGTTGCGTCATTTCGGCTGCAAAGGAACACATTTTTTAGAAAACAAAAGAATTTAGCATCGATATGGACAAACAAAACCAAGAAATGAACAAACGATCATTCATTCTATGGTGTTTCTATTCCATGCTTTCATTCTTTATATCATAAACAATTATAAAATCGGGTGCAAATTTAATGATAATTCTGTAACTATCACTATCTTTTCATATATAATTAAGTGTAATGGGACATGTGCTGGCATCGGTCCTAACGTTGGCTGGGATTTTATTTTCAAGAAAATGTTTGGTTATTAAAAAGAAATGTCTTACCTTTGCACCTGGAAATGAGTGACATATGTCGAGATGATAGATTTACTCGCATATCAACCCTAACTAACCTTTATTAACAATGCAGAACAAAAGAAGAGTAACCATACTCTCTGACAACCGAACCAAAAACCCAGAACGCTTCCAGACCGAACATGGACTGGCAGTGCTCTATGAGGCTGGCGACATCACGTTG
>Ga0310696_10009049_pt1 | contig 11560 bp, 9 predicted proteins | sample AusTroGonzalo_MG_4_FD_203885 | JGI IMG/M metagenome (GOLD analysis project Ga0310696, IMG submission 203885) | Bovine rumen microbial communities from tropical cattle in Woodstock, Queensland, Australia - Gonzalo_02 (v2) (version 2) | ecosystem: Host-associated > Mammals > Digestive system >...
TAATTTTATTCGCAACTGTTCGTTTCCTGTTTTTAATTTACAATGTAAACCGAACAGTTATATTCTTATTGATTGTTGCTGAAAAATATGTTAAGAAGAAAAAATAACAGTTATGGAAGAGAGGGAAAAATGACAACAAGAAATGATTTAATATCTGCGTTAAACAAAGTTAGTTATGATAAAAGAAGCGTAATTGAAATAATAAAGAATTGTCCGGAAGTAGTCGATGTATTAATATCTGCTAAAGATAATAAAGGAGAAGATTTATTTAAAGCAATTGAAGTAGACGATATATTATATAATTGCCGAAATCTAAAATCTTTCAACAAAGAAGCTATGTCTGAAATATTAAGCAATCCGGATAATGTTGAACAAATTTTGCAACATAATAACAGAGCTTATGCGTTTGGGCAGATGTTGGGATATTCTTATTCAGTAAACGGCCCCAGGTTATCTATGCAAGAAATTTTCAATCGGATGCAAAGAAAAATATAATCACTATATGCGGTTTCATGTGTAGATTAAAGTTGCTAAATTCTCCGGCGACCATTTTTCCTTAAGGTGTCGCTCGGCGAAATTTAATAGCTGACTACTGATATACTCTTTATTCATCGTGTGTTTCCTTTTCTTTTTAATCAACTCTTGGAAATACACGATTCCTTTTTTATTCGCAACTGTTCGTTTCCTGTTTTTAATTTACAATGTGATAAAAAGCTAAAAAAATGCTTGCAAATGAAAAAGAATCAAGTTAAATATTCAAACGAATCGGCAATGGTGCCGATTTGTAACAATATAACACACACGCAAGCCACGGCGGACGGTTCTTTGATGAAAGACTTCTTCGCTCCGGTGCTTTAAGAAATTAAGGCTGAAAGCTTGCGGAGGTTTAACCGGAAAAGAAAAGGATAAAAATATGTCACTTCCGACTTTTACTTTGCGCCAACTCGTTGAAGCAGGCGCACACTTCGGTCACCACGCTCGTCGTTGGAATCCGAAAATGGCTCCTTACATTTATGGTAAGAAGGATAATATCCACATCATTGATCTTCAAAAAACGTATCCGATGCTTTATACGGCATTGAATGCCGCTCGTGAAGTTGCAATGAATGGCGGAAAAATTTTGTTTGTTGCAACGAAAAAACAAGCACAGGAAGTTTTGAAAGAAAATGCGCTTCGTTGCGGACAATATTATGTGAATTACCGTTGGTTGGGCGGTATGTTGACCAACTGGAAGACGGTTCACAAATCAATTACGCGTTTGGCTAAATTAAACGATATGTTTGAAAAAGGCGAAACGGAAGGCTACACGAAAAAAGAAATTCTGAACTTAAAGAAAGAACAGGATAAACTCTCACTTTCTTTGAACGGTATTATGAACATGGGCGGTCAACCGGATATGCTTTTTGTGATTGATACACCAAAAGAATCTCTTGCAATTAAAGAAGCAAAGAAACTCGGTATACCGGTTGTCGGTATTGTGGATACAAATGCGGATCCGACCGAGATTGATTATCCCGTGCCGGGGAACGATGATGCCATCAGAGCAATTACATTGTATTGCGAATTGATGAGTGCTTCCATCGTTGACGGTATGGCTTCGGCAATAGCAGCTCAAGGTGTTAAAGTTGACACCGAAGCTTCAGCTGAAGAAGAAGCTGAAGTTAAAGCGCCGAAAAAACGTGCGCCGAGAAAAGCTAAAGCTGAAGAAAAAGTAGCCGAATAAGCTTTGAAAAAGAAGGCGGCGGTTTAGCTTCGCCGCCTTTGGTTTAATTTTTAGCATAAGGAATAAAAAAATGGCAGAAATTACAGCTGCAAAAGTGAAAGAATTGAGAGAAACCACAGGCGCCGGTATGCTTGATTGCAAAAAAGCTTTGGTTGAAGCAAACGGTGAAATGGAGCAGGCTATTGATTGGCTTAGAAAAAAAGGTTTGGCAACAGCCGCTAAAAAAGCCAGTCGTATTGCTGCAGAAGGATTGGTTTCCGTTAAGGTTGAAGGCAATAAAGGTGCTGTTGTTGAGGTTAACTCAGAAACAGACTTCGTTGCAAAAAATGATATTTTTCAAGAATATGTGACAGATGCCGCAACAGTTGCTTTATTGTCTGACGGTGATGTTGAAAAAATGAAAGAATTCGGTTGCAAAAAATGCGGTAAGTCTTTCGGCGAACGTTTAACGGACATGATTGCAAAAATCGGTGAAAATATGAATTTGCGTCGTGCCGGTATTGTGAGCGTTGAAAACGGCGTTGTCGCATCGTATGTTCATAGCGCCATGAAACCGAATTTGGGTAAAATCGGTGTGTTGGTTGCATTGGAATCAACGGCTGATAAAGAAAAATTAAATGAACTCGGTAAACATATTGCAATGCATATTGCGGCTTCGTCTCCGCTCTTTTTGGATATTGCAAGTGTGGATCCGGAAGCATTAAACCATGAAAGAGGAATCTTTGCCGAACAGGCACGCGCTTCGGGTAAGCCTGAAAACATTATTGAAAAAATGGTTGAAGGCCGCGTTCGTAAATATTACGAAGAGGTTGTTTTGCTTGAACAAGCATATATCATGGATCCGGATAAGAAGGTCAAAGATGTGATTGCCGATGCTGTTAAAGAATTGGGCACAGACATTAAATTGACATCTTATATTCGCTTTAAATTGGGCGAAGGTTTGCAAAAAAGAGAAGAAGATTTTGCAGCTGAAGTTGCCGCTCAATTAAATAAATAATTTTTTTGAAACATCCTTTATGAAAAGAGGCACCCTTTCGGGTGTCTCTTTTTTATTGGTGCCGACAGAGAGACTTGCTTCTTGCAAACAGGCCTTTGCCCTATTTGCTTCGGTCAACGCTTCTGTAATATTTGCTTCGTTGCGCTCTCGCTTCTTGCAAATATAACACAAGCTACCGCTCCGGTAAAAAATCGCTCGTTCAAGAGCAATTTTTTATCCTCGCCCCGACCCAAGTGGGTCGTGAGTTCAATTTTTTATTCGTATCAATACAAAAAAGCCACCACAAGGGTGACCTTTTTGTATTGGTGCCGACAGAGAGACTTGAACTCCCGACCCACTGATTACAAATCAGTTGCTCTACCAACTGAGCTATGTCGGCGTTGAAACTATGCGTTTGTATAAAAGAGTTTTTGGAAAATGTCAATAACTATTTTCAGATTCGCAATATTTATTTATACATGGCATCATTATATGCCGTTGCTTTATTACAAAAGAGGTATTGACAATTTTTATAAGATACTGCATCCTAAAGCAATGTAAGCTTATGTTTGAGAGGAGAAGTTATGAAAATTAATCAAAATGGTCGTTCAATGATTGAGATGCTTGGCGTGTTGGCTGTTATCGGCGTTTTGTCCGTGGCCGCATTGAGCGGTTATCAAAAAGCGATGATGAAGCACAAAATAAATAAAACAGTGCACCAAATGGCTCAGATTGTGAATAATACGCGTACGGCTTTTGTGAATGCTCAGAACGGACAATATCCGTATTCCATATTCGGAAAAGATAAAGAAGAATCAAGAGAGGGTATGAGAAAAGCCCTTGCGTTGCATGTGTTTCCGGATGAGATGATTGTTAATGCAGTGACGCCGGAAGTGCGCAATGCATACAAAGGTGAAGTATATATCATTACCGAGGACGAAGGCGAAACTTTTGAGGTTGTTTTTGAAGATTTGCCTAAAGAAGCTTCTGTTTCCGTCGGCACGATGGACTGGGGAACGGCTGATGTGACCGGTTTGCAAGAAGTGCTTATTAATGATGAAGATGCCGTTGAAAACGAAGAAGAAAGTTAAAAGTAATCGGTGTTAATAAGAATGTGAAAGCGGGATTAGAAGATAATCCCGCTTTTTTATGAGATCCCCGGGACAAGCCCGAGGATGACGGGGTAGGGGAAGAAGATCCCCGGGACAAGCCCGAGGATGACATAAAAGAGGGGAGATTTTGAAACAAGTTCAAAATGACATTTTTGTTGTGCCCGAGGATGACATTATAGAAAAAAAAGCACCCGAAAGGTGCTCTTTTTAATGGGGCGGATTATGAGCCGTACGTCGCATGACACTGCGTGTCAGCTCGTTCACTGCGGCAATCGGCACGGCCGACCGGCGTATTTCCATCCGCCTTTGCCTTGTAGTCAAACTCACTTTTGTGAGTTCGAGTCCTGTTTTTTGTTGTGCCCAATAAAAAAAAGCACCCGAAAGGTGCTCTTTTTAATGGGGCGGATTATGAGACTCGAACTCACGACATCTGGTACCACAAACCAGCGCTCTAACCAACTGAGCTAAATCCGCCGTCAGTGATTAGCTTTTTATCTGTAAACAATTTAAAAGTCAAGCAAAAATATGGGGCGGTTCAAATTTTTATTGTAAAATATTTTTTTGAAGCATTACAAAATTGAGGATAACCGAGGCAATGACCAATATAACAAATTCAAACAGGTATTCGCTGAATATATTATAAAGATATAAAGGCTCAAACGTATGAATTTTTAAATTTGAATAAACAATGATAAAAACAAATAAGCAAAAGGCCAATACAAGAGAAAAAGCCGTGAAAATTCCGGAAGATTGAAAATTCGTTTTGAGATATGTTTGTTTGAAATCAAAACAAGGCAAACCTTCAATTAATAAGGCAATGTTTGCGTAAAAACGAAGCAGGAAAAACGGGATGATAAAACCGAGCGAAACAAACGAAAAATATAAAATTTCAATTTGCCAAACAGGATTCGGTTTGCGCGCAATGAGCATTGACAAAGAAAGCATAGGTAAAGTGTTGACGGCAAAAAAGATTAACAATATCCCGAAAAATTTGAAAAAATTTGTGAAACCGGACTTGAAATAAGATTTGTTGATATCCTTTTTTAAGAAAACGGCATCTATCCATATCCTTAAAAAAACGGAAATGATAAACGATTTGAAAAATATGTAAGAAACATACACAAAAAGGTTGTTGACACAATAGGATTGGCTCTTGCCCAAAGGTGTGAGGCAAATAAAAGATTGGCCGCAAACAAATGCAAAAACGGTTAGTATTGCAGCCATGATGCCGCCGAATTTCAAAAAAGACCGAAACGAATCAGTCGTCGTTAAAACGGACTGACTGAACATTTGAAACCACGGGTATTTTTTTTCTTTTTGAAACATCTAAATTTCCTTTACATCAGAAACGCCGACAATACTGCGTAATTTTGAAAGAATGGAAGTGTCATAAAAGGCGAAACCGTCCGGAAGCTCAATTTTGACGTCCCATCCGCGAATTTCGGGAATAATATAAACTTTGTTGATGCCTTTTTTATCCTGAGATAGGATTTTTTTGATTTCGGAGATGGCCGGAACGGTTGAGACATATATCAATATGCCCTTTGCCTGCTCGGTGATGGCGGCATCAAGTTCTTTGATTTCTTTAATCGTAATGCGCGGATTTTGATCGGCCTCTTGTTTACTGACGGTCAGTTTGGCCAAGACGGGAAGACCGGATGTTAACGCATTTTCATATTTAATCAGACCGTCGGAAAAAATCATGGCATCAATGGCACCATAAGCATCAGACAGCGTGATAAATGCGTATTTATTGCCGCTTTTAGCGGTTCTTTTTTGAATATCCTCAACGCAAGCGGCGACATTTGCCTGTATGCTGTCTCCGACATGAATGTTGGCAACGATTTCACTGCAATTTTTCAGACCGAGTTTTTGAATGCTCTTTTGGTAGCCGTCCAAAGGATGCGCGGATAAATAAAACCCGATGGCTTCCGCTTCATAACGTAATTTTTCAATATTGGGCCATTGCGCCGTTTCTTTTAACTTAATGACGGTGGCAAGTTCCTGCGTGCCGAAAAGAGATGTTTGAGCACTGGTTTTTGTTTCGGTGGAGGCCGCAATGTGTTTTAATATGTTATCAATGTTTTCAAACAGTTGCTTGCGATTTGGCTCCAATTCATCAAAAGCACCGGCTTTGATAAGTTGCTCAAGTTGCTTGCGATTAATGAATTTAATGTCTATCCGATGGCAAAAATCGGAAATGCTCTTAAACGGTCCGTTTTTCTCTCTTTCGGTAACAATGCCCTGCATGGCAGCGGCACTGACACCTTTAACCGCGCCCAAGGCATAACGAATATTGCCGTTTTCAACACAAAACTCCGATTGCGACTTGTTGATGTTCGGCGGTAAAACAGCAAAATTCATAGACTTACAATCAGCCACAAAAGTCAGGAGCTTATCGGTGTTCGTGATATCTAAATCCATGACCGCACACATAAATTCAACCGGATAATGGCATTTGAGATAGGCGGTTTGATACGAAATAAGCGAATATGCGGCCGCATGAGATTTGTTAAATCCGTATGAAGCAAATTTTTCCATTTGATCAAAAATGGCAGAGGCAACGCTTTCTTCAATGCCGTTTGCCGTTGCGCCTTTCATAAATTTTTCGCGTTGCTTCGGGATTTCCTGTACCTGCTTTTTACCCATGACTTTTCTGAGTTTATCGGCTTCGCCCATTGTGTAGCCCGCAAGCGAGCGCGCAATTTGCATGACCTGCTCTTGATAAACCATAATGCCGTACGTTTCATCCAAAATCGGCGCAAGCGCCGGATGTAAATAGGTGATTTCTTCTTCGCCGTGCTTACGTTTGATGTAGCTCGGAATGTTATCCATCGGGCCGGGGCGATAAAGTGACACAATGGCTATTAAGTCTTCAAAACGGTCAGGCTTGATTTGTTTGTGTACATTTTGCATACCCGCCGATTCAAACTGGAATACGGCGCACGTTTCACCGCGTTGCATCATTTCATAAGTCGGTTTATCATCAAGCGGAAGGCCGTCTATGTCCAGTTTAATACCGTGCGTTTTTTCTACCCAATCAACCGCTTTTTTGATGACGGTCAGGGTTTTTAAACCCAAAAAGTCAAACTTAATCAACCCCGTTTCTTCAACATATTTCATGTCATATTGCGTGACGGGCATTTCGGCTTTCGGATCTTTATATAAGGGGACAAGTTGATCAAGAGGTCTGTCGCCGATAACGACACCTGCGGCGTGAACACCGGATTGTCTGTATAAGCCTTCAAGTTTCATACCGATATCAAACAGTTTGTTGATTTGAGGATCGGAAGCACGCATCTGCTCTAATTCGGGAACCATTTCAAGCGCTTGTTTTAATGAAACGTTTTTGCCTTGCACGGGCGGCGGTACCATTTTGGATATTTTATCGGCTTGTGCGTAAGGCATCTGCATGACACGCGCAACATCGCGAATTACATTTTTGGCTTGCAATTTACCGTAGGTGATGATTTGTGCAACGTGATCAAAACCGTATTTGTTTTGAACGTATTCAATGGTTTTTGCACGGTTTTCCTGACAAAAGTCAACGTCAAAATCAGGCATATTGACACGGTCCGGATTTAAAAATCTTTCAAACAAAAGCTCTAATTTTATGGGGTCAAGTTCGGTGATTTTTAAGGCCCATGCGGTAATGGATCCGGCACCGCTTCCGCGGCCGGGACCGACGGGAACACCATGGGTTTTGGACCAACCGATGAAGTCGGACACGATTAAGAAATATCCGGGAAAACCCATGCGCTTGATAACACTCAGCTCATAATCAAGTCTGTCAAAATATTTTTTATCAATTTCAGCTTTTTCCTGCTCGGTCATGGAAGGGAAATATACATGTTTTTCCATGCGTTCTTTCAGGCCGGTTTGGGCTTTGATGGTGATGTATTCATCCTGACTCATACCGTCCGGACATTCAAAAATCGGAAGTAAGGGTTGTACTTTTTCGGACAGATAATTACAACGTTTTGCAATGTTGACGGTGTTTTCCAAAGCCTCGGGTATGTCGGAAAAGAGCTCAAGCATTTCAGCTTCGCTCTTGAGGCGATTGTTTAAAGAAAATTTCTTTCGGTTTTCGTTTGCCACAACTTCGCCTGCCGCAATACAAATTAAAGCATCATGCGCTTCATACATATCCGTATCTATGAAAAATGCTTCGTTTGTGGCAACGAGCGGAATGTTGTATTTATATGCAAAATCAATAAAAGTTTCTTCCGTTTTTTGTTCTTCCTGCAGACCGATGCGCGAAATTTCAATATAAAGCCTGTCTTTGAAAATGGTGTGTAAAAGCTTTAAGGTTTCTTCAGCCTCGTTTTTGCGATTTTGTAAAATAAGCCTACCGACAGGCCCCTCATAACCCGCCGTTAAAGCAATTAAACCTTCACCTAAATTTTGCAGGTCTTCGTATTTGAGTTGCGGATCATCACCGTTTTGCGTGTTATCAAGATAAAAACGCTTCATCAGTTTCATGATGTTTTGGTATCCGGTTTCGTTTTGAACGAGAAGTACCAATTTATCACGTTCCAGTGCTCTGCCTTTTGATTTTAAGATGTCATCGGAATCGGGATTTTTAAGATAAAATTGGCAACCTAAAATCGGTTTAATGCCGCCTTCGGAGGCATATGCGGAAATGGCCTTGCCGCCGAACATGTTGCCGGTATCGGTCATGGCAACGGCAGGCATATTCATTTCTTGGAGTTTATGGATAAGATCGGAAACCTTAATTGCCCCCTCGGAGAGTGAGTAGGCGGTATGCACACGAAGATGTATGAATTTAGGTTCTGTCATGCAAATAATTATACGAATTAAAAAATGATTCTCAAGCGCTAATTGAATTTGATGCAATAAAAAAACCCCTTATTAAAAAAACAAAACTCATATATGAGATTGTTTTTTAATAGGGGGAAACTTCTTAAAACAGATAGAAGCAGATACCCATGGCAACAAGTGTTAAAATCATTGCAACCATGTAGATGTTTCTGGCTTTTTTGGTTTTGGCCGTTTGTGATGCAAAGGCCAACAAACAAAAGATTCCGGCGCACAAGGGCGCAATCAACTGTACTGAATTCTTTATCATAATCTTTGGGTTTAGAGTTAATAATTTAATATACCTAACACATGCTTTCAGACTACTTTTTTATATTTTTGGTGTCAATCTTTTTTTTAAGCCATGCCCAAAAGCACAGAAGAACCATTCCGAGTTGAAAAAGTGTGCCGCCGATGCGGGCATAAAGGGTTGGTAAGGTTAAAACTTTCGGCAAATATATATCTTTAATGTCGGCGATATTAAGCGGAATTTGCCCCAATATGATGCCAGCAGGATTGATGACCGCACTGATACCGTTGTTTGCACTTCGGATAATTGTTATGCCTTCTTCAACGGCACGCAAGCGTGCGGCAACGAGGTGTTGATATGGCCCGAAACTTTGTCCGTACCAGCCGTCATTGCTGACAACCACCAAAAAATTCGGTTTATCTTTTCGGTTGACCACTTTATCCGGAAAGATAATTTCATAACAAATCAGGGCGCTGAAATCAGGCAGGTTTTGAACATGTAAACGCTTATAGGGCTCGCCTTCTGATAAGTCGGCTATTTGATTGGCAACAGGTTTAATCCATTGCGGCAGATATCGGCGAAAAGGAATGTATTCTCCGAAAGGCACCAGATGATTTTTATCGTAAAAAGCAACCGTTTTTCCTTTTTCATCAATAACAGAGAGGGAATTATAAAGTTTATGATGCTTTTTGTTATATCTTAAAGTGCCGGTTACCAAATATCCCTCTTGAGGAACGGCTTGTTTTAAGAGGCGGCGATAATATGCCGAATCTTGAGGATTAAATGCAACGGCCGTTTCTCCCCAAACAACCATTTTGACATCTTTTGAGATGTTTTTGCGGCTCATCTCAATGTATGTTTTGAGATTTTGTTCCAGTTCCCGTTCATCCCATTTTAATGTTTGCGGAATAGACGGTTGGACAAGACGAATTTTGAGCGAAGATAAATCGTTGTTTTGTGTTTTTATGCGCCAAATGCCGAATGATGACATGAACACGGATACTGCCAACAAAACAGTAACGGCACGCATATAATCCTTTTTGAGTAAGGCGTAACAAGCGCCTGTTATGATTAACACCAAAAACGATAATCCGTACGTGCCGATTAAAGATGCGGTTTGGATTAGAATATTTGAAAAAGCAAACATGCTGCCGAGCATATTCCATGGAAAGCCCGTTAAGAAAAAGCTTCGTATGTATTCCATGCATACAAACAGAGCACTGAAACCTATAATTTTATACCAAATACCGCTGTTTCGGAAATAATGCCAAGCTAAAAACGGCGGTATCAAAAACAGACCGAAAAAGATGCCGGGCGCAAGAAGCGTTATCGGATATAAAAAGCCGAAAGAGGATATATCAACCAAAAGGGCGTTTGATATCCAATAAAAACCGGCACAAAAAAAACCGATACCGAAACAATAGCCGAGCGATGCGACTTTTTTACAGCTTTTGGCATCATCACATAATAAAAACGCAAAAATCATGGCCATTATAAAAACGGGCAGAGCATATATCGGCGGAAAACCGAAAGATGCAATAATGCCGGCTGAAAACATTGCAAGTTTTTTGTGTTTGATATGAGATATCGGTGTCATGTTTTATTCCTGATAAGGATTTTGATAGCCGAGCAGATTTAAGATTTTGATTTCGGCTTGTTCCATACGCAGTCTGTCTGTCCTTTTGATGTGGTCATAACCTAAAATATGCAATATACCGTGCACGAATAAATGGCAAAAGTGCTCTTCAAGACCGATTTCAAGTTCTGAAGCTTCGCGCGTCATGGTTTCAAACGCCAAAATAATATCGCCGAGTTCAATGTCGGATTGCGTTTGAAGCATTTGCGGAAAAAATGCATCATCAACATTGGCAAAAGAAAGTACGTTTGTGGGTTTATCCATACCGCGAAATTCTTTGTTGAGCGCATGAACGGTTTGATCATTGCTTAAAGCCAAATTAATAAAAAATTTTTTAGGCTCGTTTAAGAACGGAACGTCGGACAGTATGACGCTGAGAGCTGTTTTTTGACACTGCTCAATAAGGCGCGGCAATGAATTAACGGCTGTTTTCCACCGTTTGTCTTGAATATCCGTGCGTATGTTAATTTTATTTGTCATGCTCTTCTTGTAATTTTTTGCTTTTTTCTTCGTAAGCTTGTACGATTTTTGCAACCAAACCATGGCGTACGACATCCGCGGATGTGAAAGATACAGATGCGATGTTATCAACTTTTTTAAGCGTATCCAAAGCATCTCTCAAACCTGAAATAACACCGCGCGGTAAATCAACCTGACTTAAGTCGCCGTTGACAACCATGCGCGAATTTTCGCCCAAGCGTGTTAAAAACATTTTCATTTGCATCGGTGTTGTGTTTTGTGCTTCATCCAAAATAATGAATGCATTTGACAGTGTGCGACCGCGCATGAAGGCCAGAGGGGCAATTTCTATCTCGCCGAGAGAGAGTTTTTTATCAACGGTTTCGGCCGGTAACATTTCGTATAACGCATCATATAAAGGCCTTAAATACGGATCTACTTTTTCTTTCAAATCACCGGGTAAAAAGCCTAAATTTTCGCCGGCTTCAACGGCGGGACGTGATAAAATAATTTTATCAACCGCACCTTCCAACATCATGGAAACGGCCAAAGCAACGGCCAAGAACGTTTTGCCCGTTCCGGCAGG
>Ga0310696_10009050_pt1 | contig 11559 bp, 9 predicted proteins | sample AusTroGonzalo_MG_4_FD_203885 | JGI IMG/M metagenome (GOLD analysis project Ga0310696, IMG submission 203885) | Bovine rumen microbial communities from tropical cattle in Woodstock, Queensland, Australia - Gonzalo_02 (v2) (version 2) | ecosystem: Host-associated > Mammals > Digestive system >...
AAGGAGTGTTCAGCCACGTTATCCCAGAAGTTATGATACTGAGAAGCATCGGTATCACGAAGAGGAATGTCGCTCACCACCCGGAACGAGATAAACTCCACCTTATTTATATAGCAGGTCTGGGCAATGGCGCACGACTCCATATCGACTGCCTTCGCCTCAGGGAAATGACCGACAATCTCGCGCATCTTTTCCTTGGAGTCCACGAACCAGTCGCCCGTAACGATCAGGCCGGGATGAACCTTTACATCGCACGGCAACGACAGCGCCTTCTCCAACAGCCACGGAGCCGGCTCATAGCGGGCAGGCAGACCCTGCACCTGACCATACTGCGTACAGTCATCAATAGCCGTTCCGCAATACACGTCATGATAGGTCAGCTGGGAGCTCACCACCACGTCCTGAATGTTCACGTCGTCGCCATTTCCGCCGGCACAGCCGCTGGAGATGATGACATCAGGATGAAACTCGTTAATCATACGCTGGGCACCAAGGGCGGCATTCACCTTGCCGATGCCACACTTCTGCACAACCACATTTCCGTCAGTAAACAGCGACTGGAGCTGGCGCAACTCCTTATCCATCGCCACGATAACACCTACTTTCATAGTTCTTTTAGTTTTTTGATGGTGCAAAGTTACAAAAAAACGAGAGAAGAACAAAACAAACCCGTTTGTTTTTTCTTCCGAGTGCCATGGAAGTTCGTCACGAAGTGACAAAGTTACGAAAAGTCGGGCGAAACACCAAAAATATTTGGAAAAACTCGAAAAGCAATACCCTGAAACTAATAATATAAGATATGTAACTTTGCAACGCAAAGATTTTTATCTGTAGGGAAAATAATGTCACTTATTCGTGCATGTTTTGCGCGTGGCATGCATCGATTACCTTTATCGTGTCGCCCTCGATAGTGTAGGCGTAGTACCACTTGTCGGTGTTCGCCATATGGTAGCCAGCCCATCGGCTAAGGGTCGGTTTGCGGCGCGGCAACGAGCGCTCGATGGCATAGATGGCAAAGAAGGCGTCACGCACATTCCGCTCCATGTCCTCATACGAGTAGGTATGGCGGTACTTCTTGGCCACGTTTTTGTAGAACGACCTTATCTTGGCGGCGGTGCGCTTGGTGTATAGGTATTTATACTGTTGCATCGTCGTAGATAGTCTTGATGTCCTTCATCGTCAGTTCGTAGGCCTCCTCGGGTGTGTACAGTTCCTTGTCCATGTCGGCAAACTCCTCGTCCATAGGAATGTCGACCAGCGGCGTCGTGCTGACGGGCTTGATACTCTCGATAAGCATCGTTATCAGTTCCAGCTTCTGACTGTCGTCCATGTCCTTCACCATGTTACGGTAGTAGCTCATGGGGTGAGTGCTGCGTCTTCTTGCGGTTGTTGTTGCCATAATCGTATCGTATAATGTTTTCTGGCTGCAAAGTTACGAAAAGTTGAGAGCAGAACAAAATAAATTCATTTATTTTTTATGTCGAGTGTAGGAGTTTCCTTAAGCGAAGCGAAAAACTTCGCGGTCTTGACCGCAAAGTTACATCTATAGCACATCTTGTGGTGGAAACAATTCCGTGTATCATTGGTAGTCGGGACTTTACAGCCGACCAAACCCGATTGAAGAGCGGACATAGAAAAAGAAAAGGGGACTGAAGGCAGTTGAATTCTCGAGAGAATTTGGGCGTTAGGTGGCACCTTTCGGTTGCTTAGGTGGCACTTTAGCGGTCAATTCTCGAGAGAATTCATAAACAAGCAGCACGGTTATTGCTGTGTGATAAGTAGTAACGATTAACTTAGGTCGTATGAAAGGCATCAACAAAGTACAGACGAGAAGCCCGAACTCTGTTAAGACCTCACGTTTGAGAAGGAGAAAAGGTAGAATTTTGTTCTTTTTCTTGGAACTTTCAGATTTTCTTCTTATCTTTGTCCCGTCATAATATACCTTATGAGTACGGAAACAACGACCATCAGCAGGCAGATAGCCGAGTACTTCAAGACGCAACCCGTCGTGAAGGCCTGGCTCTTTGGCTCCTTTGCCCGCGACGAGCAACGGGAGGACAGCGATGTTGATATACTTGTTGTACTTGATCACTCACAACCTGTTGGTCTGAGGTTTTTTGGTATGTATGAAGACCTGAAGGAATTATTGGGCCGAAACGTAGACTTAGTGGTAGACCGAACGCTGGCATCCTTTGCCCGTGAAAGTGTAAATCGCGACAAAATCCTGATATATGAGAGAGCCGCTTAGAACGAACTTGCGACGCTCCGCGAACAGATAAGCAGATATATAACTGAGACTAACTGGAAACAGTGGGAACAGCAATAAACAATGTTGAGCCAATAAAACTGTACCGCCTATGGTAACATAGCAATGACTGATTAACATACAAACAAGAAGCGTTGACTTTTTGATTCTGGTTCTAGAAATTTCGCCTAAATCTGGTTTGAACATCATACAGATGGGCGACGGAAGCGTTTACAAGGTGTTTGTAAAGTAAATGAAGTTCGGGAATCATAGGGACAGGTTTTTTTGATTCTTCGAGCAATATTATAGAAAAGAGCTCGTTTGAGCATAATGACCTTCAGACGAGCCGTTCCTTTCTTGCTTTGGCAAGCGACCAAAGGTCGAGCGGGTACTCAGGCGCTTCGCGGAGGTCTTGCGAAGAGTTTTCCGCTCGGCCCGCAGGGACGCTTGCCAGAGCAAGAATTTTCAATCTTCAATTTTCAATCGCAAAGCGTAAATCCTCCTCATCCCTCCCTTCGTATACCACAAACCCCTATCTACAAAGGGTTTCCGCCAATTTCATCCCTCCCGTCATCCCTCCCTTTTCTCTCCCATATCTCTCCCGTGATCCCCACCTTCTCTCGGAGTGTCAAGGGAGTGGTGATGGGAGAGATTTAGGAGAGATATGGGAGGGATAAAAATTATCTCTCCCATGCCGAAACCCCTATTCACAAAGGCATTTCCGAAGATGACGGGAGAGATGGAGAGTTAGCATCGCTATCTCCTATTCCCAGTCGTCTGTGCGGAAGGGGAACAAAGGCAAGCCTCCGGCATTAGCCATGTTGCCTATCAGGAAGTTGCGGAAACAGTAGCGGACGGCAACGGGCTGCTTGACCTCTGGACTGCTGACTATGATGCACTCGTCCCAAGGACCGCCGCCAGGTTGCCAGAAATGCATGGCACGGGCAGGATGGAACACACGGTCGCTGCCTGCAATCTCGAAACCTCTGATGTCCGTAAAGCGGTTCATGCCGCCACACTCGTTGTTGAAATGAATCATCACCTTGTCGTCCTTGATTTGCATCTCCTTGAACGACGGACTCTCGCAGATAATGGTGCTGAATCCGTAGGTCTTGTTCAGGGCTAAGAATGCCAGGCGCTCGCCCACCTTCTGCTTTTGTGCCGGATGAATCTGTAGTGGCTCGTAGGGATAGACGGCATCGTTGATACAGACCAGCCCGCTGTTGGGAATGATCTGCGAGGCACGGAACTGCTGTTCGCGCAACAAGGTTCCGCTCAGACCGTTCACGTCGTCGCCGTCATAGGCGTATGGAGCTATCTGGACGAAATAGAAAGGTATCTCGCCAAGCTGGAACTGCTGTCGCCATTGTTCCACCAACAACTTCAGCCGCTCAGAGTACTGGTTGCCAGGGTCGCCCACATTCGAACAGCCCTGATAGAACAGGATGCCTTTGACAGTATAGTTCAGAATAGGGTTAAAGGTGCCGTTGCCCCATACCAGTGCACGATGGTAGTCCCACTCCTTCTTGAAGTTGACGATACCCATGGTGTCGGTAGGTTCTGTGGTGTATTTTTCCAGATTCTCCTTCGTCAGCCAGCTCTCCACACGGCTTCCGCCTTTGTTGGCCTCGATGAGCCCGATGGGAATGTCGAGCGCCTTGTTCAGCACCTTGGCGAAGAAATAACCTGTAGCCGAGAACTCACTCACCGTCTGTGGCGAACACTCGCGCCACTGGGTTTCGGCATCCTCCTGAGGCGTCATACGCATGATGCTGGGAATCTTGGCTGAACGAACTTGGCGCTTGCCACAGCACCCTAACACCTCCTGATTGTAGTTCAGCACGGGACAGTTGCCAAAGCCCTTGACGGGCATCTCCATATTCGACTGTCCGGCACATACCCAGACCTCGCCCGCGAGCACATTATCTATAGTTACCTGACCGTCACCGTCGTCGAACGTAACCGACAGCGGTTCGTAGCTGGCTTTGGGCGATTTCACGGTCAGCAGCCAGCGACCGTCCTTGCCGACCTTGGTCTCCGTGCGTTCTTGGCTCCACGACGTGGTGGCGGTCACCTTCCGTCCCGGTTCTGCCCAACCCCACAAGCGGACATCCGTCTGCTGCTGTATCACCATGTTGTTGCTCACCAGATGGGGCAGTCTGACTTTCGCCTGTCCGCTGATGCATAGTCCCGTCAAGAGGGATAAAAATAGAATCTTTTTATTCATAGTCAATATCCGGTTATTCTTCTTTGCGATAGGTGGCCTCTGCAATATTATGTTCTGTGTGCAAAGGTAGTAAAATAATTCGAAACATAAGAAAAATCTGCATATTATTTCGATAGAAGGACGTAGCCAAGTTCCTTTAGTTTGCCGTAACTAAACCCGAGTTAGTTACGAAAAAATCATAAAAAAATGTGGCGGGAACGACGTATTATGAATTATTTATGTAACTTTGCACTTATGGAATGGAAAAAACTGGGCAGTAATCTGCTGAAAGTCATCATGCCGCTCTTTCTGGGCGGTGCCATTCTCTATTGGATGTACCGCGACTTCGACTTCCAGACCGTGGGGCACGTTATGCTCCATGAGATGGACTGGACGTGGATGCTGCTGTCGTTCCCGTTCGGCATCTTGGCACAGATGATGCGCGGCTGGCGATGGAAACAGACGCTGGAGCCTATTTTAGAGGAGAGAGGAGAGAGGAGAGAGGAGAGAGAATACTCTAAAGGCGGTGTACGGTCGTCTGTCTGCCACAACGCCATCTTCCTCAGCTACGCCGTCTCGCTAATTATCCCCCGCATCGGCGAATTTACGCGCTGTGGCGTGCTGAAGCGCTGGGAGGGTATTTCGTTTTCCAAAGCCCTGGGAACCGTTGTGACCGAACGGGCCGTCGATACGCTCATCGTCATGCTCTACTCAGGACTTATCCTGCTCTTCGAGATGAGCGTCTTCGGCTCTTTCTTCCGTAAGACAGGCACCTCGATGGACCGCATTCTGAGCAGTTTCTCGCTGACGGGTTACCTCGTCACGGCCATCTGCGCCGTGGCTGCTGCCCTGTTGCTTCACTTGCTGCTGAAGAAGCTCTCTATATATAATAAGGTGAAGACCACGCTGAGCGGCATCTGGGAGGGAGTCCTCTCGTTGCGAGGCATCCGCAACCTGCCACTCTATCTGTTCTTCTCCATCGGCATCTGGGTGTGCTACTTCCTGCACTACTACCTGACGTTCTTCTGCTTCGACTTCACGGCCGACTTAGGCATCGGCTGCGCCCTGGTCTCGTTTGTCGTGGCCAACTTCGCGGTCATCGTGCCTACACCCAACGGTGCCGGACCCTGGCACTTCGCCATCAAGACGATGCTCATCCTCTACGGCGTGCAGGACGAGCAGGCCCTCTTCTTCGTCCTCATCGTCCATACCGTGCAAACGTTGCTGGTCGTCGTGTTGGGAATCTATGCCTGGATTGATCTGTTATTTTCGAGGAGATTTATAGAGGAGAGAGGAGAGAGGAGAGAGGAGAGAGATTACTCCAGTATCGGAGAGAGGAGAGAGGAGAGAGAATAGTTTTTCGTGTGTTTTACTCTTTCAAACAACGTATTATGGCTAATGATTTCTTTTATAAAAAAGTTGAAGCATACAAAAAGGCAAAAGGTTTTGTCATATATGTATACAGCTTGCTCAAGAAATTTCCATCTTTTGAGCAATATGCTATTTCTGACCAAATCAGACGGTCTGTCATCTCTATTCCTTCCAACATAGCAGAAGGTTTGGGAAGAATGTCAGTCAAGGAAAGAATACATTTTCTTGAAATAGCTTACGGATCGCTGACAGAAGTGACATGTCAATTAGACATTGCCCAATCACTGAATTATATCACTGACGAAGAATTAAAAACGGCAGAAGAAATGTCAGTAGAAATCGGAAGGATTATGTCTGGATTGCGAAAAACGTTAATAGAAAAACAAAATAAAAGTTACTAACTGCGGGATAGTGAAGACGAGCCGCAGCAGGAGTATTCTCTCTCCTCTCTCCTCTCTTCTCTCTCCTCTAAAAACAAAAAACTATGAATGAAATTCAAAACCTGTCACCAAAGTGCATCTGGAAGAACTTCTATGCACTCACACAAGTACCGCGTCCCAGCGGACATTTAGAGAAGATACAGCAGTATCTGCTGGAGTTTGGCAAGCAGGCCGGCGTTGAGGCCTTCAAGGACCCTGCCGGCAACATCGTGTTCCGCAAGGCAGCCACTCCGGGCATGGAAGGTCGCAAGGGCATCATCCTGCAGGCACACATGGACATGGTGCCGCAGAAGACACCTGAGTCAACACATAACTTCGAAACAGACCCCATCCAGCCGTGGATTGACGGCGAATGGGTGAAGGCCACAGGCACGACCCTCGGCGCCGACAACGGCCTGGGCGTAGCTGCCATCATGGCCATCATGGAGGCAAAGGACCTGAAGCACGGTCCCATTGATGCCCTCATTACCCGCGACGAAGAGACGGGTATGTATGGTGCCAACGAGCTGCCCGAGGGTGAGCTGCAGGGCGACATCCTGCTGAACCTCGACTCCGAGCATTGGGGTAAGTTCGTCATCGGCTCTGCCGGCGGTATCGACGTTACCGCCACCCTCGACTACAAGGAGGTGGAGACCGATAAGGACGATGCTGCCGTATGCGTCACCATCAAGGGACTGCGCGGCGGACATAGCGGTCTGGAGATTCACGAAGGCCGCGCCAACGCCAACAAGCTGATGGTCAGACTGGTACGCGAGGCCATCGAGGAGTTGGATGCCCGCTTGGCCTCCTGGAACGGTGGCAATATGCGCAACGCCATCCCCTTCAAGGCTGAGGTGGTGCTCACCCTGCCGAAGGAGAACGTTGACGCCCTGAAGGAACTCTGCGCCGACTGGCAGGAGGACTTCCAGGACGAGTACAAACTGATAGAGACGCTGGGCATCGAGGTCATCGCCGAAGAAGTGGAGACGCCCAAGAACGAAGTGCCCGTCGAGATTCAGGACAACCTCATCGACGCCATCTATGCCTGCCACGACGGCGTCATCCGCATGATTCCCTCCTACCCCGATGTCGTCGAGACCTCTTCTAACCTGGCTATCATCAACATCGGCGACGGTAAGGCCGGCATCAAGATTCTGGCCCGCTCCAGTCGCGAGGACATGAAGGACTACATCGTGAAGACGCTCGAGAGCTGCTTCTCGATGGCCGGCATGAAGGTGGAGACCGCCGGCAGTTATGGCGGTTGGGACCCGAACCCCGACTCAGAGATCCTGCACCTCTTGTTAAAGGAGTACAAGGAACTGTTCGGCGAGGACGGCATCATCCAGGTGGACCACGCCGGACTGGAGTGCTCGGTCATCCTCGGCAAGTACCCGCACTTGGACGTCGTCTCGTTAGGTCCCACGATGAAGTCGCCGCACACCACCACCGAGCGCGCCCTCATCGCCACCGTCGAACCCTTCTGGCAGTTGCTGAAGAAGACGCTCGAAGACGTGCCTGAGAAAAAGTAAAAAAGGTAAAAAAGTAAAAAGGTAAAGAGAAAAAGTGCAGATTTGTTTGGCAAATCTGCACTTTTTACGTACCTTTGCACCCGATAAACCAAAATAACAACAAAATTATGGACGACTACCCGGCGGATTATTACAAACGTTAGGCCGGAGGATGGCAAGACCGCTAATCCTCTTGCCGCTTTAATCGTGAATTGTGCATTGAGTATTATGCATTAAACAAGGATTAGCAAAGATGAAGACATTCTGGAACACCCAAGGCGGACTGACCCAGCTCACAGAGTGGCAGCCCAATTGTTGGATACAGGTGACGTGTCCAACCGAAGACGACCAGCGCCAGCTGGAAGAGCAGTTCAACATACCCGACTACTTCCTGTCGGACATCAGCGATACCGACGAGCGTGCCCGCTATGAGTACGACGACGGCTGGATGCTCATCATCCTCCGTATCCCGTACGTCAAGGAGATACGTTCACGGACGCCCTACACCACCGTCCCCCTCGGTATTATCCACAAGCGCGACGTCACCATCACCGTCTGCTTCTACGAGACGAACATGATGATTGACTTCGTCTCGTTCCAGCAGAAGCGCGGCGAGGGCTTTACCGATTATGTCGATATGATCTTCCGCCTGTTCCTCTCCTCAGCCGTCTGGTACCTGAAGCGCCTGAAGCAGATTAACATGCTCATCGACAAGGCCAAGCGCAACCTCGACCGCGAGGTGAACAACGAGAGTCTGATTGGGCTGAGCCGCCTGCAGGACTCGCTCACCTACTTCCAGACCTCCATCCGCGGCAACGAGACCCTGCTGTCGAAACTGAAGTTCAAGCTGCAGATTGACGAACTTGACGCCGACCTCATTGAGGACGTCAACATCGAGATGACGCAGGCCCGCGAGACCACCAACATCTACTCCGACATTCTGGAGTCGACGATGGACACCTACCAGTCGATTATCAACAACAACATGAACCAGGTGATGCGTACGCTGACCTCAGTCACCATTATCATGATGTTCCCCACGCTCATCGCCTCGCTCTTCGGCATGAACCTGGTCAACGGCATGGAGGAAAAGCCCTGGGGATTCATCCTCGCCCTCATCATCTCCGTCCTTGTCTCCGTCGGCTGCTGGTGGTTCTTCCGCCACAAACGACTCGTGTAAGGAAGAGGTAAAGGTTACAAGGGATCTACATCATAGAAGATTTGGAGGGAGGTATAACGCTTGTCCTGCAGCATTTGTTGTTGGGCAAGGGTTAAGTATTTGCGCACATCGACCATGTTGAGACCATTCTCGAGTTTGAGGATGAGTTTGCGGATACTAAGTGATTTTACACGCGAGACGCCAGGCTTTTCGGGACCGAGCACTCGTCCGCCGAACCACTGGCGCAGACGGAAACCAAGTTCCTGGGCGGCTACCTCGACCAATTGGTCGGTACGATGCTTCAGGTAGACGTTGATAAGACGGTAGTAAGGCGGATAACGGAACTGCTGACGTTCGGCACAGAGCATACGATAGAGAGCGGGATAGTCGCCACGCACCACGTGCTGGATGACAGGCGACTGCGGCTGGCGCGTCTGCAGAACGACCAATCCGCGATGACCCTTGCGGCCAGCACGTCCGCTGACCTGTGCCATCATCATAAAGGCATGCTCGTAGGCACGGAAGTCGGGGTAGTTGAGCATCGTGTCGGCATTGAGGATACCAACCACCGACACCTTGTCGAAGTCGAGTCCCTTGCTGATCATCTGTGTGCCAATGAGCAGGTTGGTGCGACCTGAGGCGAAGTCGCTGATGAGCCGTTCGTAAGCATTGCGGGTACGGGTGGTGTCAAGGTCCATACGGCTGACGCGGGCTTCAGGGAAGATGTCGCGCACGTCGGCCTCAATCTTCTCCGTACCATAGCCGCGCGACTGCAGATGGACGTCGCCGCAGTTGGGACACTCTACGGGCACCTGATAGACGGCGCCACAGTAGTGGCAGACCAGCTGGTTCATCTGGCGGTGGAGGGTAAGCGACACATCGCAGTTCTGGCAATGGGGCACCCATCCGCACGACTTACACTCCAACATCGGGGCATAGCCTCGACGGTTCTGGAAGAGAATAGCCTGCTCACCACGTTCCAAAGCCTCGCGCACACGCGCTAACAAAAGAGGTGAGAACGGGCCGTGCATCATTTTACGATGCTGCAGGTCCTGGGTGTCGACCACCTGTATCTCGGGCAGTTCGATGCCTGCGTGGCGCTCGGTCAACTGCACATAGCCGTACTTGCCCGTCATCGCGTTATGGTAGGATTCCATAGAAGGGGTGGCGGTGCCGAGCAACACTCGTGGAGGGTGGAGGGTGGAGGGTGGAGTGAGACTTGCCAGCATGATTGCTGCTGAGCGTGCATGATAACGGGGAGCAGGTTCCTGCTGCTTGAAGCTGGTCTCGTGTTCCTCGTCGACGATGACGAGGCCGAGGCGCTGGAAGGGCAGGAAGACGGCAGAGCGGGCACCGAGGATGACGTCATAGGGATTGTCGGAGAGCTGTTTCTGCCAAATCTCCACCCGCTCGGCATCGCTGTACTTGGAGTGGTAGATGCCTAAGCGGTTGCCGAAGACACGGTGCAGACGGTCCATCATCTGAACGGTCAGCGCTATCTCAGGCAACAGGTAGAGCACCTGCCGGTGCTGCTCTATCTCGCGCTGGATGAGATGGATATAGATTTCGGTCTTGCCGCTGGAGGTGACACCGTGGAGCAAGGTCGCCTGTTTCTTCATCATTGACAGCAGTATCTGATTGTAGGCCGTTTCCTGAGCCTCACTCAGTTTCTTAACATGTTCCGGATGTGGTTCGCCACCGTGATTCAGCCGACCTACCTCCACCTCGTAAGTCTCCAGCATGCCGCGCTTGACGAGCATTGAAACGGTTTGGAGGGTGGCGTTCGAAGAGTTCATTAACTCCTCGCGGGTAACTTCAGCCGGGCATTCGGGATTCACGTCGGCTCCTGAGAGAGCCAGGAACTCCACGAAGCAGTCCAGTTGTTTCTGTGCCCGTTTCAGCATATCGAGGGCGATGTGCAGCGACTGTTCGTTGCGGAACTGAGGGGTCAAGCGGATATAAGTCTCCGTCTTTGGACGGTAGCCGTCCTCGGCCTTCAGTCCGGCAGGCAGGGCCGCCTTGTAGACCTCACCGATAGGCGACATGTAGTAGTCGGCTATCCACTGCCACAGCCGATACTGCTCAGGAAGCAATATCGGCTGCGTATCTATCAGCTGGGCGATATCCTTCACCTCATAACCCTCAGGCCGGTTGTCGTGCAGACGGGCAATGACGCCCACATAATGCTTGCCTCGCCCGAAAGGTACCAACACGCGGCACCCGAACTTCGCCTGTTCCTGAAATCGCTGGGGTACGGAGTAGGTAAAAGTGCCGTCAAGCGGCACGGGCAGTATGACATCAGCAAAATTCAAGGCTATCAGAAATAATAGGCCACAGCAACATGCCAGGCGTTGGTTCTCGACTTGGCCCGATTCCAGGAGGTATCCTTCAGTTCCGAGCCTAACTGGTCCCAAGTAAAGTCGGCCGTCTTACCCATAGGTATATTGTAATAGATGCCGCCCTCAAGGTGTGAGCCGATGTGCAGTCCGGCACCTATATTAAAGCTGAGCATGGTGTTCTGCAGACTATACTGATGGTTGTTATGAAGCGCATCCTTCCAATAGTAAATGTCGTCGCCGATGTTGAAACTCAACTGCGGACCGCCACTTAAGAAGATGCCCAACTCATCGCCTATGCCAAAACCATAGCGC
>Ga0310696_10009051_pt1 | contig 11559 bp, 15 predicted proteins | sample AusTroGonzalo_MG_4_FD_203885 | JGI IMG/M metagenome (GOLD analysis project Ga0310696, IMG submission 203885) | Bovine rumen microbial communities from tropical cattle in Woodstock, Queensland, Australia - Gonzalo_02 (v2) (version 2) | ecosystem: Host-associated > Mammals > Digestive system >...
CTTGTATGCCATCGGTGCTTCGTCTATGGTTTCGACACACACAGTTGATGAGTAGATGCCGGACATTGTGTTCTGAAAATCCTCGACAGAGAGGGTCTTGCGAGCCTCACCGCGAGACATAAGGCGACCTGCTCCGTGAGGTGCTGACGAAAGCCACTCGCTGTTGCCCTTACCGATGCAGATGAGCGAGCCGTCACGCATATTCATAGGGATGATGATGCGTTGACCGTCACGAGCCTCGACAGCACCTTTGCGGATGGTCATCGTCATAAGGTCGATATAGTTGTGGGGTGTCATAAACCAATCTGTATACACCCACCCCATATTTTGACAGATAAGGTTTACTATCGTGCGTCTGTTGAGGTTGGCGTAGTCCTGACAGATGCACATATCGTTGATGTAGTTCTCGTAGGCTTCCTTGTCTCGTTCCTCGTCGAGATACGCAAGGTCTTTGTTGTTGATTGCTGGAGTCAATTTCTTGAGTTCCGTCTGTATCTCTTTCTCGCGACCCTCCGACTTCAGTCTTTCGACGAGGGCTTTCTTCTGGTCGCCACCAGAGCAACGCTTGAGAGCAATCTGCTGGTAGTGGTCGCATACTTTCTTACCGAGGTTGCGAGAGCCAGAGTGAACTACAAGGTAGTGGTTGCCGTCCGCATCCTCATCAACCTCAATAAAGTGATTGCCTCCACCGAGAGAGCCGATGGCACAATTCACTTTCTCCTCATCGAGAATGTCCTTACACCTCAACTGGTCGAACAGTTGGAAATACAGAACTGGTTTCTCGTGGATGTTGAAGCCACACGGAACGTACTTGTGGATAACATCATCCAGTTTCGGTAGGTCGATTTTCGTCTTTCCGAGAGGGATGACGAGCATACCACAGCTGATGTCTACTCCCACGGTATTGGGAACTATTCTGTACGGATGCTGCATCTTGATTACCGTTCCGATGGTGCATCCAGAGCCAGCGTGAACGTCCGGCATAATAGCCATATCACAATGAGAGTATGCCTCACTGTGAGCGAGGTCGTGAATTTGCGTCTGTGCGCTCGCCTCAATGGTCTTTGCAAAAATTCGTGGTGTTGCCATAATTATTGGAATTTAATGTTTTGAAGAATGGTCAATAATCTCTCGAACTCTGGGTTTCTCCACGCGGTCATAGCGTAGGTCTGCGGACGGCAGTAGTGATGTCTGTTGTCCTCAATGTGCTGCTTGCAGGCCCTTTGGGTAATGAAGCATCCAGTCTGTTCCGACACTTTCTGTTGTGTATCTAACCAGACGATTCGTGTCTCACCCCAGCCGAAACTGTCGTGCATAAATTCGATGAGGTCGTTGAGATTATTCTTATCGACCATATCCCAACTGTCTTTCGTCTCATCATTGCTGTACGGCAGATAGTCTGTCTCAATATAATCAACCACCTCTTTCGCGTCCATCGTGCATCCGTCACCCATATAGATGACCGGCTTGCCTATGCCCTCTGGAGATGGTTCTTCTTTAGTCTCAAGGATGCCCCAATAGCGAGGGTCGGCTTGACCATCCGTGTCTTGGGTGAGGAGTTCATGCTGTAGGTCTTTAAGGAAATCATAGTCTTCTTGTGGTATTCCTATGTTTTTCATAGGAACAACCTCTTCACTGCCATTAAAACAACTCTTCATTTCGTTAAGTGTGTTTTCTACAGTTGCTTTGGTGTTCATTTGTGATTTTACACCTTGCAAGAATAGGTCGGAGTTGATGCGAATAACCAACTTCGATAATGCGGTCTCAACAGCGTCCTCGCTAAAATAAAGCGTGTCGCTACTGAAAACTCTATCCAGATGTACTTGTTCAAATTCTTCCGTCTGGATGTAAATTCTGTTTGGAACTTTTTTGCTCATTGCTACTTGATTTTGTGGTTATTTAATAGGGTTCTGACATCAATGATGCGGTAAGTTTTGCTACTTCTGCATTGGCATGTTTGAGTTTGATTTCAAGGCTCTCTGCGGCCTCGTCTTTTATGAGACCGTCATTCACGGCTTGCTGGAGTATGTCAACGATTGCGCTATCAAGCACTCCATCGTAGTATTCGCACCACTCCGTGCATTTCTTGTTTCGAGGCCAAAATACTCGATTGCAAAACATCTTCCACAACTCTTTCGGGTTGTACAGAGTTATTTTAATCTCTTTGCTCATATTACTTAATTTTTCGTGGGTTGTCTTTGTCGTACAGTTCGATGGTAGTCCATAATAGCGTCATCGGACTCAAGATGCAGCCACCATTTTCGACCTGTTTACCTATAAAGTAATTAACCAGCATTGCTGCTACGTCTTCTCTCTCCATCTGTCGTTTGTCGATGAAGAACGTGTTGTTCGATATAAAAGACGTTGATTTTTCGTCATTTGGGTTGTCATTTTTGAACTTCACGCCTTTTTCTATGAAGAGTTTTTTTATTTCTTCTTTTGCTTTCTGTAGACTAATCTTCTGCATATTTTTCGTTTTTTTTTGTTCATCTTTTACTGCCATCCAAGAGGCTCTGTTCGGAGCAATGTCTCTTACAATTCCCCCATACCCACACGAGAATGGTGGATTTAGACATTGCTTTGTCTTTTCTGCCGTACCCGTCGGCTTCTGACATCACAAGTAGGTAGACGGTTCAATCATCTCCTTGCTGCCGTTTCATCGCATTGACGCTCACCGCAGGCCGTCCGGCATTTCATCTCTTTGGCCTCCACCCATCGCGGTATCTCCCCCAAGGTGGTTGTTTATCGTCTATCTGGTTGTGGTGGCTTAAAATCCCGTGCGACCAGAGCGACGCAAGCATATATAAAAAAGCAACCCCATGCGTTGACGGGGATTGCAGGGGTTGTGTTTGTCCTTTTATTGGAGGACTAACCTAATCTTGTCAAACCTTGCAGATTCCCGTCATCTCTGCTATTGTTTGTTGCCTCTTTCGGCTTGGTAGCGGAAATGGGATTTGAACCCATGAACTCCACCTTATGAGGGTGGCGAGATACCAGACTTCTCCATTCCGCAGTATTTTGTCGCAAGGGTCGCGCTCGCATCGACGGTCTCTTGTGGGTTTCAAAGCCACAAGCGAGATACTATCTTCTCCACCTCGCGATTCGTGTTTTTGTGAGAGGTGTTCCGACCACGGGCCCCTTTGTGGCTGTGCTTTCTCACTCAAACACGGTGCAAAGATACGAACAATTTTGAAACTACCAAATATTTTTTTCAAAATTATTCGTATCTTACTGGTTGTGTGTGATAAAAATTTTTCAAGTAGCGGTTATTCGCCTATAAATTCGCCCTAAAATTCGTCTTGATAGTGGCAAAATTCACCCTAATATGCTTGTGCTGCTCGCACCAGAGGGGCATCTATCTGCTCAAAGTCTTGACCGTCAGCGTCTCTGTAGAGAAATCCCTTGACAAATTCGCGTACTGGAATAGGCTGCTGCGTCACGTCGCTGGTGATGCTGTAAATTCGCCCATCTTTTGCGGTGTATGTGTGACCATAGGCGTGGGTGAAATTCGCCTTGATTGTCTTGACGAGTTCTTCGGTCAATTCAATCACTCCCATCGGACGGATGAAGAGTGAACCTTTTGGAGTTCTTTCGACAACCTCATAGGGCTGACCGCTCTTTTTGTTTACTACAAATTTTGTACTCATAGTTGTAAGTTTAATTATTGATTATGTGGCACTATTGCCATTTGATGTACGCAGAAGATTTCTCCTCTGCGTACATAGCAATTCTTGAAAGTTTTTCAAGAATCTTCAAGAATTTGGCAGTTCTACCTTTGCCAATTTCTCTTCGCTGACATCGACGTACACCAGCTTCTTTTTCGCTCTGGTGATTGCGACGTACTTCAAATTCCTCTCCTGCTCCAGTTCCCAATCTTGCTGGTGCTTGCGTTTCATCGGCAGCAAGTCGGGGCAAATGATGAAAGCGTTGTCGGCTTCGAGGCCTTTCGCCTTGTGAACGGTGGAGAGTGTGATTACTCGACCGTCTTGAGTGTCGGAGAACAGACGCTCGACACGCTCTATCACCTCGTCAATGGACGTGCAGTTGTCGGCTATCATCATAATGCAGTCAACCTTGTCGTGGATTGTGACCACTTGAGGCTGCTCTGACAGTTCGCCGTCGAAGCCGTCCTTGATGACCTTGCGTTCCACCTTGTCGATTTCTTTCTGGAGTTTTTTCTCCATAGCGGAAATTGTCTTTGCTTTGGTACGCATAATCATTGACTTCAAGCCCTCTGCTATGTCGCGACCTTTCACGCTGGCTGGGATGCCGTTTGCGATGAGACGGAGGCAGAGACCAATTAACGGAGCGGTCTTGCGACAGAGAACCATATCGCCGGTGGAGAGTTCGTTGAGCTTGTTCGTGTGGATTACTTGACCGTCATCGGCTTTCTCAAACCACTGGATGTAATCAACGATACTCTGTGCCTCCTTGATGATGTTCTTTCCGCAGCGGTAGCACACGGAGAGCGGCAGTTCGTGACCAGCGATTTCGGCGAGGGTGTTGAACGACACGACATCGGCACCTGCAAAGCCGTTGATGGCTTGTTTCTTGTCACCGACGGCGACGAATCGACCGTCTCGCGTCAGAGATGCAAGCACCAGTTCACGTTGCGCACGGCTCAAATCTTGAGCCTCGTCGACAAAGATAACGTCATACTTCGGCAGACAACGTTTGAGTTTGTCATTGACCACCGGCAGAGTAATCATATCGGTAAAGTCAATTTCGTCCTCAATCTGGTAGCAGATGCCAAGGATGTCGTTCACGATGCAGACTTGCGTATCGTCAACGTCGAGGTTGTGGTGTTCGGCCAGGTCTTCGATTTCTCTGGTGTCATCGCTCTTCTGGAAGAGGTTGATGCGGCAGAGATTGAGTAGTTTCACGATGTCGCGGATGTACGAGAATTTTTCGCTGTCTGAATCGAAGATGATGTCATCCAGCAATGCCTCCTCGTTGTCCTTGATGTAGTCTTTCCACTTGTCATCGTTCAGCTTGCAGCCACGACCGAGTTTGCGTTGGATTGCACGGAAGCCGTGCGAGTGTAGTGTCTTGCACTCTACGCCAGTTCCATCCATTTTTACGCCCAATTCAGTGGCGATTGACTTATTGAACGCGAGGAACAGGACGGACTTGTTGGCTTCACGGGCTATCTTTGCTGCCTCGACGATTGTTGTGGTCTTACCAGAGCCAGCCACAGCGTTGACAACAAGCGAGTCATTCGTCTCGCGGATGAATTTGAAGATTGCTTCTTGGTACGATGACCATTTTCTTTTTTCCATTGTTTGTAAGTTTTTTGATTACTACGGAATATTCCGTATTGAGCGCGGAGGTTGCTCTCGCAACGACCGCACTGGTGGTCAGATGATGATGTGACCATACTTGATTGCAACGTCACCAAACGTGATTTCCTCTTTTTCGGGAAGACCGAACCAGTCGAGGATTTCTTCTTTCAGTTTGAGTTTGCTGACAGCCTCAAGTGTCGGATAGATGACAAGGATTTTGTCAACACCGCAGTCCTCATCATCCGCTGCCTTACCGATTGCGTAACCATCGTGGCACTTGCAGTTGAAGTAGTGTTCCTCTTCGTCACCGAACACACCTTTGTCTACAAAGATAATCTCGCGTTCCTCCGGCTCTTTTTCGAGGTCGAGGACGGTGATTTCATCATAGGAAAGGTCGATAGTGACCTCCAGCATTTCGCTGGACAGATGGAACGTGTACTGGTCTTCACAGACGCGGATTCCACTATCCGGCTGGGCTTCTGCCTTTGCTATTAACTTGCTGATTTCGACGTTACGCTTTGTCTCGCCTATCACCAATTCAAGTTCCTCGCAAGCTGCCTTAAAATCGGAGAAATGATGTCTCGTGATTTTTTCGGTGTAGCCACCGACAGTTGTGCGTCTTGATGTTCTCTTGACAACATCGAAGATTTTGATGTCTTTTGTCTTTAACATTGTTCGTAAGTTTTAATTGATTGTCTGCATTATTGCATTGTCACCAGCGTGAATATTCGCTGCGTCACGCTGATGATTGTGGCTACTCGTCATACTTTGTGTCGATAGATACTTGTCTGCCGTAGCCGAGGCACTGCTTCTTGCGGTTGATTGTGTCAACCAGTTCTGCAATGTCGTGAAAGAGATATTCCTCCTTGATTTTTGCGGCTTGTGCGATGTCGTTTCCATTGAAAAGAACCTCGTACACAACACCGAACTTGTTGATGCCGATGCCAACGATTTTAACCATTGCGAGCTTATGTGCGTTGAATGTGACGCACATATCGCCAATCTTGAATTTCACTTCAATTTGTGCCATTGTCTGTAAGTTTTATTGATTCTGTGCAATATCGCACATTGTGGATGGTAGCCAGTCACCCAGCTACCACCCAAGCCTCAATCCTCAAGGCTGTCGAAACTGTCTTGGAAGAGATTGTCTGGGAAGCACCAGTTCCAGAATCGTCCGTACATCTTCGGTTCTGTCATCATATCGCGGAAGATGGTGTCGAAATCTGTCTCAACGGCCTCGACCACACACACGATGTCAATGTCTGTTAGATTGCCGTCTTTGTCGTACCAAGCGTAATCCACACTCTCCGAGCGGAGAACGCACAACTGATTGAATATTTCATCGCTGGCATTGTGCAGTTCTTTCTCAAACGCCTCTCTGTTGCTGATGTAGAAGATTTGGTCGTGTTCGTTGCATCGTGCAGTGCATCCGAGGTTGTAGGCATCTACGAGGACTTTGATAATCGCCTCTTGGTCATCCGCACTCTTGTACGGCAGTTTGTCGAAGAACGCCTTGATGTTCTCAAGAGCAATCTCTTCCAGTGCTTTTAACACTACTTTTTTACTCATAATTGTAAGTTTTAATGATTTCTGCCACTATCGGCATTGTGAGCCACGGACAATCTCTCGTCCGTAACCCAAGGACTTCAGTCCATATTGACCCAGATTGCATCACCTTTCTCCAGAGCGACACGTCTCTGCGACATATTCATACCGCAAGCACGAATCACCATTCTGTTGGTTGTGGCAGAGTAATCGTGTTCGGGGAAGAAATACCAATTACCACCGCAGCGGGCGACAACCGGCGAATCATAGGACTGGAGAAGCCATCCGTGTTCAAAATCAAGCCACAGCTCGTTTTTGACCTCACCTTGTTTGACTTTCTCAAATGAACCCAACATTTTGTAGAGTTCTGATTTCTTGATAGTTTCTTTTATTTCCATTGTGTTGTAAGTTTTGATTATTCTGGCACTATTGCCATTGTGGGTGAGCGACAATCTCTTGTCGCCCATCCTACTCACTTCTTGCGAGCGAGCAACTGCCTAATCTCCTTGGTGTAGTTGAGAACAATAGGCAGCACGATGAAGATAATACCGAGAGCCGTCTTCATAATCTGCCTCCTTTCTTAATAACATTGCTCGTCGCCGAATATCCAATCAAGGGCATCAGCGTTGTAGCGGTCGATTACATTATACTCCACCAGATAGTCGAGGACACGCTCCAATCTTGCTTGAACCACCTCGTGTTGATTGAGAGGCTGGCTGAAAGCGTGGCACAGGTCTTCGACCGTTGTGATTGCTGGATATTCGACCTTTTCTTCTTGAGAGAAATCGTCTGGCACAAACTCCACTCCGGCGTAGTTCTTATGAACTATCTCGTCTGGGATTTCGTTCCAGTTTGTAGAGTTCTCGATTGCATTGATGTCCTCTTTTGTGAGTGCATCCGACCACTCTTCTTCGTTGTAGAACAGATTGCTCTTCAACTGCTCAATCTGGTCTTTGTTCAATTCGTGTGTTGTCATTGTTGTAAGTTTTTTGATTATACAACCCCTCCGTCACCCTCACATTCAATCTCACGTCGGAGGACGCGCTGGGCTTAATGTCTATTTTACCTCGCCCAGCCGAGCAATCAATAAAAACTTACAAAACAATCTATATATTTGATATACAGATAGTCGTGTAATAGTGAGTGTGGGTGATTCTCACCGACCCACACCCAATCGTGCGTTACTTCATCTTAAAGTAGCCGTCACCAGTTAAATCCTTGAATGACTCAACCAAGAACGCACAAAGAAAAACAAACCACATAGTTATAAGTATTTTATTGATTTCTACGCACTATCGCGTATTGTGGATGGATAGGACGCTAATCCACACCATCCAAGACCTCAACCGAACATTTCTTCAATGTCGTAATCGTCGGGGTCTTTGTCGTTGTCGCTACACCAATCATCCACAGCATCGCGGATGTCGTTGAACAACGAATCGTCTGCCATCGACAGAGGGCATCTCATTTCTCCGATTTTTTCGAGGGCGAGGTCATACCTCTCGGCAAATCTATGCACGTTGTTTTCAACGTATGCCTTGATTTCTTCCTTTGAGGTGTCGATTCCAAGAACCTCGTTGCGGTTCTCTTCCCATGCTTTCAACAAAGCACTCTTGAACAAATCCTCGCCATCCGAAATGTCGAGCTTTGATTCGAACAGCCAATCGTCAACCAACTCCTCAATAGCCTCATCGTCAATCTGGTCTTGTGTTATCACATCGTCCATAAGGAGATTGTTGATGTTGCTATTGATGATTTCCTTTGCCTTGTCGAGAGTTTCTTCTTCAAGCCACTCTTGCCAAGCCTCTTTGATGTCGGATTCCGTGTAGTCGAGACGGTCGAGACGATAGTAGTTGTCGATGAAATCGTCAACCAAATCGTTGTACTCGGCATTATCGTCTTTGTACAAGATGATGCGACACAATTCCTCGATTGGAAGAGCCGGATAGAGTGATTCTGGGTCGTGCCAGAAGATGTCGTTAATCTCTCCGTCCGTGTAATACTCTCCCTCGCACTTTGCTGATTCGAGGTACGATTCGATGAGGTCAAACTGGTCATCGGTCAACTGATTTGCGAACCAAGTTGCTCCACCCCAAAAATCGAAGTCTTTGAGCGATTTTTCTACGATAAATTCCATTGTTGTAAGTTTTTTGATTGTAGGCACACTATTGTGCTTTGTGAGCCGTGGGCAATCTCTCGCCCACGACCCTCGGATTAGCCGAAGATGGCGTGGAAGATGTTTTCTACATCCGAGTCGTACAAGTCCGACAGATTCATCCAGTGACCGCCATTCTCATCATCAAGCCAATAGACAAGCGTCTCGTCAGATTCGGAGAAGTAGCAGATTTGATGAGCGTCCGTTATCTCCCAAGAATCGGAGAAACCGCCATCGTCAACGACGATGTGAACGGGATTGATGTCGATGTACAACTCACAATCTTCCGCACCTTTCTTTCCGTTTGCCTTGATATACTCCGTGATTTTCCTCTCGAAGAGGTCTCGGTCGAAGTTGAGGTACGAATCCTTGCGGTCAACGAACTTGCAATCTTTTGCATCGTACATAAATCCCTCCTCGTGGTCAGTCCAATAGCAGACACACAGCGGATGGCTATTGTCTTTTGCTATACGCTGATTGTCTTCCCAGAGCTGCATTTCTACATAATCTTGGATGTCCTTGTAGAGTGCTTTTGTTACCTCTTCGAAATCGTTTTCTTCGTCAGAGTTGTCGAAAGAGTAATCTTCAGCAATTCTGTAACAATCATCGTTGAAATAATTGTTGTCGTCGATTCGCACAGATGCACAGATGCAATACTCACCATCTTGGTACTGATTGGTCTCTGCCTCTGCGGTGTCGAATCCAGGTTCATAGCACACGACAATCTTGAGGTCGGGGCAATAAAGGTCGCTTTCGGTGTCGATTGGTATCTTGAGAAACCACACGCTGCCGTCTTCGTTGCCGATTAAGCCGTTTGCTGCGTCCTTTAAGAACGTCTTGATTTGCTTTTTCGTTTTAAGAATTTTCATTGTCTGTAAGTTTTTGATTGATTCTGCATTATTGCATTGTGGATATGGGTCAATCTCTCAACCCATACCCAAGCGTTCAGCCGGCGAAATCCACTATCTCAATCTGGTTGTTAGCGTCACACTCTTCTTTCGTTGCGTAGAGCGTCTTGTTGAAGAATCGCTCATAGAGCAACTGCTCGGTCTTGAAGTTCACGATTGGAACGAGGGCGTAGCCGTGTTCCTTGTCGAGCATCTGATAGCCGATTCCAGTGGCGAGATTGATGCGGACAACTCTCACGCTCACTTTTTCTGATTTGAGGTATTCGTCATCCCATTGCCACATAACCAAGTCAAATCCAACAGAATGGATGCCGTTGTTTTCGGCGATTTCTTGGAAGAGATTAACGAGGTCTGTCTTGGTCTCTCCAAGGCACTCGATGATTACGTCCTCAAGACCAGCGGGATTGTTTTTCCTCACCTCTTCTGGATTGAGGTACTTGGGGCCTGACGTGACGGTGTTGATTGCGATGGTGGTTACATCTATGTTGCGTTCTGGATTTCCAGCCTCATAGTAACCTTTGGTCTCAATCAGCCAACCGCCGGTGTTCCATAACGGATTGACCCATCGACGAGCCTTGATTTTGCCGTCAACTCTGTGGTACAACGTGATGTAGTTGCCGGACTGAATGTCTAAATCTTCGTGCATTAACATAATTGTAAGTTTTTTGATTGTTCTGGGAATATCCCCATTGTGGGTGGCGGTCAATCTCTCAACCGCCATCCAATTCAAACCTTGATTATCTCGTTTGGGAAGAAGATTTCCTCAACGTCCGTATCGGTGAGGCAGACGCATTTCATAGTGCCATCCTCAATCACTTCCGTAACTTCCCATATAGACAAGCACGGAGGGTCGATAATCTCATCCTTGTGTGGAGGAACGATTATTCTGTCATTTGTTCGCAGAATATTTCCATATCGGTCAAATGCTTTCATAGATTGCAAGTTTTTGTTCGATTACTGCCAATATCGGCATTGAGAACGGATGAAAATCTCTTCTCAATCCGTCCTTGCCCTTTCGGGCGTTCCAAACTATGACAAAATTATGCTATTTTTGCCCTATTTTTTGCCCTCTGTGGCGTTTTTGTGCCGTTTATGGGTAGTTATACCACCCAAGGCGAGAAAACGCAAAATCATGGCAAATCTGTAAGTTTTTTGATTTTAATTCGTGACCGACAACCAATCTCTCGGCGGTCGGTCGATGCTGCCTACTGGATTTCGGAAAGGGCTTCAAGTTCCTCTTCGTTGAAGATGCGGTGCAAATCATCGCTCTGCTTCTTCAATCCCTCATAGATGTTCATCACACGCTTGAGGTCGCCACCTCGCTTAATCTCGTAGCCATACTCGTCAATGAAGTCCTCAATCGTTTCGGGACAATACATTTCCGAGGACAGACACGCGAGGATGTCGTAATCACGGAGGATTCTTCTGCTCCCAGGCTTACGGCAATATTTGAGGTAATCGTTGTAACTGCCGTAGAAAGGGAACTGCATATATTCCGTCGGATTATCCTCGTGGAATATTCTGACTATCCACTCTTGATGAATCAATTTGTCATTTGGTTCGTTGGGAAATCCCTTTCTGTCACCGATGTAGGTCTTGCGGATTTTGATGCCGAATCTCTTCAGGAAATCCTTGGCTTGTTTGTCGTATTCGTTCATAGATGTAAGTT
>Ga0310696_10009053_pt1 | contig 11557 bp, 6 predicted proteins | sample AusTroGonzalo_MG_4_FD_203885 | JGI IMG/M metagenome (GOLD analysis project Ga0310696, IMG submission 203885) | Bovine rumen microbial communities from tropical cattle in Woodstock, Queensland, Australia - Gonzalo_02 (v2) (version 2) | ecosystem: Host-associated > Mammals > Digestive system >...
TTGCAGATTCCGTTTATTCAATAAAAGTTAGAAATTATAGGGACTTGGGCGAGCTAAATTCTGAAACGGTTTTTGAAGGCAGTTCGGGCCGATTTAAAATTACGAATTTGCCTGATATCTTTTATAATCGCATAACCGTCCAAATTGTTTCTATGGATGGGCGCGAATTGAATGGTTCTGCATTTGCCGGGGGTGGAACTGCAGAAATTGATGGTTTCAGTGCAAAAATCAACTTGGAACAAAAGTCGTTGTTTGCTTCCGTTTTTGAAATAGCTTTCCCCGAATATCGGAAAGTGAAACTGAAATGGTGGGTTGAAGTTGCAGTTCCAGATGAAAAGGTGATTGAATCTAGCGTTGTTGATCTTTCTTCGGATTCTGTAGAGGCTGAATATTCTTTTGATGAGAATCGCTATGACGAAAAGTCCGTAAAGATTGTTTATGATAAACGGAATTTTGCTGATCATAGAGTTCCTGTGATTGAGCGTCTTTCGTTTAACCCTCAAGGGCCGAATAAGTCAAAAGATTTGGGAATACGTGGAGAAGTTTACAAGGTTGATGCTAAATTAAATCCAGGTGATAGCGCCGTTATTGCTCTTCCATTGAATTTGAAGTATCAAGCTGATAAAGATTCCTTGACGATTGAATCATATGTGAATGGCTCGAATAAGTGGCTTGAGAACGCCGCCGATAGTGTTGTTGATGGGTTTGCCTATAAAAAGGTCGGGCACCTTGGCTTGTTTTCTTTAAAAAAGGTTAGCCGACTTGTTGATGATATGGTCCATTCGGATTCCGTAGTTAGTACAGGTGAGGATGCTTCGGATTTGTATCATGGTGCTGTTGATGAATATGTGAACAATGCTCCGAGCATGCTGAAATTTGGGTGGACATGGTGCGCCCAGTGCGAACTCTTTGATATGTTGAAGACTGTCACTTGTAGTGGCTATGAAGCAAAAATGAAAGAAATATACGGGACGCCAAAAATCCCGGATTGGGATGTAGAACAAGGAACGGTTAATACGGAGTCTATCCTGAAAAAGGGTAGAAATGTTTTGGACTCTTTAAAGAAAAAGAGAAGTGAAGATCTGATTAGAAAGTCGGATGTTTTGGTAAATGAAAAATGTGGTGGCGCGGAAGCGTGCTTGTGGAAACAAACGAAAAATAATTTAGATATTCTCCTTGCAGATGCTATCCTGTCGCAATTTCCGCCTAATAAAAAAGATCCTTCTCTGGGTAAATTGAGATTTTCTTTTGCGCCAGATTCAAATGGAACGTGGGAAATGCATGATGCGGATAACCTGAAAGTCCGATATGCCTATGATGATTATTTTATGGTTAGTAGCGGTTTTGTTGAACAATCGGCTTCTTTTGTTCTTAACTTAGGAAAATGCTATAGTTCCCTTGAAGCTTTTGAAAGCCCTGCGCTTCGGATGGCTTTGCGATGGAGTGAACTAGAAGACGGTTTGCATTCGGGGGCTTGTGAAGCTTTTCGTACGATGATAGGCTTTCAAGCGCCCTTAAACGGAGGTTCTGCCTGTAATGAAGTGGCGAATATAAAAGAGCGCATTCTTGATAAACACTCCGAAAAATTGATTTCCATATCGGAATCGATGGTGCGTATTTCGCTGCTTGCATGGCTTGGCAAGGCGAATGGTTTTAGGGAGTATTCTCTTTTGAGGTACAAGTCTGCGTACGATGGCGTGCGGGCGTGGCTAGAACTGGCGGGACCATTTTTTGAGTATAACAATATTGTGATAAAGTCTTATGGTAGTTTGGCATTGTATGAATACATTCACTATGGTACAGGCGAAAATCTGAAAATGCTAAACGCTGGATTGAATTTTCATTATGGCGATAATGGAGGATATTCCGAAGGAATGGGCTATTCGCAATATCTTTGGGATGACCTGGCATACGTCTTGGCTGTGTTAAAGGATGCTTATGAAAGCCAGTTCGAATCCGAAGAATTTAAAATTGAAGAAAAATTCTTGAAGTCTCCGGATTATGTATTTGAATTTTCAAGGCCTGTTGGAGATGCCGATAAAAATGGCAAGTATATTCATTATGGGCTTATTCCTGTGGAAGCGGATGACGGTGTGACGTATAATCCGGACTATCGTGTTTGGGCTAAGCTCAAGAATGACCCAAGGTATTTGGCGATGAGTGAAAAATACCCCTTAAAAGAGGCTGATAAAAAGATAAATCCGCTAGTTTCGTTTGGATTTCCTGATATAAGTATGTATAATGATAAGAGAAAATCCCTCCCTGATAGGGGTATGCTCTGGGGTGACTTTAAAGACGGTATAGGAATGATTACGGCTGTGAACGGTGATGATACGGTTGCGCTCTCTATGATTGCTGAGAGTGGCGATTTGTGGACTCGCGGACAGGCTCATGATCAGCAGGACAATTTGTCCATTACGCTCGCAAGCTCTAAAAATGGGTTCTTGATACAGGATCCAGGATACTCCGGGTTCAATAGTAAATCGTCTAATGACAGATTCCATCGCTACCGAGACCACAACGTGTTGACGGATTATTATGGTCAGAGCGATAATCGTGCTATTCATTTTGACGAATTGTATAGTAGAATGTCTGATTTTTCAAGTTCTGTACCTGGGTTTACTCAATCGTTTGTCATGAAAAATGCGTTGTTGTATAAGAAACTGCATGGTTTGGATTATAGTTTTCGTGTAGAAGGTGGAGACCCGGCTGAAGTGCTTGACGAAAAAATAGAAGAGCCTCAGAACGGGATAATTGGGTATACCGCAAAAACGAAAATTGCGGGTGGCGAAAACCATCGTACAATTATGTATTTTGATGAAAATTTTTGGGTAGTTGACCGCCCAAGTGTTGCTGGGTTGGAATGGCGTGTCAATTCGCCGAAGAGTACATGGGAGGACTTGAAAATAGAAGGACTTTGTCTTTATGATACAAGTTTGAATCAGGAAATACTTTTGAAAAATCGTAAAGTAAACGTTGCTAATGTTGCTCAAAATGGAACTAGAGGTGATTTTGATGGTAATGTCTTAAATAATTATTCATACTCAATTTTAGGGAATGAAACTAAATCATATGTGATGACATATTCTTTAGTCAATGAACCCTTTTCTTTATTTGATTTTATATGTCCTAAAGAAAGCCAATGCTTTATTAATAAGGGTAAAAATATACGGCTCATAGTCCCTCCGTATGGTGGAAAGTTTAGATTGTGTGATGCTCTGGCAAAAGACGAGTGTTATGGCGGTGCCCAATCTACAGGGATTACGATATTGACTAAGACGTCCCCTTGGGAATGGACAGCGCGCTGGGTATTGGATGGAAATCTATATACCGTTGAAAATGGTGCTGAAATTCAAATTTCGTCTGCGACAGTGTCGAAATCTTAGTGCCTGTATGAGAGATTAGATGGTTCTAGTGGGAGTGAAAAATATACAGGCGTGTATCTCCCGGCAATCCCAATTCTTTTACTGAGGTAACCTATGCGAAAAATCCTGATTTTGTCCGTCTTTCTGCTCATATTGAATTTGATAGCGTGTGGTGACGTTGCAATAGGCGGTGATGGTAGTGGTAGCTGTAATAGTGTTTCAAAAAAACATCCTAATAAGATAGTAGTTGATGTAATGATGGAGTGCCCGTATGGGCAAACTTGTGAAGCCAAGGCTTGTTTTGATATAGCGTATTTTCTTGATTCGTTGACGGGCCGTTGTGGATATAATTATGAGTTGCAATACGTGTCAAAAGATGAATCAAAAATAATACGTTCTGGTCAAACATATTTGATGACGGTAACGCCAGATAATTACATTCGTTTTTCGCTTTTTGATGAAAGAAAAGTTGAAAAAAAATATGATATCGATCTTTCTGCAATTATACAGTCTTATACTGTGCAAGGGGATTCTATAAAGATAAAGTTGCCTACAAAAAATTTTGATATGATTCTCAAATGTCCTTATTGCTCAGATCGTGATAAAGACCACCCGTTATGTGAAGGCAACTCTCAATGTCATTATCGCGGTAAAAGTATATCAAATGTTGTTATTGGTACTGATTCAACATGGGGAAATTATTTTACATTTCATATGGGAATTCCGAAACAAAGTTCAAGTCAGACTGATAGTGTTTATGTTTATGGTATGATTGAATTTCGAAAATAATAGGTATTGCTTTTTTGAAAAAATAGATTTTGTTATGATTGCCTGTATGAGAGATTAGATGGTTCTAGTGGGAGTGAAAAATATACAGGCGTGTATCTCCCGGCAATCCCAATTCTTTTACTGAGGTAACCTATGCGGAAAATCCTATTTCTGTCCGTCTTTTTGTTCTTGTTGAATTTGATAGCGTGTGGTGACGTTACACTTGGTGGAAATCCTAACGAAGAAAAATGCTCTGTAATTATGAGAGAGCATGGAAGTATGTTATATGGTATTAGAATTATTTGTCCTTTTGATTCTGCTTGCGATGTGAAACTCTCTTTTGGTCTTGTTAGCACTCCAAGGGATTTAGGGTGTATTGGTGGCTTTGAATACAGGTTTGTGCAAAATGGTAAATCTGATCTTGTGAAAGTGTTTCATGATCGGTCAAAAGCTAGTGTCAATTCAAGTGTGAATTTAGTTCTTGATTCAAATGATAAAGTGAGTTTTTCTTTGTTTGACGCTCAAAATGTTGAAAAAAAATATGATTTAGACCTTTCAGGAATTGTGCGCTCCTATACGGTGCGAGGCGATTTCGTTGACGTGAAAGTTATGAAAGAATGTAGTTTATGGCTATATTCGTGTGAAAAAGAAACAGTATATGGAAGTAGATTGCCTGATGGCAAATATACTTTCTCAATAATGGACGGATGTAAATCAGAATATAGCTACGATTGCTTGTTGCATAATCAAGGTCCTTGGGAAGTTGATGATGTGGACATACATGCAAAAATATATTGGAAATAACCTATGCGAAAAATCCTGATTTTGTCCGTCTTTTTGTTCTTGTTGAATTTGATAGCGTGTGGTGACGTTGCGTTTGGTGGAAATCCTGGCGAAGGCCGTCCATGTAATGAGAATGTTTTAAGAACCCATGCTCAATCGTTAAAACTAGAAATGAGCATGAATTGCCCATATGAAAAAAACTGCGATGTGATTCTAGAATTTCATGTTACGGGTCTTCCTGATTCTTTAGAAGGTATGTGTTTTGGAAATGGCTCTGAGTGGCGCTTTGAATCGCTTGATACGTCAATGACCGTAAGTACAAGATTAAATAGACGGTATCCAGTGAAATTGTCTCAGGACGATCATTTGCGTTTTTCTCTGTTTGACATACAGAACATTGAAAAAAAATATGATTTAGACCTTTCCGGAATTGTGCGCTCCTATACGGTGCGAGGCGATTCCGTTGACGTGAAAGTCATAAAGGATTGCAGAATTACGGTTATTTCTGATCCTAAGAACATAGAGATATATGGCAATCTGTATTCTGGGGATGTATTCACATTTTCAAGTCTAGACTCAAATGAGGATGAATTTTGGTTTGGATACGATTGCTTGTTGCATAATCAAGGCCCATGGGAAGTTGATGATTTGGACGTACATGCAAAAATATATTGGAAATAACTCGCTTGCAATAATAGGTACCTCCCATTGATAAATTGACAAAACATCTTGCATTTGCACAGGTATCATCCCGCTCCCCATAGAATACTTTTATATGTGGGTTAGTAGAACAATAAAATGGGATGATGTTATGAAGTCGTTAAGAGTTCTTGGTTTAGCTTTTCTTCTTTGCACAAATTCGTTTGCCGTCACAAGCCAGTTCCGCGGTGTGAACTGGGCCGATAAGCGCGACAATTTCGTCTCGGACGTGCTCTTGCTTTCGGGCACAAGCCTCTCGGATACATACGAATCCGCATCCGTCATTGCAGAACGTGTCATCGGGCAGTTCCAGGAATTGCTCGGCACGAACAGCGTGCGCATTCCTATCAACGAACCGACCGCCTCCAAGTTCTGGAGTACTTACACGGGCATCATCGATGCCGGCCTTTCCAAAGGTCGCGTCGCCATTGGCTATTGGGGCCCTGCACAGCCCTCCGGCCCTAAAAACATGAACGATTGGTGGAAAATGTGGGAAACCGTCGTCAAAAAGTACGGCGACCATCCGAACGCCTATTTTGAAATCTTCAACGAACCGCACATGTACAGTAAGGACGAGCTTCGCAACCTCTACGCCGAATGGCTCCAGAGATTCCCGGACGTCCCGCGTGACCACATCTTGCTTGATGGCTCGGGCATGGCTTGGAACATCCCGGACATTGCCGACGACCCTCGCTTTGAAGGCTGCCTCTTTGCCGTTCACGAATACACTTTCTGGAACATGAGCATCACCACCGAACAGGGCTGGAAAAACAGCTTCAAGGGCAAGGTGGGCAAATACATCGACCGCACAGTCTGCACGGAATGGGGTGGCGCCATGAGTCCCGGCGAAAAGGCGGGCGTGCATTACGACTACATGGACTACAATTCCACTCCGACCAACTACTTCATGGCCTATATCCGCGGCATGTCCGATCAGCTACGCGAATGGGAAATGGGTAGCTTTTACTGGCCGGGATTGCGCGATGGCGACTGGTACAGCATGACCAAGCGAAGTGGCGAAGGCGCGAACATCAAGCTTGAAATCGTGAACCAGTCCGGCGTGGATCGCATGCAAATGTCCTGGGCCGATACTGTCGAGACTGACCCGCCCAAGCAGGATCCGTTCGGCGGCTTTGATGATGACGGCGTAGCCATTGCAGGCAAGGCTGTTGCCATTCCGGGTACGATCGAAGCTGAAAACTACGACATCGGCGGTAGCCGAGTCTCGTTCTACGACAAGAGTTCTGCAAATGAGGGTGGTGCTTACCGCAAGGACGCCGTGGACATTGTCGCGCTGGATTCCGCGGACCTCTCGAAGGGCTACGCTCTAGGCTACACGCAGGCTGGCGAATGGCTTGAATACACCGTCAATGTGGCAAAAACGGCCAAATACAGTGTAGCCGTCCAAATGGCGACCGCATCCGAAAAGGCGGGTGTCCAGCTATTTATCGATGACAAGGCTGTTTCCGATACCATTTTTGCTAATCAGGGCGACGATTGGTCGACTTATGCCGCAGTCCAATCCAAATTGGGCGAAATTGCAGCCGGTGAACATATCCTCAAGATGCAAATTGTGGGCAATTACGTAAATATCGACAATATTCGCTTCTGCGAAGGCGAAAAATGCGAAGAAACGGTCGGAATTCGCGCAAATCGCACGGACGACCCCGCGCGAACTCTTGAAAATGGTTCCATCCCGCGCCTCCGCATCCAAAACAACAAGCTTTTCGTCGAAAAAAACAGCCTGCGCCACGACCTCACCGGCCACCGCATTAAATAAGAGTTGTCATGCCCGCCCGCATGACGTACTTTTTGCGTTCAAAAAACAAACAGTTTCCAACTGAAAATATTCCATTATGGACTTTTTATCAATGATAAGTATTTGCTTTTTTTGAGCGTTTTTCAAAAACGAGAATATGTTTAGAAAAGTTATATGGGTATTCAACTTTTTGGGTATAAGGATTAGGATTATGAAAAAAATCTCTCTTTCTCTTGCAATAGCCGCTATTGCAGGTTTTGCTTCTATTGCTAACGCAGCTCTCGCCGATGGTGGTGCCAAGTTCGTCGGTAACATCACGACAAGTGGCCAGATCCGCGACGACATGGGCACTTACTGGAACCAGATTACGCCTGAAAATGGTTGTAAATGGGGTTCTATCCACTCCCTTTCTAACGGAAACAGCGGCACGAGTAAGTTCGCATGGGACAACTACGACAAGTGCGAAGGCGCTTACAAGTGGGCCAAGGAAAAACCGGGCGAGCGCCACTTCAAGTTCCATGCTCTCGTTTGGGGTTCCCAGTACCCGAACTTCCTCTGCAAAAAGAAAAATCCGAGCATTACTGTAGAGAAGACCAAGCAGTACATTACGGAATGGTTTGATGCCGTAGCCGCCAAGTTCCCGGATCTCGAATACATCGACGTGGTGAACGAAGCTATTTGGGCTGGCGACAACTACCACTCCGGTTACGGCAAGCCGGCTGCCGGTGCCGAAGGCCGCAGTACCGACGATACCGAATGCGGTGGCTCCTACATTATCGAGGCTCTTGGCGGCGATGACGTGGTGAATGGCAAGCACCAGTACAACTTTATTACCACGGCTTTCAAGATGGCTCGTGAACGCTGGCCGAAGGCTGTGCTTATCTATAACGACTATAACACGCTCTCTTGGCAGATGAACGAAGGTATCGAACTTATCCAGACCATCGTCAAGAACGGCGCCCCGGTGGATGCTTACGGCCAGCAGGCGCACGACTGCAAGGGCATGAGCAAGTCCGATTTCGAAAGCAAGATGACGCGAATCCACAACGAAACGGGCCTCCCGCTCTTGGTCTCGGAATACGATATCGGTGAAGCCGATGATACCAAGCAAAAGAACGACTACGCGAACCAGATCCCGTTCATGTGGGAAACTCCTTGGGTCGCGGGCATTACTATCTGGGGTTACATCAACGGTGCAACCTGGGCTGCCAATACCGGCATTATGGAAAAGGACGGCAGAAAGCGTGCCGCAATGACTTGGCTCGAAGATTACTTCGCCCAGAACCTGAGCAAGGGAAAGAACGACGTGACGTTTACGCCGGTCGAGCCAGAACCGCAGACTCCGTTCAAGGGCAAGCCGCTTGATGTTCCGGGCAAGATTGAAGTTGAAGATTTCGATATTCCGGGTAAGGGCGTCAATGACGATGGCACGAACAATGCCTCTTACGGTGATGATTCCGAAAATCATGGCGATTCCGACTACCGCGAAGGTACGGGCGCGGACCTTTACAATAAGGCTACTGGAGTTGCTCTCGGCTATAATGCTACTGGCGACTGGTACGAATACACCATCAACATTGCCGAAGCTGGCGAATATACCGCAATCGCTTCTGTCGCTACCGAAGGAACGGGGGCATTCACGCTTTCTCTCGATGGCAAGACTCTCGCTGAATTCGAAGTCACGGGAACAAGCTATGACGAATTTGCCGACGTGAAGCAGAAGGTGACGCTCCCGCCTGGTGAACATGTGCTCCGCCTTGATGTGACTCAGCAATACTTCGATATCGACTACATCAACTTCGTCAAGGGTGATGGCGTGCCGGATGCCATCAAGACGCAGATTCACTACCAGACTCCCACACTTGCCGACTATGACGTCTTTGACGTGAACGGGGTTCGCCTCGGTCGCATGAGCGCTTATTCCATGGGCGAAGCCGTGTCGATGCTCAAAAACTCGAATTCCATCAAGATTCAGGGCATTTACATGCTCCGTTCCGTCAAGAACGGCGCCGTGAAAACAGTTCGCATTGCACGCTAAAATTTCATAATCCGATACCCAAAGGCCTTCGAGTTCACCCTCGAAGGTCTTTTTGTAAAAAATCCATTATGGACATTTTGTCAATGATAAATTTTTGTTTTTTTGAGGCTATTTCCAAAAACAAGGATATGTTTATAATGGTTGTATGGGACTTTTAACCTATGAGGATGTGGAAAATGAAGTCAAAATATTTGAAAGGCTTAATGGCTGCTGCACTTTTGGGTGGGGCAGTGAGTTCTTATGCAGGCCCGGGTCTTGCCGATGGCGCTGCAAAATTCGTCGGTAATATTACGACTCGTGGTCAGGTTCGTAGCGACTTTACGCAGCTGTGGAACCAGATTACGGCCGAAAACGAATGTAAATGGGGCTCTATCAACACTGGCCGTGGTCAGTTCAACTGGAGTGGTTGCGATGCTGCCTACAACTGGGCAAAACAGAATGGCGGTCACTTCAAGTTCCACGCTCTCGTGTGGGGTTCCCAGTATCCGAGCTGGATCAAGGGCAAGAGTGCCTCCGAAACTAAGCAAATCATTGAAGAATGGTTTGACGCCGTTGCCAAGCATTACCCCGATCTTGAAATGATCGACGTGGTGAACGAAGCAATCCGTACGGGCAACAACAACTACCATTCCGACTATCCGAGCACCAATATTATCGCAGCTCTCGGTGGCGATAACGGCAACTACGAATTCGTGGCGGAAGCCTTCAGAATGGCCCGTAAACGTTGGCCGAATGCAATCTTGATCTATAACGACTACAATACCGTCCAGTGGCAGAAAAACGAAGGTATTGACCTTATCCAGAAGCTTAAGAAAGCTGGCGCTCCGGTGGATGCTTACGGCTTGCAGGCCCATGACATGCAGGTTTCCGGTGGTCAGGCTGGTGGCCAGGGCGGTGGCGGTTCCTGCTTGAACATCAATACCTTGAAGTCCACTATTGAAGAAATTTGGAACAAGACCCAGATTCCGCTGTTCATTTCCGAATACGACATTGCTTCGAATGACGACAATGACCAGAAGAACTGCTACTCTCAGCAGATTTCCTACTTCATGGAAAATGAACACATCGCAGGTATCACCATTTGGGGCTATATCTACGGTGCAACCTGGACGTCTGGCGGTAACTCCGGCATTATCAGGGATGGCAAGGATCGTCCGGCTATGACCTGGTTGAAGGATTACCTCTCCAAGAACAAGGGTGCCAACACCACGGGCCTTGCTACGGGTGACGTGACTCCGGTCGAACCTGAACCGCAGACTCCGTTCAAGGGTGAAGCTCTCGCCATCCCGGGCAAGATCGAAATTGAAGACTTCGACATTCCGGGCAAGGGCAAGAACGAAGATGGTACGAGCAATGCCTCTTACAACGACGATGCCGAAAACCATGGCGACTCCGACTATCGTAAGGATACTGGTGCCGACCTTTATGCAAAGGCAACTGGTGTTGTTCTTGGCTATAACCAGGAAGGCGATTGGTACGAATACACGGTCAACGTTGCCGAAGCTGGTGATTACACTGCAGTCGCTTCTGTCGCTACCGAAGGAACGGGTGCTTTCACGCTTTCCATTGATGGCAAGTCTGTCGCAGAATTTGAAGTCACTGGTGAAAGCTACGATGATTTCTCCGATGTGAAGAAGAAGGTCTCGCTCACCGCTGGTAAGCATATCCTTCGCCTCGATGTGACGAAGCAATACTTCGACATCGACTACATTAACTTCGTGAAGGGCGATGGTGAAGAACCGGGCGTTGGAATCAATACCAAGGTCCAGTACCAGACTCCGACACTTGGCGCTTATGACGTTTTCGATGCAAACGGTGTCCGCCTCGGTCGCATGAGAGCTTACACGATGGACGATGCTGTGTCCATCCTCAAGACCTCTAGCGATATCAAGAACCAGGGCATCTACATGCTTCGCTCCGTCAAGAATGGCGCAGTGAAGACGGTTCGTGTTGCACGCTAATTAGAAATCCTAATCCATAACTCCCCTGAACCAAACGGGGGAGCCTTAAATACCCAAAGGCCTTCGAGGTAACACTCGAAGGTTCTTTGTATAAACGAAAACCACCAGCTAGGCTGGTGGTTCCATAGAGCCTTCTGGCGTTGCGTCCTTGAGAAAGCAAAAAACTCTTGGTTAGATTTGAAAT
>Ga0310696_10009054_pt1 | contig 11556 bp, 9 predicted proteins | sample AusTroGonzalo_MG_4_FD_203885 | JGI IMG/M metagenome (GOLD analysis project Ga0310696, IMG submission 203885) | Bovine rumen microbial communities from tropical cattle in Woodstock, Queensland, Australia - Gonzalo_02 (v2) (version 2) | ecosystem: Host-associated > Mammals > Digestive system >...
TTCCTTTATCTTCCTATATCTACCTAACATATTAAACGTGAAGTATTCTATATAATAACGTATGAGACCTACTTTTTATTGCCCTTTCTTGTTTTTACTGGCTCAACGGTTACACTTATCTGGCGTGGATTCCTGTCGTTCATGACAGATTTGACGATATCCGTCACCATCTGCTTGAGCTCCTCCAGGAAGGTCTGAGCCTGGTAATCCTTGCGTTCTATCATCCTCAGTTTCTTCTCCCAGAGACCCGTCAGCTCGGCGCTCTTGAGCAGCTCCTCGTGGATAATCTCTATCAGTTCCACTCCAGTGGGAGTAGCCCAGAGGCTCTTCTTCTCCTTGCGGATATAATGGCGGCGGAAGAGTGTTTCTATGATGGCAGCGCGTGTACTGGGTCGGCCGATGCCGTTCTCCTTCAATGCATCGCGCAACTCCTCGTCCTCTACCATCTTACCGGCCGTTTCCATAGCGCGGAGCAGGGTCGCCTCGGTATAGGGCTTGGGCGGCATGGTCCATTTGTCTGTGAGCGAGGGGATGTGCGGACCGCTCTCGCCCTTCTCGAAGACGGGGAGAAGTCCCCCTTCGTTCTCTCCCGAGGGGGAGGGGCTTTTCTCTTCTGATTCAATCTTTTTGAAGACAACCTTCCAACCCTCGTCTGTCGTGACGCGTCCGTTGACGCGGAAGAGTACAGATTCCTCCTCGCCCTTCTTCACCTCGCCGATAACGGTGGTGGTCTCGAAGAGGCAGTCGGGATAGAAGGCAGCGATAAAGGCGCGGGCAATCAGGTCGAACACCTTCCACTCCATCTCCGTAAGTCCCTGGGGCGCAACACCTGTGGGGATGATGGCATGGTGGTCGGTAACCTTGCTGTTGTCGAATATCTTCTTGCTTTTCTTCAGCGGCTTGCCGCCCAAGGTCTTAACGATCTCGGCGTAAGGCTGCGCGCCTGCGTTCTTGGTGATGTACAGGCCGTTCATAATCTGAGGGCACTTGGGGTAGACATCATCGGGCAGGAACGTGGTATCAACACGCGGATAGGTGGCAAATTTCTTCTCGTAGAGACTCTGGATGAGGTTCAGTGTCTGGTCGGCACTGAAGCCGAACTTCTTGTTGCAATCCACCTGCAGGCTGGTCAGGTCGTAAAGGCGGGGCGGTGTCTCGAAGCCCTTCTTCTTCGTAACAGAGAGAACGGTAAAGGGGTTGTCCTTGATGGCCTCCAGAACATCCTTGCCCTCCTGTTCGGTGGCATATTCCATCTGGCGGTAGATGGGGCCTTTGCTCTTCAGTGTCTTGCCCTGCTTGGCTGCCTCGGCTATCTCGGCAGCTTCCTCGGCTTCGGCTTCCTCGTCGCGCATGATGGCGCTGAACTTGACATCCCTGTATAGGGTAGAGAGTATCCACGACTGGCGGGGGACGAAGTTCTCTATCTCCTTCTGGCGGTTGACAATCAGTGCCAGGGTGGGTGTCTGCACGCGACCCACACTCAGCACCTGATGTTTGCCAAAGGCATATTTCTGGGTGTAGAGGCGTGTGGCGTTCATACCCAGCAGCCAGTCGCCGATGGCACGCATCAGTCCGGCCTCGTAGAGGCTCTGGTATTCCGACTGGTCTTTCAGCTTCTGGAATCCTTCGCGAATAGCCTCTTCCGTAAGGCTGCTGATCCAGAGGCGTTTCACGGGGCATTTGGCCAAAGCCTTCTGCATCACCCAACGCTGGATAAGCTCACCTTCCTGGCCGGCATCACCGCAGTTGATGATCTCGTCGGCCTGACTCATCAGGGAGGCTATGGTGTTAAACTGTTTCTCAACGCCCTTGTCAGCCTTCAGCTTAATGCCGAAACGAGGCGGAATCATGGGCAGTTGGCTTAGGCTCCAGCTCTTCCAGAGCGGAGTATATTCATGAGGTTCCTTCAGCTCACAAAGGTGGCCGAAGGTCCATGTTACCTGGTATCCATTGCCCTCCATATATCCGTCGTGCGAGGTATTGGCCCCCAAGACGTGAGCTATATCGCGGGCTACAGATGGTTTCTCAGCTATACAAACAATCATTTATATATATATTTTTTTTAAAGTTGGTCGTTCAGCCGTTCGGGGGCCGCCACCTTCTTCTTTCGTTATAACGTTATTTCGTAATCTCGACTCTCCCTCTCCTTGGGAGAGGCTGTCCCTAATCTTGGCCGTTGGCCGTTGGTGTTGGCTATTGGCTTAAGCTCTTTAACCTTTAACCCTTAACCTTTAACCTTTAACCGTTATTAATCTCTAATCCCTAATCTCTCTAACAACGCTGCGTACCGTTCGGCCACCTTCAGGTTATGATGGTGTTTCTGCACGAAGGCTACGGAGTCGCGTTTGGCTTGCGCCAGCCTTTCGGGATGCAGCACCAACTGCTCGAGTTGGCGGTATATTCCTTCTGCGTCGCAGGGCAGGTCAATCATAGGGAACAGCTCCTTCTCGCCCAACAGCTCGTATGCCTCAGGGACAGCAACGGTAGCTGCCACAATACCCTTGGACATCGCCTTGAGGGCATTCATGGCGTAGCACGTATACAGTTGGTCGATAAGTACATCGCTATTATCCATCAGTCGGCAATATTCGTCGTAGGGCACATTCTCGGCTTTGTTGATAATCACCCTGTCGGGGTAATCGTCTCGGAGCTGTTGCAGCACTGGCCACAGGATGTCGGTACCTTTCTCGTCGCCACGTTCCTTCTGTATTCCTATGAAGAAGCGAACTGGCCCAGTGGCCTCCTGGATATCAACGGGTGTCTCAGGCATATCCATGGATAAGGGGACGAAGCAGGTCTTCTCTGGGAAATAATGATGCAGGCAGGCCCAGTATTCGTAGCCCGTCCCTATGAGCAGATGGCTGGTCTCAGTCATGTGCTGACTCAGTCTTACCACATCGGGCTGGTTGAGCCACATATCAGCCATGCTCACGGCAAATTCGTTGGTCCGTTCCTGCTCTCCGATATTGAAGTCGCTGCTCCGGAACAATTTGGCCTCCTTGCATCCCTTGACGTAGTAATGACTGATTCCGAGGACGGTGGTGATGGTATATCTGTTGCGCTTGCGGATGTAATCATAGAAGAAACGCTTCAGATTAGGTTTGAACTCCATCATGAACTGCCCATTGAAGTCCACAATGTCGTACCCCCTGAGTTTGGGCAACAGCAACAGCCATCGAAGCAGGTAGATGACGGCACCCAGTTTGCCCGGCCCGCGCTCTATGCATATATCCACGTGCATACGGCGCCATCCGCCACCGGTACCTACGACCAGTGCCTCGTGACCAAGCTGTCGCAAGCCTTGGGCCAACGTGTAACGTGCATTGCTGGCATCACCTATGAACAGAACCTTCATATTATTGCTGTGCTGTATTTCAGAAATACCTCTTCTAACTGCATTGCCACCATCTCTGGCGAGGCAATGGCCTGAACGGCGTCTGCGAAACATTGGGACGGACATATGCCCATGCATTCCCTCATCTTTGCAGCAAGGCTGTCCGCATCGCCCGTTCGGGCTATCAGGCAGGCACCCGCTATGCGTTCCGACTGAGGCGTCACCTCGGTACTGACAACGGGGATGCCGGTCGACATGGCCTCCATGAGCACCAATGGCTGTGCTTCGCTTCGCGAGGGAAGGACCAGTGCGTCGCAGTCGTATAGCAGTTGGCGCACCGCGGTTTTGTCAATCTCGCCATGCAGCGTGGTACGCGAGGGGAACAGTTGCTTCATCTCCTCGCTTCGGGTGCCCCTGCCGGCAATATGCAGTTCGCAGCCCTCCATCTCCCCGAATGCCCGACTCAGGACATCGTAGCCCTTCAGACGGAGCCCTGCCCCGTTGGCATTACCCAGACAGCAGAAGCGGAAGGGGCGCCCATCGAGGGGCATCCTGTCCCTGTAGGCATAGAAGTCCACATCTATGACATTCGAGACGGCCTGATACCTATAGTCCTTCCCAAAGAAAGGCTCCAGGTCTGTCACCAGTTCCTCTGCCACAGGGATAACACAGGTGGCATCCTGGTATGCACGGATAATCAGGTCCTTCATCCATCGGTGCTTGGTCCACCCTGTGCCGAAGTCCTTCTCGAAGAGCGACTTGCTCAGATGCTCTGTGATAAATACAGGACAACCCGTATCCTTGCCTATCCTTGTGGCGGCAATGCCTGCGTTCTTGCAACAGTGAGCGTGGATGATATCAGGCATTCCGTATTTCCTGACGTACTTGCGGAACATCTTCCAGACCTGTCTGATCCATGATTCGGTGTTGTAGGCCACCAGCTTGGGAATGTCGCGATGGTAATGGCGGAACACCTCTATGCCCTCCATTTCCTCCCACCAGTAACCGCCATGAGCCGTAAGGTAGAGGCTCTTGTCTAAGGTGGCTCCCAGCTGCACACACGCCAGGATACGGACCTCGTGTCCACAACCCTTCAGGGCCTTGGCCTGATCCAGGCAGAACAGACCTCCGTGAGGGGGGAAAAAAGACGGTATCTCCAGTATGTGCATGTCTCGTAGATGTTTTTATCTCTTGCAAAGGTATGAATAAGTGAGGACAAAGCCAAATAATATTTGAGCATTTTCGAGCGAAAATACATTCGATGCTAATCAAAGGTGTGAATAAGTGCGAAAAAAGCCAACCCCCCAAAAGGATTTGTGCTTTATAGTTGGCCGAATGTGTTTTTTTTCGTTCGAATGGCGGTTTTTTGATTCCAATTCACTACCTTTGTCCTGAAATACAATAACATGAAACTAAGTTCTATCCTTCACACCAACTGGTTGGCTACCTTCCGCCTCAACTATCATGCAGGCGGTTGGACGTCTGTACGGCGTATGCCCATCCGTGTATATGGCCCCCTGAAGCTGAAGCTTCGGGGAAAGATTATCCTTCCCGCCAATGCCCATAGGAATATGGTAGTCATAAATGCCGACTTCGAGGATTATACCGCTTCTGCGTGTAGGGCAGAGGTGTGCATCCTTGGTACCTGGCAGATAGACGGTTTCCTGCGCATAGGGCCTGACTCATGTATTTATGTGCATGATGAGGCATGTCTGCACTTGGGCCATAACATCTATATAGCCAGAGATTCGCGGATACTCTGCTATAAGCATATAACGGTGGGCAGTGATGTTCTGATGGGTGGAACGTATGTTACGGACAATTCGCACCACCATATTTACAGAGAGGGCACAGAACAGCCTATGTATGGTCAGGTGCTTATCGGCAACGGAGCATATCTGGGCTACAGGACTATCCTGCTCAAGGGCACCGTCATCCCTGCCCGTTCTGTGGTAGGAAGCGGAGCCGTCTGCGCCTCGGATTTCAGTAAGAGTGGGGCAGAGAAACTCTTCATCTGTGGTAATCCAGCCGTCGTGAAAGCCCAGGATGTAACAGCAAAGTTTTAGCGCCCGATGATCAGAATCTCCTTTATCATAACCTATTACAACGAGCCGCAGGCGTTGCTCGAAGAGTGCATCCAGAGCGTCCTGTCGCTGCCCTTGCGTCCTGATGAGCGAGAGATTCTGGTAGTAGACGACGGCAGCAAGGAGCCACTGTCTGATATCAAGGGGGTAAGTATTGTCCGTCAGGAGAACCAAGGCCTTTCTGCTGCGCGGAACAGAGGGTTGGAACTGGCGCAGGGCGAATATATCCAGTTCTTGGATGCCGATGATTTCCTGTTGCCCGATGCATATGGTCAGGTACTCGGTTTGCAGTCCGAACAACAGCCGGATATGCTGATGTTCGGCTTTACCCATAAGATTCCCATGAGGAGAAGTTGCCAGAAGGGTGTCGAACCCTTCCGTAGCGGTATAGCGTTCCTGCGAACCCGCAATATGCGCGCCTCGGCATGGGGCTATCTGTTCCGTAGGAGCATCCTGCAGGACTTACGTTTCTATCCCGGCATCTTGCACGAAGACGAATTGTTCACCCCACAGCTGCTGCTAAAGGCAGGCCGCCTGTTGGTAGCAGACATCCCGGCATATTATTATAGGATAGGCACCACCACCATAACGCATCAGCAGGAACAGACACATGTGCAGAAAAGGCTGAACGACACGTTCTTTGTCATCCGTCAGTTGAATAAGCTGGTAAGAACCCTCCCCGATGAGGCTCGCGATGCGCTGGCACGACGTGTTTCGCAGCTGACTATGGATTATATATATAATGTCTTTCGGCAGACCCACGATGGGCAGGAGCGTCGAGCTCGTATCTCCGCGCTCAGGGAGGCAGGCCTCTATCCGCTGCCTGTCCGCACCTATACTGTCAAGTACTGGCTCTTTGCCCTAATGAGCCACTTTTTTTAAGGTTATTAGATTAGGGATTAGGGACAGCCTCACTCCGGCCCTCTCCCAACGAGAGGGAGAGTCAAAAGCCGTTGGCCGTTGGCTATTGGCTATTGGTCGTTGGCTATTGGCTATTGGCTTAAGCTCTTTAACCTTTAACCCTTAACCTTTAACCTTTAACCCTTAACCATTATTAATCTCTAATCCCTAATCATTTTAAAGAGGATAATCCTCGAAGGCGTATAGAACAGTTGAGAGATAGCGTTCGCCTGTATCGGGCAGCAATACCACGATCTTCTTGCCCTTGTTCTCGGGTCGCTTGGCCACCTGGATGGCAGCATAGAGGGCTGCTCCGGCAGAGATACCCACCAGCAGACCTTCCTGCTGAGCAATCTCACGGCCTGTGCGGATAGCATCGTCGTTCTCCACGTCGAATACCTCATCGATAACAGCGGCATCGTAGGTCTTGGGCACGAAGCCGGCACCGATACCCTGAATCTTGTGTGGACCGCTCTGACCGCCATTCAGCACAGGGCTGGACTTAGGCTCCACGGCAATCACCTTCACGTTGGGGTTCTGCTCCTTCAGGTACTTACCTGTACCGCTGATGGTACCGCCGGTTCCTACACCGCCGATGAAGATATCCACCTGACCGTCTGTGTCGCGCCAGATCTCAGGACCCGTGGTGGCATAGTGCTTAGCGGGGTTGGCACCGTTCTCGAACTGCTGCAGGATAACACTGCCGGGAATCTCGTTGCGCAGCTCTTCGGCAGCGCGGATGGCACCAGGCATACCGTCTTTACCAGAGGTGAGGCGTACCTCAGCGCCATAAGCCTTTACCAGGTTGCGGCGCTCCACGCTCATGGTCTCGGGCATGGTAAGGATAAGATGATAGCCCTTAACGGCGCTGACCAGTGCCAGTCCTACGCCCGTATTTCCGCTCGTGGGTTCTATGATGGTGGCGCCGGGTTTCAGGATGCCTTTCTGCTCAGCATCCTCTATCATTGCCAGTGCAATACGGTCCTTAACGCTGCCACCGGGGTTGAAAAACTCTACCTTAGCAATCACTGGGGTCTCCAGACCCTTAGCCTTTGAATACTTGTTGAGCTCCAGAAGTGGAGTGTTGCCGACAAGTTCTGTCAGCTGTTTTGCAATCTTTGACATAATCTTATCCTTTTTTATATTGGTTAATACTTTTTCTTATTGAATATTGAAACTTCGTTTCGAGCCTGCTTTCGTTCAGCAATAATCAAGCGAGCTTGTTATTGCTCTCACTTACTCGCAGCCTTGAGCATTAACTAAAGTCTAAAGCCTAAAGTCTAATTCTTCACTCTTCATTCTTCATTCTTCACTTTCGATGTTGCAAAGGTACGGCGATTTTCTCATTCCCACAATCCCCTTTGTGTGTCATTTTATATACCACATGTTTGGTATATCCGGGAAAGCGGGTAATTCTATTACCCATATCAGTAAGAAATGAGGTTGTTGAAAATTGGGCAGACTATTCTTGGTCAGCACATATTTTATTTATATCTTTGCGCGGAAATTTTTGACTTTAAATATAAATAATGTACAGAACTGTTATGAAAACATGTTTTTCTATGCTTTTTGCAGCTATAATGCTGCTTGCGACTTTTCTCTGCTCTGGATGTACCGGTAACTCCGACGTCCCTTCATCCAGTGAATTAACCGATGCCGAGAAGGCTGAACTGCTTGAGCGCGCTTACGTTTATACGCTGCCCTTGATGCTCATGGATGCCACCTATATTCACATGACCAACGTAGAGGAGCCCATCGGTCAGCAGGCACCTGCCAACCGCCTGATTCATGCCCGCGTACTGGCCAATGCCAATACCAAGGAGGTGGTTACTCCTAACGTGGATACCAACTACTCTCAGGTGATGATGGACCTCTCTGGCGATGCTCTGGTGTTGCGTCTGCCTCATGCCGACCGCTTCTGCCTGGCTCAGATTCTGGACGCTTGGAGCAACTGCATTGCTGCTCCCGTGGCAACCGATATCAAGGGCGAATACGGATACTACTGCTTCACAGGTCCCAACTTCAAGGGCACCGTGCCTGACAATATGGTTCATATCGCCAGCCCCACAGACCATGTGTGGATGCTGCTGCGCACCGTTTGCATGGGCGAGAAGGACCTGCCCAACGTACATGCCATCCAGGACGAGATGCGTACCTATATGCTCAGCGACTTCCTGGCTTCAGGCACCGAATATACAGGCAAGGGTACTCACAATCCTGACTACGACTTTGCTGCGCCCGTAGACTACATCATGACTATGCCTATGGACAAGTTCTTTGCCCGTGCCAACGAGCTGATGCTTACCAACCCTCCTGCAGCAGACGATGATGAGTGGCTGAAAGACCTGAAGCGCATCAATGTAGGTCCCGGCCTGAAGTTCGATGCTTCTATCTTCGGCAGCAAGGCTGGTGAGATGTGGAAGAACCTTGTAACCAACATTATTGCCATCACAACTCCCCGCAGTGAGAAGTTTGTTCAGCCCAACGGCTCTTGGCAGTTCTATGGCGAGCCCATTGCCGAGTTCGGTATCGAGTACTACTATCGTGCCTTGATAGCTGTAGCTGCTCTTGCCGCCAACCCTGTCAGCGTGGCTGTCTATCCTCGTGCTAATGTGGATTCTCTGGGTAATCACCTGAACGGTAATCACCACTATCGCCTGCATATCGATCCTGCAAACTGGCCCGAGACCAAGGATTACGGTTTCTGGAGTGTTACGCTCTATGGCGAGGATAACTTCCTCTACGATAACCCCCTGAACCGCTATAACATCACTGACCGCGACAAGTGGGAGCGTAACAAAGACGGCTCTCTGGATATCTACATCTCTCACGAGCAGGATACCGAGCATCCCAACAACTGGTTGCCTGCTCCGGCAGATGATTTCCATCTCATCTTCCGCATTTACAATCCTGTTGACCGCATTGCCCACAACAAGTGGAAGATGCCCGTCATCAAACCGCTGGATTAAATCATAAAGAAACTTTTCGATAAAGCCTCCTCCCGCAAAGGGAAGAGGCTTTTCTCGTTTGAAAAGAATGGATATTCAGGAAAAATGAGTAATTTTGTACCCAAAATCCTGTAGGAAATAAGAATAACGATGTCTCAATTCTCAATGTTCAATTCTCAATGTTCAATGTTCAAAAGATCGGAACTACTCTTGGGCGATGAGGCTATGGATCGCATAGCTCAGAAACGTGTTATTATCTTTGGTGTGGGTGGTGTAGGCTCCTGGTGTGCCGAGAGTCTGATACGCAGTGGTATCCACCACCTGACTATTGTTGATTCCGACTGTGTGAGCATTACCAACATCAACCGCCAGCTGATGGCCACCACCCAAACCATAGGACAGCCCAAAGTGGATGTGCTGCGTGAGCGCCTGCTCAGCATCAACCCTTCTGCTGATATTACAGCCCTACAGCAAATCTTCACTGCCGAGACGGCCGAGAGCTTCCACCTGGAGGAATACGACTACATCATAGATGCCATAGACTCCCTGAAGGATAAAGCCTTATTAATCCTCTTAGCAACAAGCACTCCCCCAAAGGGGGAGCGGGGAGGGGGCTTTTTCTCTTCTATGGGCGCAGCCCTGAAGCTTGACCCTACTCGTATCAAGGTGGCTGAGTTCTGGAAGGTGCAGGGCGACCCGTTGGCTCGTGCCCTTCGCAACCGTTTCAAAAAGGAGAAGACCTTCCCCCGTCACAAGTTCCAATGCGTTTACAGCGATGAACTGCTGCAGAATCAGAAACCCATTGACCCTGAGGACAAGGGTAACGGTTCCATCTCTCACATCACCGCCGTCTTCGGTTTCATGCTGGCAGGACTGGTGGTGCAGGACATTGTGAAGGATGCTTAAGGGGTAGGGGGGGCGTACCTTTGAGGCTATAGCCTCGAAAGTACTCTCGTTCGACAAAAAAATAAAAGCGTTTTATTTTGTTTTGTCCTCACTTATTCGTACATTTGTCAGCAGAAAACTTTTCAAGGCTGAAACCTATCATGAAAAAGAAGATAAAATTTATTCTTTTACTGTTTATTTCCATATTTCTCGCTTCTTGCGACAAGAAGGAGTGCAGCATTGTGCTCCGTAGCGAGGCGGACCTCTCAGGGCTGCGTGTAGGCGTGTCGTCTGGAAGCTTTTTCGATATATACCTAACGCCACGCAAGGATATTACGCTGCATCGGTTTATGACTTTGTCTGATAACCTTCAGGCCCTGTTGAACGGCAAGATTGATGTGCTGCTGGAGAGCGAGGTGCTCTTTAATTCTGTTGTCCAAAAGGAACAGGGCATAAAGATTGCCATGAAGAGCCCCTTCTCCTTCCCTGCAGGTATTGCCTTCAGCAAGAAGGATGTGGAACTGGCACGTTCCTGCTCTGCCGTGCTGAAAGAGATGCAGGCGGATGGTACGATGCAGCGGATCAAGGATTTCTGGCTCAGCGAGAAGTATATCTCGGTCGATGAGCTCCCCGCGATTCCGCCTGAGCCTAAGGGCAAGCCCCTGAAGGTGCATACCTGCACCACGATGGCGCCCATCTCTTTTCTGGTGGGAGACAAGTGGTACGGCATAGAAGTGGATATAGTGCGGGCACTGGCGGCAAAGCTGCAGCGTCCCGTGGAATTTGAGTTTATCGATTATTCTTCGGCTATCCTTGCCCTGCAGACGGGGGCATGCGATATCATGATGGGCTGTATATTTATTACGGAAGAGCGGCAACAGCGCTTCCAGTTTGCGGAGTCCTATCATGCCTTCTCGGGTGCCTACTACGTTATCGATCAGGAGGCCAGAGAGAAAGGTGACGGCTTCTGGGCTAATGTGCAGGAGAGCCTCTGGCGTAACCTGATTGTAGAGAAGCGCTGGCGCTTTATCGCTCACGGATTATGGGAGACCATCAAGATCAGCACCCTCTCTATCCTGCTGGGTTCCCTGCTAGGGGTAGGCCTTCTGCTGATGACCCGCAGCCGTCGCAGATGGGTTCGCGCCATAGCAGGCGGCTACAACTGGTTTGTGGCCTGTGTGCCGCAGTTGGTGCTGCTGCTTATCCTGTTCTATGTAATCTTTGCACAGAGCAGCCTCTCGCCCTGGGTGGTGTCTGTCTTTGCCTTTGCCATGACATTTGCATCGGCAGCCAGCGGTATTTATGCTACTTCGCTGAATGCCATTCCTCCTGGTCAGACGGAAGCGGGCCTGGCGCTGGGCTTTACACGCCTGCAGACCTTTATCTACATTGTGTTCCCTCAGGC
>Ga0310696_10009055_pt1 | contig 11556 bp, 10 predicted proteins | sample AusTroGonzalo_MG_4_FD_203885 | JGI IMG/M metagenome (GOLD analysis project Ga0310696, IMG submission 203885) | Bovine rumen microbial communities from tropical cattle in Woodstock, Queensland, Australia - Gonzalo_02 (v2) (version 2) | ecosystem: Host-associated > Mammals > Digestive system >...
GGAATTCGATATTGTTGTAACCGTAAATCCTCAGGACCTCCTCAACCACGTCGCACTCGCGGGTGACATCCACCCTGTAGGCGGGAACAGCCACAGTGCAGCCATCCTGGTGCTGCGACAGGATGTCAAATCCGAGGTAGCCGAGTATTTCGAGAATCTTGTCAGCTCCTATCTGTTTGCCGATGAGGGTCTGCATCCTTGCGAAATTCAGATTCACCAAGGCCTTTTCGTTCTTGACCGGATAGAACTCCTGAATCTTTCCGCAGATATGGCCTCCGCCGAGCTCAGCGATGAGCATTGCAGCCCTCTTGGCAGCATACATTCCGTTGTCGATGTCTATGCCGCGCTCATACCTGAAGGATGCGTCTGTCTGAAGCGCATGCCTTTTGGAGGTTTTGCGGATAAACACCGGGTTGAAATATGCGCACTCGAGGAACACGTCGCGGGTAGCCTCGGTAACTCCGGATTCCTCGCCACCGAACACGCCTGCTATACACATCGGCCCTTCGGCATTCGCAATAACCATATCCTCTGCGCTGAGAGTCCTTTCCACACCGTCGAGGGTGACTATCTTCTCCCCTTGGGCTGCCTTGCGTACGATGACCTTGCCTCCGGCAATCTTAGAGATGTCGAAGACATGCAGGGGCTGGCACATTTCGTTGAGGATGAAGTTGGTCACGTCCACCACATTGTTGATGGGGTGCTGGCCGATGGCATTAAGACGTTCGCGCAGCCAGTCCGGAGAAGGGCCTACCTTTACGTCCTTTATAGTGATGCCGATATACCTCGGCGCTCCGTCACCGTCAATCACCTCGATGGGAACGGCCTCGCCTTCTCCCTCCTTGAAAGCATCCACACTGGGCAGGGTCCATTCTGCCTGAATGCCGTTGAGCTTGCAGTAAGCATAGAGGTCGCGGGCTGCTCCGATGTGTGAAGCTCCGTCGATTCGGTTGGGAGTAAGGCCTATCTCATATACGGTGTCGCTCTTGAGGTTCAGGGCTATGCGGGCAGGAGTGCCGGGAACGGCTGATGCATCGAGCACCATTATGCCTGAATGGTCTTCGCCTATGCCGAGTTCGTCCTCTGCGCAAATCATTCCGAAGCTCTCCACTCCGCGGATTTTGGACTTCTTGAGCTTGAGCTCCTCGCCCTGCATGTTGACCAGCCTGGTACCGACGGTCGCAAGAAGCACCTTCTGTCCGGCTGCCACGTTCGGGGCGCCACAAACCACCTGAAGAGGCTCTCCGCTGCCGATGTCAAGCCTGGTGACATGCAGATGGTCGGAATCGGGATGAGCTTCGCACTCGAGCACATGAGCCACGACTACGCCCTCAAGCCCTCCGGGGATTTGTTCTACGGTTTCGACATGCTCGACCTCAAGGCCGGTTGACGTCAGTATTTCAGCTACTTTCTCAGGTTGAAGATCGAACTTAAGATAGTCCTTCAGCCAATTGTAAGATATGGTCATATTTTACTTGAATAACGATTCTATGAATTCTTTCTTGTCAAAGGGGCGCAGATCCTCTATCTTTTCTCCCACGCCTATCAGTTTGATGGGTATCCGGAACTGGTCGCTGATGCCTATCACCACTCCGCCCTTGGCAGTGCCGTCGAGCTTTGTGACGGCGAGGGAGGTGACATCGGTGGCCTTGGTGAACTCCTTGGCCTGGTTGAAACCGTTCTGGCCGGTGGAGCCGTCGATGACAAGCATCACCTGATGGGGAGCGTCTGGAATGACCTTGCGCATCACATTGCGGATCTTGGTGAGCTCGTTCATCAGGTTGACCTTGTTGTGCAGGCGGCCTGCAGTGTCGATTATAACTACGTCGGCATCCTTGGCCACAGCGCTCTTGACAGTGTCGAAAGCGACGCTGGCCGGGTCGCTGCCCATCTGCTGCTTCACTATTTCGACCCCGGCACGCCCGGCCCACACGGTGAGCTGGTCAACAGCTGCGGCCCTGAAAGTGTCGGCAGCGCCGAGAACGACCTTCAGACCTTCGTTCTTAAGCTGGGCTGCGAGCTTGCCGATGGTAGTCGTTTTGCCCACTCCGTTGACGCCCACTACCATGATGACATAAGGCTTCTTGGAGAAGTCGAAGAGCTCGGAAGGGCCTTCCGCATCGCTGCAGAGCATGTCCTCTATCTCCTCGCACAGAATCAGGTTGAGCTCGTCGCTGCCCATGTACTTGTCGCGGGCTACGCGGTCCTCAAGCCTCTCGATGATTTTCATCGTAGTGTCAGCCCCGACATCCGATGCAATCAGGGCCTCCTCAATGGAGTCAAGAACATCGGCATCCACGACGGATTTTCCCATCAAGGCGTGGGAAACCTTGTCGAAGAACGACTTTCGGGTCTTGCTCAGACCCTCGTCCAGTGCCTTGCCCTGTTCAGGCGCGTCCTGCTTGTTTTTTCTGCTGAAAAGCCCCATAGCGTCATCGGCGATATCGCGCGCAAAGATAGCAAATATGAAGTTATTATTTGTGCCTTTTTGCGAGTTCTTCTTCGAGATCTTCTATTCCCAGACCCATCTGTTCGCATAGCACAAGGAGGTGGTAAACCAGATCGCCGGCCTCATAGAGGAAGCGTTCCTTGTTGCCGTCCACGGCTTCTATGACTGTCTCCACAGCCTCCTCTCCCACTTTCTGGGCAATTTTGTTGACGCCTTTGGTGAAGAGATGGGTGGTGTACGAGCCTTCGGGCATGTCCCTGTGCCGCTGTCGTATGCAGGACTGAAGCGTACCGATGAAACGCTCGTTTTCGCGGGTGTCGAAGCAGGCGGTGGTGCCGCGGTGGCAGGTCGGGCCTTCCGGAACGGCGCGTATAAGCAGGGTGTCCATGTCGCAGTCGGGATACATGGCGACCACGTTGAGGAAGTTGCCGCTGGTCTCGCCCTTGGTCCATAGGCAGCCGCGGCTGCGGCTGAAGAAAGTCACCTTGCCTTCTGCCACTGTCCTGTCGAAGGCTTCGCGGTTCATATAGCCGAGCATCAGCACCTTGAGGGTGTTGTCGTCCTGAATGATGACGGGCAGCAGTCCGTCGGCGCATTTATCGAGTTTAAAATCGTCAAAGGTCATAATCTTACCGGTATGTTAAGTTTTTTCAATTCTTTTTTAAGGTCGGGGATGCGGATTTCGCCGAGGTGGAAAATGCTGGCTGCAAGGGCGGCGTCTGCACAGCCTTCGCCCAGCACGTCTGCGATGTCCTTGATGCTGCCCGCACCGCCGGAGGCAATCACGGGGATGCTCAGCAGTCGGTTCAGCTCGCGGTAGGTCTCCAGAGGGTAGCCTGCCTTGGTGCCGTCGTGGTCCATTGAGGTGAAGAGCAGCTCGCCGGCTCCGCGTTCCTGGGCTTCGTGAGCCCAGCTGAAGAGCTCTTTGTCGGTGGGATATTTGCCGCCGTGGGTGGTTGCCATCCAGCGGCCGTCCACCTGACGGGCGTCTATGGCAATCACCACGAACTGGCTGCCGTATTTCGAAGCTATGTCGCTGATGAGCTGCGGATTCCTGATGGCAGCGGTGTTGACGCTGATTTTGTCGGCTCCTGCGTTGAGCAGCCTTGTCGCGTCATCCACGCTGCTTATGCCGCCTCCTACCGTGAATGGGATGTTGATGGCCAGGGCTATCTTCTCCACCAGGGTGCAGAAGGTACGCCGCCCTTCGAAAGTGGCGCTGATGTCAAGATACACCAGTTCGTCGGCACCTTCGTCGCTGTAACGCCTGCCCAGCTCCACGGCGTCGCCCACGTCGCGCAGCCCCACGAAGTTGATGCCCTTCACGGTGCGTCCGTCCTTGACGTCCAGACATGGTATTATCCTTTTTGCGACCATTGCTCTATATCTTCCATTGTTATGCGGCCTTCATAAATCGCCTTGCCGACGATTACTTTTCGAAGTTCCATTTCTTCCAGTTTCTCAATGTCAGCCATGCAGCTGATGCCGCCGCTGACTGTGATGTCTATGGCGTCATAGCGCTGCTGCAAGTCTTTGTAAAGCTCGAAGGACGGCCCCTGCAGCATGCCGTCACGGCTGATATCCGTGCAGATCACATTGCCCAGCCCGTCGCCGGCAAACATATCAATCAGCTCTTCTATTCCCAGTTCAGTCTCTGCAAGCCAGCCGTTCACAGCCACCCGTCCGTCCCTGATGTCGGCGCCCAGAATCACCTTCGGCCCGAAGGCAAGCAGCCATTCGCGGAACAGCTCGGGCTTGAGCGCCGCAACGCTGCCGCATATGGCAAAGGCCGCACCGGCATCAAACACCGAGCGCAAAGCTTCCTCGCTCTTGATGCCCCCGCCCCACTCTATCTTCATCCCGGTGCGGGAAGCAAGCTGCTCCAGCACCCTGAGGTTTGCAGGTTCGCTCTGCTTGGCACCGTCGAGGTCCACCAGATGAAGCCTGGACACACCTGCATCCTGATAGGCCAGAGCCATATCGAGCGGCAGCGCGTCATACACCTTGCTGCGGCCGTAGTCGCCCTGGCTCAGGCGAACGCAGCGCCCTTCGATTATATCTATCGCAGGTATTATTTCTATCATAGTTCCAGAAAATTCCTGATTATCGCAGCCCCCGCTTCACCGCTCTTCTCGGGATGGAACTGGGTGCCGTAGAAATTGCCTTTCGCCAAGGCGCCGCTGAATTCCACGCCGTGCCGGGTGACGGCAATTGTGTCTTCGCAGAGCTGAGGGTAGTAGGAATGTACATAATAGACAAAGCTGCCTTCATTCAGTCCTTTGAACAGCGGGGTCTTCAGTCCGCAGACGGAGTTCCAGCCCATGTGGGGAATCTTGAGCCCTTCGGCGGGCTGGAAACGGACCACGTCAGTGTCGAATATGCCCATGCAGCGTACATCACCCTCCTCGGAGCGGCGGCACATCAGCTGCAGCCCCACGCATATTCCGAGAACAGGCTGTTTCAGCGTCGGGATGAACTCCGCAAGGCCGCAATCCTTCAGGGCTGCCATGGCGCATGAGGCGTCGCCCACTCCGGGAAGCACCACCTTGTCGGCCTTGGAGAGCAGTTCGCGGTCGGCAGTGAGCACAGGCTCCGCCACCCCCGCCCTGCTGAGAGCATTGACAACGGAACGGATGTTCCCTACACCGTAATCGACTATTGCTATCATATCAAGCCTTTGCTGCTGGGCAGATCGTAATTGAACGGAATGTATGCCACCGCGCTGCGCAGACAGCGTGCGAATGCTTTGAAAACTGCCTCAGCTAGATGGTGGTTGTTCTCCCCGTGCGCCTTTATGTGAAGGTTGCACTGCATCGCTGCAGCCAGTGAGCCGAAGAAATGCTTAAACATTTCGGTGGGCGTATCTCCCACATATTCCCTTGTAAAAATGACGTCCCAGGCGAAATCTATCCTGCCGCCGAGGTCCATCACGACGATGGCGTCACATTCGTCCATGGGCAGAGCGAAACCGTAGCGGGCTATGCCGGCCTTGTTGCCGAGGGCCTTGCTGATCGCAGTGCCGAGGGCTATACCCACATCTTCCATCGTGTGGTGCTCGTCCACCTCGAGGTCTCCTACCGCACTGAGCTGGAGGCTGACGCCGCCGTGATGAACTATCTGCTCCAACATGTGGTCGAAGAACTTAAGTCCTGATGAAACACTGCTTCCAATACGGCCGTCGAGATCCACTGTGACGCTGATCTTGGTCTCGCGGGTATTGCGTTCAATGGTGACCACGCGGCTGCCCCTTCTCAGGTATTCGGCAATCTCAGCCCAACTGCGAGCCACGAATGTGGCACCGGAGTCTGCGGCAGTCCCCTCCATATCAAGCAGAATGGACTTGCAGCCGAGGTTCTTGGCGAGTTGGACATCGGTGGGCCGGTCGCCAATGACATAGCTATCAGTCAGGTCGTATTCCCCGCCCAGATACTTGGTGAACATTCCGATGCCGGGCTTGCGGGTAGGCGCTTTCTCCTCCGGCATTGTCGGGTCAATCAGCTCGTCGGCGAAACGGACGCCTTCGCTCGCAAGCACCCTCTGCATGAGGCTGTGCGGCCCGATGTAGTCTTCATAGGGGAAGCCCGGCGTGCCGAGGCCGTCCTGGTTGCTGGCAAGCACCAGCTCGTAATCCAGACCCGCAATGCTTTTGAGGGCGCTTATCGCCCCTTCCACGAAATCCATCTTGTCGAACGAATCCACCTGCTCGCTGGGCATGGGCTCGACGAGAATGGTGCCGTCACGGTCGATGAACAGGACTTTCTTGCTATCGTTTGTCATAATCGCTTATGATATCTATCAGTTTCTTGTTTTCCTCCGGAGTGCCGACGGTGATGCGCAGGCAGCCTTCGCAGCCGGGCGTTGTGGAACGGTCGCGGACAATCAGCTCTGCCGAAATCAGGCGCTCATACAGTTCGCGGGCCCTTGCCACCTTCACGAGCAGGAAATTGGCGTCGCTGGGATAGATTTTCTCCACGCAACGGAACTCCGGCAGTATGCGCTCCAGCATCCCCCGCTGGGCTATTATTTCTTCTATCTGGGCTGAGACATCCCTGCCAAGCTGTTCTTCCGCAAGAGCAAGGGTATCTGCACCGATGTTGTAGGGATATTTCACCTGTTTGAAAATTGAGATGACCTTCTCGTCGGCTATGGCAAGGCCCATCCTGAGACCTGCCAGACCGTAGGCCTTCGACAGTGTCTGCAGCACTATCAGATTGGGATGACTGCTGATGCGAGCCTTCAGGCTGCCTTTGGCCGAGAAATCCACATAAGCTTCGTCCACTACCACCATTCCCCCGAAGCGCTCAACCAGCTGCAGCAGCTGCTCCGTCTCGAAGGCGTTGGCAGAAGGGTTGTTGGGAGAGCAGAGGAACATCAGCTTCGAACGGCTGTCGGCGGCGCTGAGCAGAGCCTCGACGGGCAGGGAGAAATCCTTGCCAAGCGGCACCTTGCGGAACTCGACGTCGTTGACGGCGGCGCATACTCCATACATGCCGTAGCTCGGCGCAATTGCGATGGCATTGTCCACGCGAGGCTCGCAGAACACGCGGTAGCACAGGTCTATGGCCTCGTCGCTGCCGTTGCCGAGGAAAAGATTGGCCGGCCTGACTCCCCTCAGCTCAGCAATCTTCCCGCGCACGCGCTCTTTCAGAGTGGTGGAGGGATAACGGTTCACCCCGTTTTCATAGGGGTTCTCGTTGGCATCGAGGAAAACGCCGATGGAGCCCTTGTATTCGTCCCTCGCGGTGGAATACGGCTCAAGTGCAGCAATGTTGGCGCGGACCAGCCTTGATATGTCAGTCGTCATTTCTCTTTTCGATTTTATTGTTGTACAGCCTTACCTTCACTGCATTGCCGTGGGCGGTCAGGCCTTCTGCGTCAGCCATGCTGATGATGACGTTGCTCAGGGAAAGCAGGCCTTTCTTCGAAAGTTCCTGATAGGTTATGTAGTGCAGGAAACTGTCGAGACCTACGCCGCTGAAAGAGGCCGCCCACCCCATAGTAGGCAGGGTGTGGTTCGTGCCTGAAGCGTAATCCCCGGCACTTTCGGGAGAATACGGGCCGATGAACACGCTGCCCGCCGCAGTGATGCGGTCGGCCACGCTCCATGGGTCTTCCATATTTATTATGAGGTGTTCCGAAGCATAGCCGTTGGCAAATTCTATCATCGCGTCCACATCGTCGAAAACCACTATGCGGCTGTTTTCCAAGGCCCGCTCCACTATATCCCTGCGGGGCAGCTCCTCGGTCTGAGCCTCGACTTCCATATAAACCTCATTTGCAAGTATCTCGTCGTTGCAAACCAGAATAGCCTGGCTGTCCGGGCCGTGCTCAGCCTGGCTCAGCAGGTCGGAAGCTACGAAAGAAGCCCTCGCGTTCTCGTCCGCCATCACCATGACTTCTGAAGGGCCGGCAGGCATGTCGATGGCCACACCATCCGCACTCACGAGCTGTTTGGCCTTTGTGACGAAGCGGTTGCCGGGGCCGAAGATTTTCATGACCTTGGGGACGCTCTCCGTGCCGTAGGCCATGGCTGCAATAGCCTGCGCCCCGCCTATCTTGTAGATTCTGTCCACTTCGCAGACAGAGGCGGCGTATAGCACAGCGGGGTTGACCTGTCCGTCCTTGCCGCAGGGGGTGCAGAGCACAATCTCCCTGCAGCCCGCAAGCTTGGCAGGGATGGCCAGCATAAGCAGTGTGGAGAACAGCGGCGCGCTGCCTCCGGGTATATAGAGGCCGACTTTTTCGATGGGGACGGCGCGGCGGCGGCAGGACACTCCGGCAGTGGTTTCTACCTCGACCGGAACCGGACGCTGCGCCTGATGGAATTCGCGGATGTTGCGGGATGCGGCGTTGATGGCCCTCTGCAGCTTTGAGCTGACAAGCTCCTGCGCGGCGTCAAGCTCTTCCTTGCTGACAAGGAAGCTGTCGGGGCAGAAACCTTCGATGTCCGTGGCAATCTGCTTCAGCGCGGCGTCACCGCCTTCCTTCACCTTGCGCAAAATGTCGCTCACTGTGGCGACGATGTCGTCGTCATTGACTGAGACGCGAGCCATCAAGGCTTTCCACTCTTCTTTCGGGGGGTTGACAAAGATATCCATCATGCAATGACTTTATCGAGGTGCAGCACGAGTATGCCTTCTGCACCAAGGGCTTTGAGTTTTTCTATTTTCTCCCACATGCCGGCCTCCTCCACCACTGAATGCAGCGAACACCAGCCTTCTGCCGCGAGGGGCATGACGGTGGGGCTGCGCATGGCGGGCAGTATCTTCACGGCTTCCGACACCTTGTCGGTGGGGATGTTCATCAGTATGTATTTCTTGCCGCGGCTGTCGATGACGGCATCAAAGCGGAACAGCATCGAGTCGAGAGTCTGCCGCTTGCCGCTGTCCATATTCCTGTTGGCAATGAGCACGGCCTGTGACTCCACCACAGTCTGTACCTCCTTGAGGCCGTTGGACACCAGTGTGCCGCCGGATGAAACTATGTCGAAGATGGCGTCGGCAATGCCTGCGGCAGGAGAAATCTCCACAGAGCCGAGGATTACGCGGATTTCGGCTTCCACACCGTTCTCATCGAGCCACCCGCGCAGGATGCGGGGATATGAGGTTGCTATCCGCTTGCCGCTGAAGAAAGCGGGGCCGGTGTATTCCTGCTCCTTTGGAATTGCGAGGGAGATGCGGCAATCGCCGAAGTCCATCTTGCGTACCACTTCCACGTCAGCCCCCGATTCAAGCACTTCATTGAGCCCGACGATGCCTATGTCGGCAGAGCCGTCGGCCACTACGCCGGGGATGTCATCGTCGCGGAGGTAGAGCACTTCGAGGGGAAAATTGGCAGCCTTCGCAAGGAACTTGCGTTTGAGCTCGTCTATTCTGATGCCCGAATCTTTAAGAAACTCCAGGCTGTCTTCACTTAATCTTCCTTTGGCCTGGATGGCTATTCGCATTGTTTTCATATTGCCTTAAAGTGTTTTTTATACAAAAAAGCCTACTCTATACAGGAGCAGGCTTTTGCGTATATGTTGGCGGAGATATGTGCAAACACCTACCCTTATCAGTCGATATGGTGATGGTGGTGCATATTGAAACCGCGGTTCATTCTTCGTTTATTTTCTGCAAAGGACGCTAATTATTTTGAATTTACAAAATCAGCAGGCCACTATTCATCGAAGAAAGCCATGACATCGGCCCAGATCTGCTCCTTGTTGATTTCCAGAAGCAGTTCATGGCGCAGGCCGGGATAAAGCTTGCGGCTTACGGTGTTGTAGCCCTGAGACTCCACGAATTTTATAAGGTTGGCCCAAACTTCGGGATTGCCGATGGCAGGGTCATCCTCGCCTGCTATGAAGAAGATGGGAAGGTCAGGATTGTGGATGTCCCAGTTGTCTTTGGCGATTTGCTTGGACATCCTGTTCAGGTGATACTGGCCATTGTTGGTGAAAGGATAGCCGCAGAGCGGGTCGGCGTTGTAAGCCTTGACATTTTCCTCATTAACAGAGAGCCAGTTGTTCTTGGGACCTCCTTTGTCGAAAGCCTCGAAAGTCTTGCTGCTGTGAACCTTGTGGGGAGCCCAGAAGTTTCTCCACAGAATCTTGAAACTGCCTTTTGAACTTGTATTGCTTGCAGAGGGCGCACCGCAGAGGACTGCCTTGTCGATGGATGCGTCATAGTCCTGAAGGTACATGCGGCCTACCATCGTCCCCATGCTGTGGCCGAAGAAATAGGTAGGAATGCCAGGGTATTTATCCTGCATGTATTCCACCATCTGCTGGATGTCGTCGCTGATGGCGCGTACCTTGTTGGTGCCGAAGTCGCCCAGACCGGCCTTCTCGGTGATGCTGCCGCCGTGGCCGCGGTGGTCATTGATTTCGCATACATATCCGTGCTTTGCAAGATACTGCATGAAAGGATAGTAACGCTCCTTGTGCTCTGCCATGCCGTGAGAGAACACAACGATAGCCTTGGGGATGCCCACGGGCTCGATTACAGCCATTGCAAGAGGGTGCTTGTCAACATTGGAAGCGAGAGTCTGTGTCAGGACGGGAAGGTCAGGCATTGATGCCCAGTCGTCCACCTGAACCTCTTCTGCGGCAATCTGCTCGTCTGCATCAGCCGCATTCACCATGAAAACACACATTGCCATGGCGAAGAAAATTGAAAGAATTCTTTTCATTATAGAGTTTAGTTGGTTTTCCGTCCGAAATGTAGGAATTAATTTGGTTTTTCTTTGCAGAAAAATTTTAATTGCCATAATTGCGTTGCGCAATTTTGGCAACGTAAATTCTGACTGCTATCACTCTTGATCCCCTCACGGTCTGCGCTATCGCCTGCTGGCGATCACTATTTCAAGCCGAGGGCATGCCCGTCTCCCCCTTCGAGATAGACCTTTAAACGTATCATTGACGCCCTCCTTGGGCTCAGGGGCTGCTGCTAGGAGAGTAGAATAATACTCTCTTGCGCAGCACCCCTGTCGCCACTGAGGGAGCATGGGTCACTGGGGCTCTGCCCCAAACCCCGCCGCTTCGACCTGCTGTTGCACCCGCCTCCCCTCACGGTCTGCGCTATCGCCTGCTGGCGATCACTATTTCAAGCTGGCGTCAGCAGCGCTAGCTGCCGCGCGAAGCGCGCAGGGGTGTTAGGGGACAGAGTCCCCTGTAAAAAAGGTCGGCAATAGCCGACGTCTTCTAAGCCCGGCCCTTAAAAAAAAAGCCTCCGGCTTTTTGGGCCGAAGGCTTAGAAGACGGCGGCTTCCTACTTTCCCACATGGTATCGCAGTATCATCGGCGCAAGTGAGCTTAACTTCTCAGTTCGGAATGGTTTGAGGTGGATCCTCACCGCTATAACCGCCTTAGTCTTGTCCACAGGTAGGATTTCACTCCCCCCTGCGGTATATCTTATGAGAAAGATAACTGCGGTAATTACTCCTCTACCGCTTTCGCGTCACTTTCGAATAGCTTCTTCTTTTCAGTTCCATAAGCTTTCGTTTGTGTTTTTTGTGTTTTTCGTGTCACTTCACGCTTCTTGTTTTGCGCTTTCGCGCATGCGAAGCTTTCGGGCTATTAGTACCGCTCGGCTTTGACATTGCTGCCTTTACACCTGCGGCCTATC
>Ga0310696_10009056_pt1 | contig 11556 bp, 12 predicted proteins | sample AusTroGonzalo_MG_4_FD_203885 | JGI IMG/M metagenome (GOLD analysis project Ga0310696, IMG submission 203885) | Bovine rumen microbial communities from tropical cattle in Woodstock, Queensland, Australia - Gonzalo_02 (v2) (version 2) | ecosystem: Host-associated > Mammals > Digestive system >...
ATACGGACGTGTATTTTCTCTTTTACAGCATCTCTGCGCTTGATAATTTCATCATATTTCATACGTGCGACGAGTATATTTTTAGTTTGCAACGAAACACGCCTTCTGACACCTGAAACATCGTAATAATCAGCGTAATAATATGTAGAGTCATTAATTTTTGCAACACCCATAATTTCCTCCTTGATTTTATGTTTCTGCCATTTCCGTGGGGATCATATTTTTAGAAGTGCCCCACGTCTAGCATTATGAATATGTTAACTCTTTTCAGAGGATAATAGTCAAGAAATTTTAGAGGTTTATACTTTAGGTGTTTTCCTAATTAATTATTTTATATAGTTAATGTGCGGGTTATCTGTGTGGTATGATTTTTTTTGATTTGTTTTTTCTTTCTGTAAACCATACAAAATGATCAAACTTTCTTCGTGGATTTTTTACATTTATACCTAATTTTTTTAAATTTTCAGATATATAATTGTTATATTCTTCATACTGAAAATTCTTTCTCCAACTATTGATTTTATTTGTTGTAATTTTGCTTTTGAAATACTTTGGAAGATTAGTTGCTAGAATATTATCATAAATTGAATAATCATCTTCCCCATATAAATTATGATTATGATAACAACAATATTTACTTGCAAAAGAAAAAAGGTTGATTTTTCCATTACATTTTGCAATTTCATTTACGACTGTAACATCACCATTTTTTATTCTGTTATCTATATTTTTAATATTGCTTATACACTTGGCAAGTTCAATAATACTAATCTTATCTTTGTGTAGAGCTAGGTGCGTTGAATTAGTAATATCAATTATTGCAATTTTCATTGCCACTATATCTATATCTTTATTTTTGGGATATTTCTTAAATAATCTAGTAATTAGTTTAATATCTTCCCCATAACTTGCTGTTCTTAAAACAACTTGATGTTGTTTTTCAATATTTTCATTATTTATTTTCATAAACCATCTTCATTATAATAGTTGTATACATAGATTATATCATTTCAGTGTGATAGACATATGGTATCATTATTTTATCCAAAAGTATATAGAATGGACACTATAATTTTTGCAAGTTCGATATATCAAAAGTGCATAGAGTTTGGAGGATATAGTGTCCAAATTCTGTCCACCTCTTTCATAGTTCTTGTTGTTCATTTTGCTTATTTACCCTAAAAAACACCGTCGAGAAAGTATAAGAAAAAGGCCACTCTCGTCTGAGAATGGCCTGTCGTCGAATGGTGCGCCTAACAGGAATCGAACTTGTATCCCCAGCTCCGCAGGCTGGTGCTCTATCCATTGAGCTATAGGCGCTTAAATCTTTTGTGCAAATCTAAAAAATCTGTTAAAAATCAACTAAGCAAAATCTAACTATAAATATATTTTACAAAATTTTATTTTCTTTAGCACAAAAATAATATCTCAGGTGTTAAAATTACATATAAATTGTATAATGAAATTATGGAACAGGAAAATATTTTCAAAAATAAAGTAATAGCAATCGGTTTAACAGGCGGAATTGCTGCTTATAAAATTTGTTTTTTAATAAATAAATTTAGAAGTCTTGGCGTGCAGATTCGCCTTGTTGCGACGGAAAACTCTCTTAATTTTATCACTAAAACCACGCTTCAAACTATTGCAAGAACACCTGTTCTAACAGAACAATTTGATATTAAAAAATATGATATAAACCACAAGAGTTTGCAAGCCGAAGCGGACCTTTTTATCTTGGCGCCGGCAAGTGCAAACACAATTTCCAAAGTGGCTGGCGGAATTGCCGATAATCTTTTGACATCTATTCTTTGCGCTTGGCAAAAACCGCTTTTAATTGCGCCTGCTATGAATAGCGGTATGTGGTATAACCCTGCTACTCAAAACAGCATAAAAACTCTGCAAAAGAGGGGGGCTTTTATCGTGGGTCCGCAAGTGGCACCGATGTCTGACGGGCAAGTAAGCAAAGGTCCTATGGCAGAAATTGCCGATATTTTTGAAAGTGCAAAAAATATTTTAAGTTTAGAGCAGAAATTAAAAGATAAAAAAGTTCTAGTTGTTGGCGGAAATATTCGTGAAAATTTTGATAATAACAATTTTATTTCGGCCAAAAATACTTCTGAAAAAGCGCAAATAATTGCGCGTGCTGCTTATTTAAACGGCGCAAAAGTTGCTTTGATTAGTGATGATGTTTGCGAAGAAGTGCCTTACGACCAAATTAAAGCACACACCTTTGCGGAATATAAAGATGCGATTCTAAAAAATCTAGAAAATACGGATATTTTAATTTTGGCTGCTACCTTACCTGTTTGGCAAATAACCAAAGAAGAAAAAACTTCCCAAAAACTTATTTTAACCTTAACTCCGGCAAAAGATTTCCTAAAAGAAATTTTACCCCAAAAATCTAATAAATTTATTGTTTTAGATTTGACTAAGAAGGACTTTGCATCATCAAATCCGTTTCAAGAAGCAATTGTTATTTTAGAAGAAAATTTAAAAAAATAAAAAGAAATAAATTTTATATAAAAAACCCCGGGTTTTAATTTAAACCCGGGGTTTTTGTTAAAACAAAAGTTATTTTGTTTCTGTTGCGGTGGCAGTTTCTGCAACGGGTGCCGGTGCAACGTTTTCAGCGGTAACTTCTTCCTTAACAGTTTGGCTGCCGGGAGTAAGTTTTGCTTTTTCTTGTAATCTGGCTGCTTTGCCGGAGAGTTTTCTTAAGTAATTAAGTTTTGCTCTTCTGACTTTGCCGACTTTCAAGACTTCAATTTTTTCAATTCTGGGGGAGTGTAAGGGGAAAATTCTTTCCACGCCCACGCCGAAAGAAATTTTGCGAACGGTAAAACTTTCGCTGATACCGCTGCCGCGTCTAGCCATAACGACGCCGTCAAAATTTTGGATTCTTTCGGTATCGCCTTCAACGACTTTTACTGATACTCTTAAAGTATCACCGGCTTTAAAATTGGGGATACCTTTTTTTAATTGTTGTGTATTATCTATTTTCATTTTTTTCTTCCTCTTGTTTCTTTTTTTGCAGGGACTTTACTTGTTTTGAGAGGTCTATTATCAAGCAAATCAGGCCTAAATTTTTTAGTAATTTTCAAGGCCTCTTCTTCCTGCCATTTTGAAATTTCTTTGTGATTTCCGCTTAGTAAAACCTTGGGCACTCTTCTTCTGCGCCAAACTTCAGGGCGGGTATATTGCGGCGCTTCAAGAAGGTTATTTTCAAAACTTTCTTTTTGCGCGACATCTTCTTTAACGAAGGTTCCTTTCTGAAGTCTTGTTATGGCATCTACCATTACACAAGCGGCAAGTTCGCCGCCGGTAATAATAAAATCACCAAGGGAAACTTCCAAATCAATTTCAGGGTATATTCTTGCGTCAACACCCTCATAATGCCCGCAAACTATAATTAAATGCCTTTTTTTAGCCAATTTTTTGGCTAAAGTCTGGTCAAAAACTTTGCCGCGGGGGCTTGTCATAATTATAAAAGAACTTTTCTTTTTCAGTTTCTTGATAGATTGATACAGGGGTTCGGCCATCATTAACATTCCGCTTCCGCCGCCGTAAGGTCTAGCATCAACTGATTTATGTTTATCTTTTGCAAACTCTCTAGGGTTTTGATAATTTATTTTTATTACGCCCTTTTGCCTTGCCCTGCCTATGATACTGCTGTTTAGCGAGGCTTCCATAACTTCCGGAAAAAGGGTAATAATATCAACTTTCATCAAAGAACCTAATCTTCAAGTTTCAAAGAAACTTTTTTATTTGCTTTTGCGGCACTTGCGCTAAGTATAGTTCTTACTGCTTTAATAATGCAGCCGTCTTTACCTATCACTTTGCCTTTATCTTCGGGCGCAACATGCGCTGTCAGATAAACATTATTTTGCTCTTCTTTCATTTCAACAACTACACCCTCTTTATTGAGGGCCAAAGATTTCAGCAAATAAAGGGCTATGTCTTTCATTTTAAAGAACTCCGATTATTTGCTGGCTTTTTTTACTAAACTTGCGACGGTTTTAGAAGGCACTGCACCAACTTTAACCCAATGGTTTAATCTTTCATTGTCAAGTTTAATTTGTTCATTTTCTTTTAAGCAGGGATTGAATGTTCCCAATACTTCTTTTGCTTGAGAGCCGATGGCGCTTCTCTTTTCTGCAACTACGATTCTGTATTGCGGTTGGGAGCGTTTGCCTGTTCTCTGAAGTCTGATTACCACTGACATTTATTTATTCCTCCTGTTTTATTATTTAGCCAAGACCGCATTTTTTATATCGGACAAGGCTTGTTTAATATCTGTTTGGCCAAAAATTGCTGCGCCGGCAACAAGGGCACGCGCGCCTGAATCATAAGCAATTTTTGCTGTTTGGCGGTTAATACCGCCGTCAACTTCCACTAAAATATTATGGTCCTTTGCAAGTTTTGTAACTTGGCTTATTTGTTCCGGGCTTTGGGGCAAAAATTCCTGCCCGCCAAAACCGGGATAAACGGACATAACCAAAATCAAATCAATCAAATCTAAATAGGGTATTAAAGTTGCAGCCTGGGTATCGGGCTTGATTGATAAACCGCACCAAATGCCTGCTTTTTTAATTTGCTTTAAAGTTTCCCTAATATTACCTCTTGCTTCTGCATGTATAGTTAAAGCGCTTGCGCCTGCTTTGATAAAAGGTTCAATAAATTTTTGCGGTTCTTGTACCATCAAGTGTACATCTTGCGGCACTTTTACAACTTTATCAAGCCATTTAACCACAGCCGGACCAAAACTTAAGTTAGGCACAAAATGCCCATCCATAATATCAATATGCAACCAATCTGCGCCGGCTTCTTCAACTTGGGCAACTTGCTTGCCAAGACAAGTTAAATCTGCCGATAAAATTGACGGCGCAATATAAAGTTTATCTTGTTTCAGTTTCGGCATTGGTATCATAATTATTTCATCTCTTTTTCGCGGACCAAAATGCCGTCAACATAAATTCTTAAAGTTGCCTGACCGCCGTAAGGCACTGTTAAATCTATTTTAGAACCGGGTTGTTTCATTTCATTTAAGACTTCTCTTTCGCCGGTGCTATCCTGTAAAACTATTTTTACGCGGTTATCGTTTTTACCTTGAGGCAATTCATAATGGATACGATGCATCTTTTCATCTTCTTGAATCGGGCGTGTACTTATAACGATAGTTATAGTACTTTCCGGTGCAATTTCCGTATCTGCTTCGGGGGTTTGTTGAACGATAGTGCCGTTAGGGAATAATGATTCCGGATCTTCTTTTATTTCAACCTTCATATTTTCTGCAGAAGCCCATAAATTGACATCTGCAATTTTCTTATAGCGGAAGTCCGGCACTAATTTTAAAGAAGAAGGCGGTAGCCCGCTTGAAACAACTAAATTAACTGCCTGGCCTTTGCTTAAAGTTTGGCCTGCGGCAGGTTCTTGGCTGATAATAGTGCCTTGTTCTGCCATTAAAGAATATGCTGTTTCTTTAGTTCCTACGGATAAATGTGATTGTCTTAATTTTAATTCGGCATTTCTAAGCGGTAAATTAACAAGGTCCGGCACCAAAATACTTTCGCTGCCTTGGCTAATCCAAACGCGCACGACTTTGCCTTCTCTAACACTTGTTCCTGCCGGCGGTAATTGACGGATAATAGTGCCTGCCGGTAAAGAGGAATCAAACTCCGCACCGATTTTGCGTAAAGCAAGTTTCGGCCCTTCAAGTAAATCTAAAGCCTCTGCAACAGATTTATTTTTAATATCCGGGGTAAGGACTTCTTTTCTGCTGTGAACTAAAGCGGAAAGCGCCCAATCAAAAGAAACGAAAGCAATTGCTCCTAAGAAAACAGCAATAAGCAATAAAATTAAAAAGACTTTAAAAAGGCTTTTTACTACTACCGGTTTATCTTCTAAAAACTCATCAAAATTTTTATTTTCTTCGCTCATAACTTTTTATAAAAAAACTTCACTGCCCGCCTTAAAACTTCTGCCGTTTGCATAATCTTTAGCGGACATTGTATTTTTACCTGAAGGGCGCAGGCTTTCTATCAGTAAAACACCCTCTATACATTGTATAAAAAAACCGCCCTCTTTTACAATAGATATTAAAGTCCCCGGTTTTGCTTGTGTGGAAGTTTGGTTTTCTTTAAGCAAAGTTGTCTTAAAAATTTGCACGGCTTGGCCTTGCGGAGTTAAAGCGCGTGCATAAGAAGGCATTGCGCTTGCAAGACCGCGGACTTTGCCGTGAATTTCTCTGGCTGTCATTTTAGTAAAACTGACAAGACAATCTTCCTTTTGTATCACCGGAGCAAGACTTGGCGTGCCTGTTTGCTCTATTTTGTTTATTTTGCCTAAAGTAATATCTGCCAAAACTTCTTTAGTTGCTTCAAGGCCTAAATTTGTCAGTTTTTCAAAAAGAGTAATAGAGTTATCTTGCGGCAAAATATCAATTTGCTTTTGGGTTGCCAGTAGGCCTGTATCAAGGCCTTCATCTATCCAAAAAAGAGAAACTCCTGTTTTTTCTTCATTATTAAAAAGAGTATATTGTACGGGTGCTGCGCCGCGGTATTTAGGTAAAAGTGAGAAATGGACATTTAAAATGCCGTATTTTAAGGCTTCAAGGGCCGGTTTTCTGAATATTTTGCCGTAAGCAACGGCAAGGCCTAAATCAGCATTTAAAGTGGCAATTTGCGGCACAATATCTTTAAATTTTTCGGGACTCATAACAGATAATCCAAGTTCAAGTGCACGTTTTTTAACGGGGCAAGGTTTTATTTCAAGACCTCTGCCACAAGGTCTATCTGGCTGAGTTACAACCATAAGAACTTGCGTTGTTTTTGCAAGTTCTTCAAGAAAGGGAACAGCCACGCCCGGCGTGCCGAAAAATATAGTTTTTAACATATTTATATTTTATCATTTTTTGAATTTATTAAGAAATGTCGGCTATTATTATTAAGACAAATAAATGTTCAAAAATAAAAAACCCCGCTTTATTTTAAAACAGCGGGGTTTTTGTCGGTAAAATAAAATTTATTTTACTTTGGCATTTGCCTTTAAATATTCAAACACTTTCTTTTCATTTAAAGATGCAAGAATTTCTTCTCTTCTTTCTTTAAAGAACTTTTCAACTTGTGTTTTTTGTTTAGGATTTTGTTCAAGTGCTTTTGTTAATTCTGCCTGTAAATCAGCATCAGTTGCAACAAGATTTTCCTTTTTGGCAATTGCGTGGACAAGATAGCCGATTCTTAAATCTTTTTCAACGGAAGGCTGCATTCTTTGGGCAAAATGTTTGCGGTTTTCATCGGTTAAATCCGGTTTTTTACCGCCGAACATTCTGTTTAAGAAATTTTCAACAGCGATATTGGTGTGATAAGCAACCAAACTTTGCGGAAGTTCAAAATTATTTGCTTTAACAAGGGCTTCTTCAATTTGGTTATTGAAATCTCTTTCGCTTGCTGCTTTTGCATCTTTTTTAAGATTTTCGGTTAAGGTTTCTTTAAGTTTTTCAACATTATCAAAACCCATATCTTTTGCAAAATTATCATCTAAAGTCGGCAAGATTTTTGTTTTGATTTCCTGAACTTCGGCTGTAAAGTTTATAGTATCTTGGCCGATTTTGGTATCAAATTTAACGATTTGGCCTTTTTTTGCACCTTTAAGAGCAGCAGCCATACCGGCGATATTTTGATCATTTTTCATATCAATAAGTTCGCTGTTAGAGGTATATTCTTTTTGGGCAACGCCGTTTTTAGAACCGCTGTATTTAACTACGACAAAACTATCTTCTTTGACAACGGCATCATCACCTTGGGTTTCAAGGCGGGCATTATGCTCTAAAATTTGGTCAATATTTTTTTGGATTTCTTCCGGTGTAACTTCTTCTGATTTTTTTGTTACGGAAATGCCTTTGTAATCTTTAGGGTCAACTTCCGGTGCAACATCTACGGAAATTTCAAAAGACCAAGGGCTGTTTTCTTTTAAAGAACTGAAATCTGCTTTTGTTAAAAGCGGTGTCATTACGGCATTGATTTTTGATAATTCAATTGCTTTTGCGGCTGCACTGCGGACAACTAAATCAATTGCGTGTTCTTGAATATGAGCGGGGAAAGTTCTTTTAACTAATTCGGCCGGTGCTTTGCCTGCTCTAAAACCTTGAATTTGGGCTTTTGTTTGGACCTGTCCTAAAGCAGAGGTATAACATTTATTTACTAAAGAGGCTTCTGCCTTAACTTCCAATTTAACATTACAACCTTTTTTTTCTATTTCTTTATAAGAAACTTCATTATCTTGCGCTACTGCAAAATTTGACATAACTTCTCCTCAAAAAAGTGGGCGGAAAGGGACTTGAACCCTTAAGGATTGCTCCATACGGTCCTAAGCCGTACGCGTCTGCCAATTCCGCCATCCGCCCATATAGTTTTTATTATTTAAAAAGCGTAGAACGCAAAAAAATGTGTTCTACGCTCTTTGAAAAATGTGGGCCATACAAGGCTCGAACTTGTGACCTTACGCTTAAGAGGCGTCTGCTCTACCAACTGAGCTAATGGCCCTTTTCTATATAAATTATACAAAACTTTTATAAATTTTGCACAAAATTGCACAAATTGCCAAAAAGTGTTAAAATAAAATATATTATTCTTATTTAAATAAGGAGTTATAAATATGAGGAAAATATTCCTTGCTTTGTCTTTAGTAGTTGCTTTAATTTCAGGGGCATTTGCTCAAACAAGTTCTGAATCAACAAATGTCCTTATGGCTGACCATAAGGTTATGGAATTAGGGGATAAATACTTAGCCTTGCTTACCAATTTATATCCGGAAGAGGCAACTCGCTTAGGTACCGGTATTTACCATGACCAACTTTTACAAAGAGATAAACAAAGCCAAATTACAAGAAACAAATCTATTTTGGCTTTACAAAATACTTTGCGCGGAATGAACCCAAAGAAACTTTCACCGACGAAAAAAGCACAATACTATGTTTTACTCGGACAAGTAAATAAGAAAGTTTTTGACGATGAAGTTTTAGACCAAACCACAAAAGATCCTTTATGGTATTTGGAATCTTTAAACTCCGTTTATGATATTGTGGAAAAAAATTATGCCACTAAGGAAGAACGTTTACGCGATGCTATTAAAAGGCTTGAGGTTTTGCCCCAAATTCTTGAACAAGGACAGGAAAATATTAAAAATGCACCGGATTTAAGAATGCGTCTTGCTATGCAAAAAGCCCAAGTGGCATATTCTTCTTTTGATGATCTTTCTGCGACTTTAACAAAAATGGCTTCTACCGATCAAAGTAAAGAAAAAATAAATGCCGCTTCTAAAGAGGCAAAGGAAGCCTTAAAAAAATATTTTGACTTTTTAAAAGCCGATTTAGAAACAAAAGAATATGTTGATTTCCGTATGGGGGAAGATGACTATTCAAGACTTTTAGATGAAGTTTACTTCTTACACGATTCTGTTGCCAAATATACAAAGGAAATAGAAACAGAAAAACAAAAAGCAAAAGAAGATTTAATAGTTTTGCTTGCCCAATATTTAGCAGTAATATTAAATGAAGAAGAAAAAGCCCAAAGAACCGATGAAGAAGGCAATGTCGTAACGATACCTTTTGATTATTATTTGGTTAGAAATACTTTATTTAATAAAGCACCTAAAGTAGAAGATATTGCAGATACTTATGCCACAACTTATCAAAGTGCTTCGGACTTTTTTACCCAAAAAGAACTTTTTGATGCACCTGTTTTGGCTTTGGCTTTAAGAGATGATCCTAAATATTTAAGACAGGCTTATGTTCCTTCCCAATATTTAGCACCATATCCTTTTTCTGCAAGACAAAACAATGATTTGCTTTTAAATGTGCCTTGGGATAAAGAAGAAAACGCTTCGGGCCTTTTCACTTATTCCGATATTAAAATTGATGTTGCACAGAAATTATTACCGGGTATGGGTTTAAGTTATAATGCCACCAGTGAAGAACAACAAGTTTTATTAAATATCTCAAACGATATATTCTATCTTAACGGATGGTCACAATATGCTTTAAAAATCGCCCAAGAACAAGGTTATTTTGAAAGTGAAGAAGACCTTTTAAATATTCTTTGGCTTAGGTATAAAAGAGCAGTATATGCTTTAGCCGATATTAAAATGCAAACTAAAGAATTAAATTATACCCAAACCTTAGATATGCTTATCAGTGCCGGTATTAACGATGAAGAAGCCGTTGCCGCAGTGGATTTCCTGGCGGTAAATCCCGCTTATGCTCTTTCTTATGTAATCGGTGCGAATGAATTTGAAAGACTTAACTTAAAATATCAAAAGAAACTTAAAGAGAAATATAATGCTAAAGAATTTTATAATAAGATTTTATCCTTAGGTAGAATCCCGCTTAATGTTTTGGAAGAAAATCTTGAAAATTCTTATAAAGTTAAACCTATTGAAAGTTTCTTTAATATGACTTATTTCTAAGTCGCAAATTAGAAATTTTAAACAGCGGTAAGAATTTTCTTACCGCTGTTTTTTTACCCATTTATAATTTTATATAATAAATATTTAGGAAAAAATATCCCCATTTTGTTTTTGACAAAAGGAAGGCTATGCCCGAACCACAAGATCAAAATAAAAATAAATTCAGTATAAATCCGGTAGTTTTAATTAAGGATTTCAAAGATTTACTTGCTATGTTTTTTGCTACAATAAGGGGTAAATTTAAAATAAAAATGTCCAGCCTTTGTTGGGCTTTAATAGGCATTTTATATTTTGTTTTGCCTTTGGATTTTATACCGGAAGCCGTTTTTAATTTGTTTGGTTTCGGGGATGATTTGCTTGTTTTTGTTTATATTTTAAACCAAATCAGGCCGGATATTGAAAGATACCGCGAATTTAAACTTGCATTAAAGGAGAAAAATAATGAAAAAGATATTTAAGTTCCTTCTGATTTTACTTATTATTATTGTAATTTTGATTTTAGGTGCTTTAATCGCTTTAAAAATAATGTTCCCTATGGAAAAAATTAAAGTGCAACTTCAAGAACAGGTAAAGAGCAAAATTAACAGAGAAATAGATTTTAAAGATGTTTCTTTATCTTTAAAAAGTATTACTATAAAGGATTTTGCTTTGTCTGAAAAAACTACTTTTAAAGAGGGCACTTTCATTTCCGCACAGAAAGCCTCCGCTCAGGTAGATTTAAAAGCACTTTTACATAAACAAATAAAAATTGATACTATCGGTCTTGAAAATCTAACTATAAATATCATCAAATATAAAGACGGAAAATTTAATTTTGACGATTTAATTTCCGAAAAACAAAATACCCAAAGTTCGGAAATAAAACAAGAAGAATCTTCTTTAATAGATATAAGCGCAAAACAGGTTTATACAAAAGATGCCGTTATAAACTTTAATGATGAAACTGCAGAAATGAAATTCAGCATAAATAATTTAAATATCCAAGTGGATAATTTTGATTATAATAAAGATTTTTCTGTTTTACTTTCATGTTCAAATAAAATTAAAACATCTGCTTTTACATTAGATCCTGTTCTTTTTAAGATAGAGGCTATT
>Ga0310696_10009057_pt1 | contig 11555 bp, 8 predicted proteins | sample AusTroGonzalo_MG_4_FD_203885 | JGI IMG/M metagenome (GOLD analysis project Ga0310696, IMG submission 203885) | Bovine rumen microbial communities from tropical cattle in Woodstock, Queensland, Australia - Gonzalo_02 (v2) (version 2) | ecosystem: Host-associated > Mammals > Digestive system >...
CGGAAATAGAAGCATTCGCTCTGCCTGGGAAGATCGCACCAGAGGGCGCCGTCGTGGGTCCAGCCGCTGTAGAGCTTCACGGTGGCGCTGACCAGGTTGGAGGCCACCTCCGACATGAAGTTCTTGGCGTCCGTGCCGCCGCCCTTCAGGGTCAGCTCGCGCTGGGTGCCGCGCCGGCTGCCGGAAACGTAAAAACCTTTCGCCTTGCTGGAGTCGCTGGCGGCGCTGTAAACGATGCAGGTGGCGCCTTTCCAGAAATCCTCATACCAGCCGGATTTCTCGCAGTTCAGGAACTCGCTGAAACGGTTGGGCGTCCGCCGGGGTTTCTCCAGACGCATGGTCCAGGTGTTGCCGTTCTGGTGAAGGGAGCTGATCCTCCAGCGGAAAGTGTAGTTGAGATCCTTGTATTTGAGCCCGTAAAACTGGTTGGCGGAGAGAACGTGCTCCGGCACGGCGGAGCCGCTGCCGGACTGGGTCGGGAAACTCCAGCCGCACCAGTCCGTCTCGCGGATCCAGCTGCCGTCGTGGGCCATGATCTCGTTGAAGCAGACGGACTCCACGCCGTAGGTGCTGTCCACCGTGGAAAGGGTGTGGTTCTCGTCCGTATAGTCCAGAAGGTTCACCAGCAGGCTGCGCATGCGGGGCGAGGAGGGCTCGAAGGGCGACTCGTTGTTGGCGTTCCTGAGGGCGCGCCTGAGCTGCCTTAATTCCGCGTGGTTGATGTCCAGGGAGCGCCTCAGGGCCTTGGCGGACTTTTCGTAATACAGTTCCTGGGAAGCGGTCCAGATGGTGGAGAGATGGCGGAACGCGTCCATCTGCGAACGGCTCGCGGGAGCGCCGCCCATGGCCACGGCCAGGGCCTCCCTCAGGGACTGGAAGGACATGTCGTCCCAGATAAGATGATTGGGATCGTATTCCTCCGGCTCGTCGATGCCTTCCCCGTCCTCGTCAAAACGGCCGTTGGCGTTGTTGTCGATGGAGTCGCTGCCGTACTGGGTGGCGGTGAGGTTGTCGTCCACGTTGGCCTGGCCGGGCTTGCCGTCGCGCCCGTAGCGGTATTTCACCAGGCGCTGGCCGGCGTCCAGTGAAAGCGGAAGCCCGCGTTTTTCGCCGTCCGTCAGCATGACCTCGAAAGTTCCGAAGCCTTCGTTCTGCTGCTTGGGGCCCAGGGCGGAAGCGGTGTGCAAATTGATCTTGGAATGCTCGTCCTCCACCATGACGGCGTAGCGTCCGATGGGCGTGCCGGAATTGTCCCTCACGTAGATCCAGCGGGCCAGGCCGTATTTTCCGCCTTTGTCGCCCTCCACGTTCACCGCTTCCTCGCCGGCCTTCGGCTTGAAGGTCTGGCTCCAGACTTCGTCGTAGCCGTCGTATTCGGGACTGTCTATGCTGTCCTGGCGCAAAAGCCCGTAAACATGCTCGATGGCGGACTGCGCCAGCATGTCGGACTGGGAGCGGTTCAAGGTGATGCTCCCGGCCTGTTCCTCCATGGTCATCATGCCGGCGAAAGTGGCCGCCAGCAGCGAAAGCACCGTCAGGACGGTCAAAACCGCCAACAGTGCCACTCCGCGGGGATGAACAGACGATATCTTCAGCATATGATTCATCTCTACCTTATCTCTTAATGATTTTATCATAAAGAGAATATTTTAAAAACGGCCGGAGATGAGAGGCTCAGAATTCTTTCAGCCACTCGGAAAAGGAAATGTCCGAAGGCAGGCGCAGACCAGCGCGGGGGGAAAGGGAAACGCTTCCCGTGCCCGGCCCGTCGGGAGAGCAGGAGCGTTTGAACTGCTGGCTGAAGAAACGGGAAAGGAAGGTCTTCAGGCAGGCTTTGATCTTGTCGCTGTCGTAGCAGCCTTGGAAAGCCGCGCCTGCCAGGAAGAGCAGTTTTTCCGGGGACGCGCCGCGCCTGAGCAGATGGTACAAAAAGAAATCGTTGAGAGCGTAGGGGCCCACCAGCTCTTCGGTCTTCTGGGCAATCTCGCCTTTTTTGGCGGGCAGAAGCTCAGGGCTGACGGGAGTGGCGGCTATGTCGCGCAAGATTTTCCCGACCTTTCCGCCCACGGTCTCCGCGTACCAGAGCACTAGGGCCCGCACCAGGGTCTTCGGCACGCCGCAGTTGACGTTGTACATGGACAGATGATCGCCGCCGTAGGTGCACCAGCCCAGGGCCGCCTCGGAAAGGTCGCCGGTGCCGACGGCCAGTCCGCCCTCGGCGTTGGCCACGTCCATGATTATCTGCGTCCTTTCCCTGGCCTGGGCGTTCTCGTAAGCCGCGTCACAGAGATCCTCCGGATGGGAGATGTCCTTGAAATGGCGCTTCACGGAAGCGGCGATGTTGATCGTCCTGCTCTCTATACCCAGCTCATCCATAAGGGCGCGGGCGTTGCTCTTCGTCCTCCTGGACGTCCCGAAGCAGGGCATGGTGATACCCAGGACGGAATTCGGACCCCGGCCGCGCAGCCCCTGGGCCTCGCAGGCAACCAGAAGGGCCAGGGTAGAGTCAAGCCCGCCGGAAACGCCGATGACGGCGCGCTTGGCGGAAATTTGGATAAGGCGGCGGGCCAGCCCGCAGGTCTGAATGTTGAATACTTCCTCGCAGCGCGCGGCGAGCTCCGCGTCCTTCTCCGGAACGAAAGGCGAATGGTAAACTTTGGGCGCGGGATCTTTCAGTTCCGGAACGGAGAATTCCACGTTCCGGCCTTCGGGAGAAAATTCCGCGGGCCGATCAAAGCTTATAAAATCGCAATCCATGTCGGCGAAAGTCAGCGTCTCCGCCGCGAAAAACTGTCTCCGGCCGTTCAGAAGCCTGCCGTTCTCGAAAACGAAGGCTCTGCCGGCGTAAAAATTGTCCGTGGAGGATTCCCCGTGGGCCGACGAGGCGAAAACCAGGCCTCTCTTCCAAAGGGCGGACTGGGCCGCGGCGGCAAGCTTGAATTTCTCAAAGGAGGAGGCCAGTTCCGGCAGCGCGCCCATGACCGCCAGGATCTCGCAGCGGGCGGCGCGCTCGGCCAAAGGCTGGTCCGGGCTCAAAAACTCGCCGGCGAAACCCAGGGCGAAAGAAAAACGTTCGGAGCGGAAAACGAGGCCGCTGCCGTACGGGACGGTCTGGCCGAAAAGGGAAACGGTCCCTGTGAGATCCTTTTCGGGAACGGTGAAAGCCGGGTCGCCGGGGCGCGTGTTCAAAACCACGCCCAGGACCTTGCCCTTCTGGAAAACGCACCCGGCGTCGTAGAGCCGGCCGTCTATGGCAAAGGGCAGCCCCGCCGCGAAGACAGTGTCGCTTTTGGCCAGTTCGGAAACCAGCTTTTTCAAAGCGGCCAGCGCGCTCCTCACAAGGAAAGGCTGTTTGAAAAGGTCGCCGCAGGTCGCGCCCGTAAGCGAGAGCTCCGGGAAAACCGCCAGCTGCGCGCCTTCACCGGAAGCGGACGCTCCAAAATTCGCGTGGTCAGCCGCGTTTTTGGCGCATTCGCCAAGGGTGAGATTCGGCACCACCGCGCATACTCTGACGAACCCGTAGTCGGGCATCGCTGGTTATTCCCCCGCTTCCTGACGCTGGATCATGGCCAGATAACGGTCGGCTTCCTCGTCGCTCTCGAAGACCTGCTCGGCGGGCAGGGCCCGGATGATCTCGATGACCTTGGCGACCTGGGGCTGGGGCTTGGAGATGACCACCACGCCCTTCTTCTGAAGCACGCCCTTCTGGAGTTTGAAGATGACCCTGATGCCGGCGCTGCTCAGGAACACCAGCTCGGCCAGGTTAAGGATGATGATCTTGGCGTCCGCGGAAAGGATGGTGTCCACCGCCTTCTCGAAATCCGGGGCGGTCAGGCTGTCCAGCCGGCCCGTCAGCGAGACGGTGTAGCCTCTGGGCTCGCGGGTGGCGACGGTGATCTTCAGATTCTCGTTCTCGGAAACTTCCGGAGCGACCGTCATTTTTTCCATGGCGCGGTTGGCGATCTTTTCCAGTTCCTTTTTCTGAAGCATGGCCAGATAGCGGTCGGCGGCTTCCGTATCCTGGAAGATCTGTTCCTGGGGCAGGGCCCTGACGATCTCCATCACTTTGGCGACCTGGGGCTGCAGGCGTGAAACAACCACCACGCCCTTTTCCTTAAGCACGCCCTTCTGCAGCTTGAAGATCACGCGGATGCCGGCGCTGCTCAGGAAATCCACAGACGCCATGTCCAGCACGACGATGCAGACGTTCTGGGCCAGGATCTGGTCCACCACGGCCTCCAGGTCGGGGGCGGTGACGGTGTCGAGCCTTCCGCAGGGGGTGATGACCACGCCGCCTTCCTTGCGGGGAGTGACGGTGATCTTGATATGGTTGCCGCTGACGGTCTCGGGGCCGGACTGGGCCTGCATTTTGGCCAATTCCTTTTCCTGGATGGCCGCGAGATATTTGTCCGCCTCCTCCATGTCCTCGAAGATCTGTTCCTTCGGCATGGCCCTGACGAGCTCGAGGACCTTGGCCACCTGGGGCTGGGGCTTGGAGACCACCACCACGCCGCGGTTCTGCAGAACGCCTTTCTGCAGCTTGAAGAGCACGCGGATGCCGGCGCTGCTAAGGAAATCCACTTCCTTCAGGTTGAGGATGACGGTTTTGACTTTTTCTTTCAAGATGCCGTCCACCGCCTGTTCGAAATCGGAGGAGGTGAGACTGTCCAGACGTCCCTGGGGGGTCACGATGTACCCGCCGCCCTGGCGGGGAGCTATATCGATTTTAAGTGCCATGTTTATCTCCTTTGCGTTACATTGTCATTATTTCGTTGTCTTTCGCTTTGACCAGGTCGTCGACTTTTTTCGTGAAGTTGTCCGTCTCGGTCTGCACGCTCTTCTCGCCCTGCTTGCGCTGGTCTTCCGTCAGGACTTTGTCCTTTTCCAGCTTTTTCAGCTTCTCCATGACGTCGCGGCGCAGGTTGCGCAGGTTGACCTTGGTGTCCTCGCTATATTTTTTGGTGAGCTTTGTCAGCTCTTTGCGGCGCTCCTGCGTCAGTTCGGGAACGGGCAGGCGGATGACCCTGCCGTCGTCCACCGGGGTTATTCCCACGGGGGAGGCCTGGATGGCGCGGCAGATGGCCTGAACGCAGTTCACGTCGAAGGGCTCGATCTTGAGCGTCCTGGGATCCGGCACCGTTATGTTGGCCAGGCTTTTGATAGGCGTCATGGCGCCGTAGTACTCGACTTTGAGATCCTCCACGATACCGGGGGAAGCCTTGCCGGTCCTTATTTCCTTGAACTGGTAGGAAAGATGGTCCAGCGCTTTCTGCATATTGGTCTGCAGTTCTTTGATCAGGGCTTTGTAGGGCATACTTACTCCTTTAATGACATATATTCATTTTTTACAATTTTACTAAATTACCGGAAATCGTGTCAATGCGTCCGCTTTTTCACTAGCGCTTCCGCTAGCATCGGCCTTCCCGCTTTCCTTTCGCTCCCCCGAATTTTAAAATTATTCCCGGAATCAAAAAGGAAAAATGTTTTTATGTTAGCCAAAGCCTATTCATTCGCCTCCCTTGGCTCCCAGGCCAGGCTGGTGACCATCGAAGTCAACGTCTTTCAAAAAAGCGGCGGCGACTACGGCACGGAACTGGAGGACGACCGCCAGTCCACCACCATCATCGGCCTTCCCGACACCGCCATCAGGGAAAGCCGGGAAAGGGTGCGCAGCGCCCTCTATCACGCCGAGCTCAGCTATCCCAAGGGCCAGATCGTGGTCAGCCTGGCCCCCGCCGACCTGAAAAAGCACGGGCCGGCCTTCGACCTGCCCATCGCCCTGTGCCTGGCCGCCTGGTCCGGCCGTGGCGGGGAAAGCGTCGCCGACTGCTCCCTCAAAAGGATCGCGGCCATCGGCGAGCTGGCCCTGGACGGTTCCCTGCGGCCCGTCAGGAACGTCATCAGCTGCGCCCTGGCCGCCCGTTCCCTGGGCTTCCGCTACCTGGTGGTCCCCCAGGCCAACGCCCGGGAAGCCGCCCTGGCGGAGGGCCTGAAGGTCATTGCCGCGGGCAGCTTCCGCGAGGCCCTTATGGCCTACGCCCAGCCGGAGCAAAGCGTTTACGTGAAGCTCGACCGCCGGGAACTTTTCGAGTCCTTCCCGAATTACAACTGCGATTTTTCCGAGATCCGCGGCCAGAAGGCCGCCCGCCGGGCCGCGGAGATCGCCGCCGCCGGCTCCCACAATCTTCTGCTCTACGGGCCGCCCGGCTCCGGGAAAACGCTTCTGGCCCGCCGGCTCCCAACCCTTCTGCCGCCCATGAACGAGCGGGAGATCGTGGAGAGCGTGCAGGCGCGCTCCGCCAAGGGCAGCGTGCCCCGGGACCTCAGGATGATCGCCCAGCGTCCTTTCCGCGCCCCCCACCACTCCGTCTCCGTTTCCGGCCTCATAGGCGGCGGGACCCAGATCGAGCCCGGGGAGGTCTCCCTGGCCCACAACGGCGTCCTTTTCCTGGACGAGCTGCCGGAGTTTTCCCGGCCCGCCCTGGAGGCCCTGCGCCAGCCTCTGGAGGACGGCTTCGTCAACATCACCAGGGTCTCCGGCTCCGTAAGATTTCCCGCCTCTTTCATGCTGGTGGCCGCCATGAACCCCTGCCCCTGCGGTTACTACGGCCATCCCAGGAAAAAATGCGTCTGCCCCGCCCGCCTCATCAGGAGCTACCGCGCCAAAGTCAGCGGGCCGCTTCTGGACCGCATCGACATGCACGTGGAGATGCCCTTCGTGGACTACGACGAGATGACCAGCCGGGAGCTGCCGGAAAATTCCGAAAAGATCAGGGAGCGCTGCCTCAGGGCCCGGGCGGTCCAGTGGGAACGCTACAAAAACACTCCCTGGCACAACAACTCGCAGATAGGCGGAGGCGCAGTCCAGCGTTTCTGCCCGTTGACGGAAGGCGCGGAAAAACTCCTGAGGGCGGCGGTCACGAAAATGGCGCTCTCCGGGCGCGCCTACACCAGAATATTGAGAGTGGCCAGGACCATAGCGGATCTGAGCGGAAAAGAAAGGCTGGAGGAGGAGCACATTCTGGAAGCCCTTCAGTTCAAAGGCTTCCACGAGATATAAAAGTCAGTTGATCCGGACGGCCACCAAGGTCACGTCGTCGTACTGGGGCTCGCCGTCCGTGAATTTCTCCAGTCTTCCCTGGATGGCCTGGAGAGCCTCGTAGGGCCCGAAATTCCTGGCGTTCTCGAGAGCCAGGGCCAGCCTGTCGCGGTTGAATTCCTCCTTGCGGCGGTTCAGGGCCTCCACCACGCCGTCGGTGTAGAAGAGGACCATGTCCCCCGCCGACAGTTCGTATTTGACGTCCTCTATGCCCTCGTCGAACACCTCGCTTTCCAATATTCCCAGGACCATGCCGAGGCTGTCGCACACTTTCACGTCCTCGCCCTTGCGGGCCGCCAGGAAGGGCTCGTGCCCCGCCTTGGCGCAGACCATCTCGCCGGTGCGGATGTCGATGACGGCGTAGATGGCGGTGACGAACATGCCTTCGGGGATGAGCTGGAACAGATGGGCGTTGAGCGACCTCAGCAGCTGGGCCGGGGAAAGGACGTTCTTGGACAGCGCGGACATCAGGGCCCGGGTGGAGGCCATCACCAATCCCGCGGGAATGCCTTTGCCGGAAACGTCCGCCACCAGAATGCCCAGGTGGTCGTCGTCAACCATGACGAAATCGAAGTAGTCCCCGCCTATCCTGTAGGCGGTCTTGTACAGGGCTTCCGCCTCCACCACGCCCATGCTGGCCCGGGATTTGGGCAGCAGGTGGCTCTGGATGCTGGCGGCGGTCTCCAGCTGGGAATCCATGCCGGCTTTTTCCCGGATGGCCGCGATCATGGCGAGATAGTTGAGAGTCCAGCTCACGACTTCCGCCATGCCTTTGGCCAGCTCCACGTCCTCCACGTCGAACTGACTCTTGCCTTTTTTGTTGGCCACCACCAGCACGCCGGAGACTTCGCCCCGGGAGCGCACGGGCACGATGAGCATTCCCCAGAGGGCGTAGATCTTGTATCTGACCCGGGATTCGCATTCATTGCGGCCGAAATTGACGATCCGCCGCTGGTCCACCGCGGAGGCGAAGGGGGTGACGTTCAGGGGGAAGGAGGTGGTCTTCAGATACTCTTCTATTTTCTCTTCCTTCCCGGCGATCAGCTTCAGTTTTTCCTCGGCGATGTCTAGGCAGCTGGGGAAAAGCCCGGAGCTCTTGAGCATCTTGAGTTCCTTGGTCTCCCGGTCGTAGGCGAAGTAGGCCGCGCAGCCGCAGTGGAAACTTTTGCGGGCCGTCTCCACGAAGTGCGTCAGAAGGGCGTCCACGAGCTCGCCGCTGTTGACGTTGCTGTCCTGGAAATAGCTTCTGACGGTCTGGGAAACGTAGTGGAAGAGGCCCATGATGCTCTCCTGGGATTCCCGCATCCTGTCGGCGTGGGTCTCGGAAAGGCGGACCCTTCGCTTGCAGCCCAGGACTTTCAGAAAGCAATAAAAGCAAAAGGCGAGCGCCAGAACAACGACCGTCAGGACGAGCCAATTCTCAAGCGAATATTTCAAAAAATCCCGCCACACGGAAAAAAGACCCCGGAAAAAGGCTTAGCTTTGGGAACGCAGAAATTCCACGACGTCCTTGAATTCCACGGCGTTGCGCTCGTTGATCTCGGAAAGGGTCAGGTGCGCGTCAAGCATCAAATTGGTGATCTCCACCTTGTCGTGCACGGTGCTCTCAAGGGCGGAGTACTGGTTGTCGCCGGCGGGGACGGCGTCGCGTATGTCCAGGATGTTCAGAAGGCCCAGGGTCGTCAGGATCCCCCGCACGTGCGGGGAGACGTTGAAGATTTTCAGGCGGCTCTCGCCGTCCTTCTTGGATTTCATGCTCAAGGCCACCAGGGTGCCGATGAAGGTGCTGTCCAGGGTCTCGCATTCGGAGAGGTCGATGAAAACGCCCAGGCCGTCGTCCAGGCTTTTCTTCACGAAATCGCGGAAATCGGCCACCACCTGGAAGGTGCCGCGGCCGAAGATCCTGACGTAGGCGGTCTGGTTAGCCTGCGCCACTTCTATCCTGTTGTTGCTGTGTCCGATCATACTTTCCTCCGATACGCCTCTCGCGTGAACTTTTTTGTTTCTTTCCAATATTAAATAAATAATATCAAATAGGGGAAAAATTCGCAAAGCCCGGGAATCCCAATTCCCGTCTTTCAAAGGCGGACCGAGGCGCGCCCGCCGCCGATCCAGCTTTGGCCTTTACATCTGGGACATCAGCAGCCATTCCGCCATCAGGAAGTGCACTCTCTCGATGAGGGCCGAAAGGCGGGACATGAAGGTGTTCCCGAAGAAGGCGCCCAGGGCGATCATAAGGTACCAGCGGCCTATTTTGGAGCTGCCCTTGACTATGGGGTTCTTGTTGCCGAAGGCGAAGAAGAAATACATCAGCACGGAGACCGTGCCTATGACGAAGATGGCGTTCTCGCAGCCGGCGTAGAAGCGCTCCAGGAGCGGGACGCCGGGCATGGCGTACTCCGAGGGGCAGACGTTCTTGAAGGTGCCGGTGATCTGGGGAATGAGCTGGTTGAAGGTGTCCTTGAAAGCCAGTCCCGCGCCGGCGCCCAAAGAAATGCACATGGCGATGCGGCTGACCCAGAAATATTTCTTGCTGTACTGGAAGTACCAGAGGAGGCCGATGACGCCCGCGAAGATGAGGGCGATGGTGGCCGCGTCGGAGGGCGTCCAGCCGTTCTGCGCGACGTTGACCACCGCTTTCTTGATGGGCACCAGCCACTGGCTGTAAAGGTTCTGGCGCATGACCACGGCGCAGCTGTAGCCCGTGGCGCAGCCAAGCAGGGCGTGCTCGAAGAAGCGGTAGAAGGGATTCTCCTTGAAAAGGAAGCTGTAGACCGCGATGCAGCTCAAAGCCGCCACCCAGGTCTGCAGACGGTAGACGAAATGGTTGGGCAGCTCCAGGTCGGCTATCCTGGCCGCCACCGCCGGGGAATGCAGCGCCTTGAATTCGCCCCAGGCCGCCAGTGCCAGAACTACCGCGGCTATCGTCAGCCAGAAGATCCTGCTAGTTTTTTGCATTTTCAACTCCTTCATACGTTAGCCTTGCGGCTTTGGGCTTTGGACATGAACATGGCGAAATTGCTTATCAGAATGGAGACCACCACGAAGAGCGTGGCGAAGGACTGCACGCTGACAGTCTTCGTCCCGATGCCGGTGTCGGCGGTTATCCCCGCGTCGATTATCCTTTTCTCGTAGGCGGCGGCGCCCGCGGCGCCCGCCAGCAGCCCGCAGAGCTGCCCGGAATCAAGGTAGGGATAGGCCGTGGAGCTTTCGATGCCGGCGGAGCCCGCCGCCAGGGGCGTTCCGTACACGGACTGCACGAAGCCGATCCAGGGCACGCCGCCCCAGGAATAGGCCACGCGGTAGATAAGGGAAACGTCGTTGATGGTCCGGAAATTCTTCATCATGGGGATCTCGCTGAGGTCGCGGCCGTTGATGTCCTTCACCACGAAGCCGTGGATGTCCTTGGCCAGGCTCTGCAGCGTCACGCCGCCGGCGTTCACGATGGCCTGGAACATGACGTAGTCCTCGCCGTCCACCTTGCCCATTTTCTTGGCCACCTCGTCCAGGACCTGGCGGCCCAGCTTCTGGCCTTCCACGTTGGTGGTCCAGGTCAGCACCATGAATTTCACGTTGCGGGAGAAAAGGTGCTGGATGAAAGCCTTGAACTGGCCTTCGCACTCTCCCCTGTTGCCCGCGCCGTAATCGCAGTCGATCAATACCGCCTTGTCCAGGGGCAGGCTTTCCACCTTGTCGTAGAGTTTGCCCACCCACACCGGGTTGGGCACGGGCATCTTGACCTGGACCATCTCGAAAACGATGACCACCACCGCGAAGAGCGCGTAAAGGATGCGGGGATCGCAGAACTGGATCCGGTCCCAAAGCGATTTGTTCTTGTTGTCGTCAGTCATTTTCTTAATCCACGGAAGAGTATACGCTGTTGTCCAGGCCAAGCCAGATCCTCAGGGAAATGGCCACGCTGCCGATCAAAGTGCCTATGAGCACCGCGCGGTAGGCCGCGGCGTTCAATACGCTCAGAAGTTTCGAGGAGAGCCAGGGAAGCTGGAGAAGCTTCCAGCTCTCGGGGACCAGCGAGGCCAGCAGTTCGCCGATGGGCATCTGGCCCACCATGCAGACGATGGCCGCCGCCATGAGGAAGCCCGCCTCCAGGCTCCTGACCTTGAAGGAGCGGTAGGCCGCGCTGATCATGTAGAAAGTTATCATGGAGAAGACCGCGCTGCCCATGGGCGCCTGGATGGCGTTGAAGAGGAAGTCGAAGGTGGTCTTCCAGCCGGTCCCCTTGGCCTCGTCGGTCTGGCCTTTCAGGGCGCAGACGATCATCACCGCCAGGAAGATCAGGAAGACCGCGCTGTAGCCCGCGGACTTGACGAAATTGGCGAAGGGCGCGCCGCCGCCGGGAAGCTTGTTCTCCCCCGCCGGGGCGTTGTAATTCAGGGCGCTCTGATAGATCTTTTTGCCGTGGAAAAGCATCAGGTTTATCATGGCGATGAAGATG
>Ga0310696_10009058_pt1 | contig 11555 bp, 4 predicted proteins | sample AusTroGonzalo_MG_4_FD_203885 | JGI IMG/M metagenome (GOLD analysis project Ga0310696, IMG submission 203885) | Bovine rumen microbial communities from tropical cattle in Woodstock, Queensland, Australia - Gonzalo_02 (v2) (version 2) | ecosystem: Host-associated > Mammals > Digestive system >...
TGACAATCGCAATCGTCCTCGGCCTGAGCATGACGTCGTTCGCCCAAGGCGGCCTGTTCCATCGCGGCGCCAACGCCGACGGCACCCCGGCTGAGGTGTCCATCACCGGCGACGGCACCAAAGGCCCCGGTGACAACACGCCCATGCTGCCCATCCACCAGCAAGACGGCGAGAACCAGCCTGCCCCCCTCGGCAGCGGCATCGCCCTGCTGACGGCACTGGGCGCTGGCTACGTGGTGGCCAAGAGGCGCAGAGAGGAATAATGTATTAGCGCTAACCGAACGCATCCGAAAATAATCCGAAAACCCAATCGGATGTATTCGGGTCGGTTCGGTTAGAGAAAAAACCTTTGTAGAGACGTAGCGCGCTACGTCTCTACTTTTTTATACCCAATTCCCAAAAATATAGTATCTTTGCAGAAAGAACCTTTCTATGAAAAACCTCCTCCTGACCCTCATAATCGCTCTCACAGCGCCTTTTGCCTTTGCCGGTACCATCCTTATCGAAGGCTTCGAATACGGCAACCATGACCTCGTTTGCCCCGTCGGCTGGACGAGCGACGATGACGCTTGGCTCAGCGGCTACCTCGAGAAAGACCACAACCGTCTCCCGCACACGGGCAACTGGTATGCTTTCAGCAACAGCGACGACGCCTGGATGTTCATGCCGCTCTATTTCATCAGCGGCCTGCAATACCGCATCAACTGCTGGGCCATCGCCGACGGCAGCTGTCAGCTCGAAATCTGGACAGGTTCCTCCCCCAACGCCGCCGACATGCATACCCTGCTGCTCAGCGCATCCATTGACGGCGAAGGCTACCAAAAACTCTCCAACTATGTGGAGACCATCCCCCTGGGTTGCGAATACATCGCCATCCACGCCCTCATCAACGGCACCGCCACCTGCCTCACCATCGACGACCTCGAAGTCGACATGGTGGAGCAATACCAATTCGAGGCAGAGCCCATCACCGGCGATTCGGCCATGTACCCGGGCACACAAGGCAGCTTCCGTTACCTTGTCCATAACGTCGGCTTCGACGCCTTGGACATCACCATGTACCCCTCGAACGAGTTCTTCACCGGCTTCAGCTGCACCAGCAACGGCATCACGGCCATGACCTTCCACACCGAGCCCGACGAAATCATCGAGGTGACCATCACGGCCACGCTACGGCCCGAGATAGAACCCGGCACCGTCTGCTGGCTCGACGTCAACATGACCATTCCCTGCAACTGCAACACGGCCATGGTGACCTTCTGGGTGACGCCCCTTGAGGTAGAACAAACACAAGAAAACGCCACACCCGAAATCAGCGTCTACCCCAACCCTACCACAGATTATATCATCGTTGAGGCTGACGACCTCCTCGAAGTGGTGCTCTACGACATAAAAGGAAGAACCCTCGGCAGCACAGCCGCCAAGGGTTCCAAAACTTATTTAGATCTCAACAGTTTAAAATCTGGCGTTTATTTCATCTCCGCCAAAACGCGTTCCACTTCCTCTTTCGTGAAATCAATCTTGAAGATGTGATTCGGCTTCAAGCAGTGGAGCTTATGCTCTGCTTGGAAGCGCTTCTCGCCGCCTCCCGTGATGTTGAGCATCACCACGTCGTCGGCCTTCACCGTACCCTTTTCAACGGCCTGCTGCAATGAGGCAGTGGCCACAGCTGCGGCATGATAGATGTCGATGCCCTCGGTTTCCTCAAACAAGGCCTTGGCGGCATTGGCTTCGGCATTGCTGACGGCAAGGATGTCGCCATCGGTGTCCTTCAGAGCGTCATAGAGTCCGCCAGCAAGGCCGTAGGGCGGCTTGCGGTTCGACAACACAGGGGCGCAGATCTCGGCAGCGTCTTTGCGAGCTTGGTCGGCATCATAAGGCAGTAGGGTGCGCGAGTCGGCACGCCAGGCGTCGTACATAGGCACGAAGGGCTTGTTTTGCGACACCATCAGGCGGGCTTTGTTCGTGCCATAGCGACCATCACCGATGAAGCGCAGGTTGGCTTCCCATGCGGCGATGGCACCCGTGCCGCTACCCACGGCTTGGAAGTAGAAGTCGGGCGTGCGACCGATGAAGGTCGTGGCCGACATCATCGTGGTGCTCATGCCGTCACGACGGGCGATGTTCTTGGCACCGCCTTCGGCGAGGTAGCCGTCCAAGGTGCAGACCACATTGGAGAGGTTGATGGCGTCGAAGTAGTCGCTGCCGCTTTCGGTGGTGATGAGTTTCACGCAGGGATTCAAGGGCTTGTCGAACCACAACGCGTTGATGTTGTCTTGCGGCACACAGAGCAGCAGCTTGATGCCGTTGTCGGAGCACACCTTGGCGAAGGCGCGGGCCGTGTTTCCAGCCGAGGCCACCACCAGCACCTTGTCCTTCAGCTCGTCGCCCAAGCGGGCGCAAACGGAATAGGCTTCCATCTCCTTGAAGGAACATGTGGTCATGCGGGCGTCGCGCTCGGGCCACCATCCATTGAAGGTGATGAAGAGGTTGTGCAAGCCGAGGCGTTGTGCCAGTCCCTGGCTCTTATAGGTGACAGGTTCCGTGGGGTCTTGCAGCATCGTCTTGATGGGCAGCCAGTCGGCATAGCGATACAAGCCCAGGTCGCGTCCTTCCTTCACGACGAGCTGTTTGCTCTCGTAGATGGGGCGCACCATGCTCGGCTTGTCGCATTGCTTGTCATCGAGGGTCCAACCTTCGTCGGCAAAGATGCGGCCCGTTGCAACGGTCTGCAACTGGTATTTGGTTGGAGTAAATGTCATGGTTGGTGGCTTTTACTCATTATTTCTCATTGCGCTTCTTGGCGACGGCATAGGCAGCACCCAAGCCCAGCAAAACGGCGACACCGCTACCCAGCGGGGCAGGTTCGTTGTTCTCAGAGCCATGAGGCGGCAGCATAGGTGTGTCCACTTCTTCACTGGCCGTGTTCTTGGCGTTGAAGTAAATGTAGCCATTGGATTGGCCGTATCTGGCGTTGTTACCACGGTTAAAGAGACCGCCGTCGGCGAAAGTGGTGAGGCTGATTCCGAGAATGATTGCTGAGGTCAAAATAAGTTTTTTCATTGTTTTAGGATTTTAAATTGTTATTGATTGATTATTTATTCTTGTTGATTGGTTGGTTATTTTTAGCTTTCAGCTTTATCTAACGATTATCTTTTGTGTCTTGATTACATTGTTATCGATTAAACGCAGGACATACACGCCTTGTGCATGGTTGATGTTGAGTTCGGCGCTGCCGTTGACGGTTTGGCTGCTGAGCACGCGGCCCATCATGTCTACGACTTGCAAGGTGGCGTTGTCGTAGTATCCGGTCACCATCCAAACGCTGCCGTCGTAGTAGGCGAAGTTGTCGTTGCCAAGAGCACCGTTGGCCTCAAACAGCAGGCGGAAGCGCGAGTAGTAGTCGTCTTTGGAGGCATCGAAGGTGTAAGTGGGCGTTTGGAGCAGGTCGATGTCAACGCCCGTCTTATTGTCGATAAGGTGGAGATAGTCCATCTCGGCGTTCTCGAGGTCAAACTCCAGCGTGAAGGTGCCGTTTTGGGCGGCTTGGAAGTTGAGCGGCAGTTCGCCATGGCACTGTGTGGGTACCACGGCATATTTCTTGCCGCCTTGCGGGATGTAAAGTTGTGAGCCGCCCTCACCGAAGTCAAACTTGCCCATCAGGCAGCCTTCGTTGAAGCGCACGCGGGCCATATCCATGACCTCGCCGTCGTTGCCGCTCACCTTGATGTTCATATACTCCGACTGAACCATATTCAGGCCACGGTTGGAATTCACGAACTGGTACTGATAACCCTCAGCAGGAGCTTGCACAAACACGCCTTCCATGGGGTCAATGGGCGTATCGATGGAAGTGACTATCAGTTTGGAGAACTTCTTGCCGTTTTCGGAGACGTCTCTCATACGGTAATAGTCGGAGATGGACATGCCTTCGCCTTCGCCATCGTATCGTATGGTGAGGTAGCCTGCACTTGTGTAAGGATTGCCGACGATGTTCCATCCGCTAAAGCGCTTATTGGGCACATAAGTCAGATTCTCATTTTGCACCGTGGCGGTCAGTGAGCCCATATAGGCGATAGTAGTGTTGACCTTGTTAGCATACAACACACCGCCTTGTTCGGCACAGACAATCGTATTGCCGGCTTCCACGTTGCGCCATTCCTCAGCCTGCGACTGGTCGAAGGCATAGAGGTCGTAATTGGCCGGATTGTTCAACAAGCCTTGGGGCACACGATCCGAGTCCGTAGAGAACGAACCCACAGGCGACGACAGCAAATGCCATCCGATGCGAGCTGTGTCGTAGACATAACCGACGATGTCTTTCTTCACCGTAGCCTTAATACCTGTATTGCCATAGGCTAACTTGAAGCTGGCACCATCTTCAATAATGAAGTTGGAGACAACAGCATTGGTCAAATTGTTGTCGTTCATGTTCAAATAGTAACCGCTAGGGACGATGGCAGGTCCAACGAGGTCGATGTTTCCTGTCGCCGTCTCGTTCCAGAAGACACGGGTATAACGCGGAGCACTGGCATTGACCACGGCTTGCTTTCTGAAGAGCAGCAAGCGGGGGAAGCTGTTCTGGCTGTTCAGGTTGGTATAGCTTCTCCAGTCCTGTTCGTTATACACCACCATATATCTGCCGTTGCTCATCATGTTGAATTGCTCCACTACGCTCTGGTCCTCGTTGATGCTCCACGAGGTGTTGTCGGAGGTATGGCCCACACGGACACCCGTGCTGCTGTTGCCGATGATGTAGAGATGGTTGGTTTCATTGGCCGTAGAAGTGATTTGCAACTCCGATGCAGTGCCTCTGAAGGTCCAGGTCAGCTCGCTGAGGGTGCCGCCCACCAAGGTGCCCTGGTTAGACACAGAAATGCCCAAGCTGGTCATGCGGTAGGCCGAAGGCGAATGCGTCGAACTTACGTTCTTGATCGCGTACTTGTCGGTGTTGCACTCGGCAAAGATGATGTATTCACCGTCTACGATTTCAGAGACGTTGGTCACTTTCTTATAGACGAACGACGAGCCTTTGGCATACACGGCATAAAGGGTGATGTTGTCGTTGACGTCGTAAGGCAAGGTGATGGTCTGAGTGCTGCTTTCAGAGAGCGACCAACCGGCAAAGCCGAAGTCGCCATAGCAGGTGACGTTAGGGGTCTGTGAAGACTGCAATTGACCCGTCACCAAGACATTGTTGCCGGCATTGATGACACCGTTGATGCTGAATCTAACGGTGTGGGTGTTCTGAGGCTGCACGTAATACGCCACCTTGTAATCCGAATTCTCGTAGAAGTCGCGTGTACCGTAGGCCGTCAACGTGGTTTGTGAATCATACAGATTGATATAAGTCCAAGTGGTGAATGGGATATATGACCCATCGTTGATTTTATAATAGAACACTACGTGTGCTTGCAAGCCAGTAGGAGGGCCAACGACCACCGTGGTGGCTTGTGAAGGACTCGAAGCCGTACCTTCGGGGCTGATGCTGGGCTGCGGGGCTTTCACAGTGGTATGGATGTCGGCCAAGGCAATCGGGTCGATCTGATAATTGGTGGCGCCGCTGGCATAGTAACCATTCAGCAGGGCTTTCACCGTAAAGGGATCAGTGGCATCGGGTGCGGTCTTGGAGGCATATCCCGTATTGAAACGGTCGTGGAAGGCCAAAGTGCCGTTGGTGCCCGCCAAAGTCCAACCATCGATGTTCACGCCGTTCAGCTGCACATAACGCGAGTCGTAGGTGCTCGGCGAGGCAAGGATTTCGTCGACCGTCGCTGTGACAGTGGTCAGCTGCATGTCTTGTGTGGTCTCGGCATTCACAAACTGGAAGTTCTGAAGCTCGATGATGCCATGATAGTTGACGAATGTACCCTCAAGGTAGCCCGAAGTGAACTTGCAAGGCGTTTGCAACGTGGGGGCGCCGCTGCCGTAGACGAGGAGGCCCGCCTCGGCATCCTGCAAGTAGAGGTAGTTATTTGACTGTGCGATGACTTCGACGTCGGCGAGGTTGATGCAGGCCGAGTTTTGACTGCTGTTGGCCACGAAGGTGGCCTTGCTCTCGTGCAAGGACTGGGCATTCGTCGAAAGCACTTGGGCATCAATGCTCAGATGTCCGCTGACACTGCCCGAAGTGGCGGTGACATTCACATCCAACAAGCCCTCGGTGGAAGGCGTATAGTTCCAAGTGACCACCGTAGGCTCTTCGCCGGCGGCAATCGTCGTCACCGTAGTGCCCTCGATGCTGAAGGTGCCATAGTTGGCTTGCAAGGTGATGTCTTCCTCCAAGTTGGCTTGGCTCACCGTGAAGTCGACACTCAACGGATTGCCGACCACCACATTGCCCAAGTCGACAGAGGTAGGCTCGATGCGAACGACAGGAGCCGTCACATCATAAGTTTCCCAAATAATCCTGATTTCCGTCAAGTAGATGGCACCCGAGCTAGAGCGGAGGCCGATATAAGGATAGACGCCATTCAAAGTCGTGATGTCAAGTTCGGTGCTGGTGCCCTTCACGATAGAGCCCAACAAATCGCCTTGGGTGTCGCCATACAGATCTGACGGTCCAGTATAAGGCGTGTCTTTGCCGTACACGTCGAGGGCACTGCCGTCGCTGGTGCTGCCGTCCCAGGTCACTTTCACCTTTTTGGCTTTCAGGTTATTGGTGAAGGTAGTGGCGATGCCCGAATAGGCGCTCAAACCCGAGATGCTGGAGTTCATTTGGATGTTGTTGGCGCTTTTTGCCGACTTGCCTTGATAAGTGATGCGGGGATGCTCGCTGTCGGGCAGGTCGATGGTCCATTCGGAATAACCGAGGTTGGCGCCGATGGCGGCATTTACGTTAGTGGGGTTGAACACGTCGACAAGAAGGTCGGGCGAGGTCATCCACTGGGCATACAAAATGATGTCGTCTGTCAGATTATACTCGACGCCTGGGAAGTAATCGTCACCTTGGCCGTCGGCCTCCGTGTTCCATTTGTCAAAGACCATCTCGTCGTAATCGAAGGGGTTGTCCATCACCGTTATGGTGTTACCGACGTTGTTGACAACAATGTCCTCGCCCACGCCACCGTTGGCCTTGTAGGTGACATGATAAACGGTGCTGCTGGGATCGGTATAGGTTACCTTTATCTTATACACATACCTCTGTCCGGAATTGCCCATGGTGAAGACCAGGTCACCCTTCAAGTCGCCTTCCCATACGGTCACCACCGTGTCAACAGTATTGGTCGCGGTAGGATCATCCAATACTCCTGCATCGTTGGGAGTCACCGAGGAAACAGGGAGATAGGTCTTGTTTCCTTTTTTGCAGGTGAGTTCAATCTTAGTGATTGAAATGTTTGAACCATTCAAAGGACCAATGGTAACGGTGTTTTTGGCATACAGTCTGACATGGGAATCCCCATAGAAAGCCGGTGCCGATGTTCCAGCGCCCTTGGCAAACTGGCATTGCACATAGTCGCCGATGGCGAAAGGATCCGTGACGGCTTGTGAGTTAACATAGCCTTGCTCGGCTGCCACCCAAGTGGCGGTTTCTTGCCCCATCAGTTGGAGCGCTGAGCATTGCATCATGAATGCAATAAAGCCCAGAAGTAAAAATCTTTTTTTCATACTATTTTTGATGATACTTTTCATAAAAATTGGTTGGTTCGTTTGGTTAAGTTGACCTGGTTTGTTGAGCATATATTTAGTTTATTCAATTATAATCTTCTGCACTTTGACGTCGTCACCCGTCATCAAGCGGAGCAGGTACACACCTGCCGCCCTTTGGATGTTGACCTCGGCGTCGCCGTTGACGTTTTGGCTGCTAAGCACGCGACCCATCATATCGATGACTTGCAATGTGGCCTCGCCATCGCTGCTCACCACCCACTGGCTGCCGTTGTAATAGGCGAAGGCCTCATCGTCTGTCGATGCGCTGACGCTAAACACCAACATGAAGCGGCTTTCATAGTCGCCCGTCTTGGCCTCAAAGGTGTAATAAGGCGTTTGCAGCAGGTCGACGTCGGCGCCGGTCATGTGGTCGATGAGGTGGAGGTAATTCATCTCCACACCCTCGGCGGCAACGCTGATGGTGTAGCTACCATTGTTCATAGGACGGAAGTTGAGAGGCATCTCGCCCTCGGTTTCGGCGTTGACGATAGCGTAGTCAATGCCGTCTTGTGCCACATAGAGCTGCGATAGTTCGGGGTTAAGCACCAGCTTGCGCAGCATGGCACCTTCGCCGAAGCGCACGATGGCGTTGTCGGTATCGACACGTTCGTCCTTCGAGCTACGGTTGCGGCTCACCTTCATGCTGAGCAGGTTCCTGCCGCTCGTAGTGGAGACGTCGGAGGCCTTGGTGAAGCCCACCGTCTCCGTGCCGTCGGCACACACAAACACGCCTTCCATCGGAGCGATGGCGACGCTCTTGTCGGTGGCCACGGTAGCCAAGGCCGCACCGCCTTCAGCCAGCCTGTAGAACGGCTTGTCGATGGTGACGTTGCAAGGATACGGGTTGCCGATGAGGTTCCAGCCGGCGAAGGGCTTGCCGCTGATATCAGTGATGGTCACGGCATTAGCGTTAGCAGCCATGGTGCCACCCATATTGATGAATCCGCCGTAGTTGTTGGCATAGAGGTAGCCTTGACCAGCGGCAAGGTTGAAGTTGTTCGCTTTATAGTTCTGCCATTCCTCGCCTTGGGCCGATTGGTCGAAGGCATAGAGGTCGAAGTTGGAGCCCGTCATGCCTGCGGTGACAGGATTCAGGCTGTTGACAGGAGAGGCAATGAGGTAATAGTTGTCCTTGCCCTGTTGCTGCTGGTAAGGCGTGATGAACTTCCTCACCGAGGCGTTGGCGTTGTTGCTCGTCACCAGCTGGCCGCCTTCGTCGACAAGGAGTCGGTCGGCACCCAAGTTGTTGGTGATGCTCGTCACCTCCAGCACCGAGCCGTTCGGCACGAGCGACGGGCCTTCGATAGTGATATTGCCGGCCGTTACATTCATGAAGATGCGGGTGTATAGGTTGCTCACGCTACCCACATATCTATACAGCTGGATGCCTTTGTAATTCGTGAACGTGCTGGAACTGTAATAGCGGAACCTTGTTTGGTTGCTGGTGGTGTTGAATCTCAGATAGGCACCGCCCGAGCCGATGATGTCAATTTCGCCGCCGTAGCTACCGCCAAAGTCGTAATACGAAATGCTATTCACGTATTGGATTGAGGCATTCTCATTCATGCCATTCGAATCGGCGAGTTTGCCGATAAACTTGCCGCTGGCGCTCCTAATGGTATAGCCGCCTTCGACGGCTGCGATGGTAAACTCGGCTGCGTCGAGGGTCTCGGTCGCGAGGATGACGCCATTGGAAATCGTCACAGGTATCGTGTTGCTCACGGCATCCAAGGTTTCCAGGCCGCCATTGAAGGCCACGCCGCCGTCCTCATACACTATCAGGTATTCGCCGCTCCAATCCGACAAGTTGCTGGTCACCTTGGCGTAGTGCTTCTCAGCGGTCAGTCCCACCACAGTTTGGTAATACACGGCATGGAAGGTCGTGTTTTGCGACAAGGTGTAGGTGGCACCCGCACGAAGCAGGTGGGTGACGTCGTTGGGATTGACTGTCCAACCACGGAAGGTGAAGGTCTGTCCGTTGAAAGTGATATTGGATCCTGAAGGCATCTGGATGACACTGCCCACCGTGGAACTCAGCAGGCTGCCCACCTCACCGTTAGCGGAGAAGGCATACGAGCATGACGAGTTGACTTCCACCAAGGTGGCCGTCACGGTCACGTTGCTGGCGGGCATGATGAAGTGGTTATCTTCGACAGGCACGAGGTTGTCGGCATCGTCGGTCACCACCCACTCAACGAAGTAATAGGTAGTATTATCGTAGTTGATGCTCAAGCCGACGTTGGTACCTTCGGCGGCAGTCATAGGCGTGGTTAAGACATCGACATAGATAGTGCCTATCTCCTCTTCGCCAACCATGGGATTATTCACCACGATGTCGTATTGGGCCACAGGCTTATTGAGGCGGATGTTGCCCACGCCCACGTTGCCGTCGTTTTTCGTCACATACACCCACTTGATATATCTCGTGGTGGCAGGCAGGTCGTAAATGGTATCGTGGAGCAAGCCATTGACCGGCAGTGTCGTGATGCCAGGTCCAGTGGTGGACTTATAGGTAGCTATGGTATCGTAACGCACGCCGTTGTTGGAGACGACCAGGCAGAAGGTGCTGCCAGCGAAGTCGTTGCCCTTGATGTCGTAAGAAAGGATGCCCGGCACCTCGTCGATTTTCAGCACGAGTGACGACTGCAAGATGGAGCCGTCTTGCGCTTTACCATTGTTGAATTTCAGTCGGGTCGTAGGCGAACTGCTTGCAGCATAGTCCGTGCCTAGATTAAAGCCTGTCAAACCAACGGTATTTTCAATATCGTCGCGGACGCCGTTGAAATAGAAATCGAGGGTTGCAAAATCTATCTGGTATTCGTTTTGCGTGATGGTAACGAGGTTGGATTCGATGTTTTGGCCCTCGCACAGCACTTTCAGATAAGCTGTACGCGACTCGTCGCCTGCATTGGCATCGATCACATACTCCAGATCCCAGCCATTGGCTTGGCTGAGCGCCACATCTATCCAGTCGTAGGTAGCCGGTGCACCGTTGGCGTCGCAAAGTTGCACCGTCGGGTTGTTGACATTGACCAAGATGTCGTCGCTATAGAGCACGTCGATAAGGCCGGATGTCTCGTTGCAGCTGAAGGTATACTGACTCGGACTAATCACGATGGAAGTAGGACGATACCATTCTTCGATGTAATTCTTAGGCTTGAACTCCTTAACGGGATTGGTGCTTCCATAGATGGTCAAGTCGCCGAACACGGTGACATGGTCGCCTGGCAGAAGCTGGTCGGCCGAGATGAAATCGCTACGAGAGATGTATTTGCCACGGTACACCTGCAGTTCGTTTTCGGTTTGGCCGTCGTCGGAGATGAAATAAGTGGCGTTGTGGTATTGTGTAATTTCAATTTGGGTGACACGGGAGACCACGCCTTGCACATAGGCGCCCTTGATGTTGTGGTTTTGGTCAAGGGCGGCGAGTGCCTGCGACACGGTGTAAGGGTTGTTCTGCCAACCTGGATCGTCTTCGTCAACGACAATATAGGTGGCTTCGGTGACACCGCTCCACTTGTCCAGATCCGGGATATAAGCGGCGGCTTTGATGGTGGTGTTTTGCGTCACATTGAGGTAAGCATCCCACGCGTCTTCAAAAGCGGTGCCATTCGTCCTGGGGTCGCTCCCGTCGGTGGTGTAATAGATTTGGGCGTCCCATTCGTTGAGCGACTCGGTAAAGAGTGACACCGGACGGCTGGGCGTGACACAAGAGACCGGGTTGAAGGTCACCGGATACACGGCACGGTTGAGAGAAACAATGTAGTTGCCTGCGGCGAGTTCAGAGCCACTTTGATAGGTGACCAGTTTGCCTTTAATCACCACCACGTCGCCCAACTGCAGTTGGTCTTCCGAAAGGAAGTCATCGCCGTGGAGATAAAAACCACGATAAGCCATAACCGTAT
>Ga0310696_10009060_pt1 | contig 11553 bp, 10 predicted proteins | sample AusTroGonzalo_MG_4_FD_203885 | JGI IMG/M metagenome (GOLD analysis project Ga0310696, IMG submission 203885) | Bovine rumen microbial communities from tropical cattle in Woodstock, Queensland, Australia - Gonzalo_02 (v2) (version 2) | ecosystem: Host-associated > Mammals > Digestive system >...
GGCGACGACATCGCCGATGTGGCTGTATATGCATCCAATGCTCCAGAGCATGTTCAAATAGCTGAAGTTCTCATCCTTGCAACACACCAGGCAAGTGGCAGTGTTATAATAAGGAAATAGCATAACGCGGATCAGAGAGAACCGTCCCCTGATTCGATAACCTACAACCTAAAATGAAACAACTAAAACTAATCAAACAGATTCTACTTGTCATACTATTGGCAGTAACCGTCATTCCAACAGCATTCGCTCAATCACCTCAACCGAAAGGACTCTACAAGCTAACAGAGATTATCCATCAAGACGGGAAACACGTCGAAGCACCTTTCAAACAGTACAAGCTATGTTTTGAGGATCTATCACTTATGATTAACTATTCCCAACCAATATTTAAAGGTAATCAAGTAAACTTTTTCTTTTCCAATCCTGACGGCAAGCCATTGCGCTATACAGGAGAGCTCTCAAAAACAGAAAACAAAGGCATACAAATTTTTGGAACCTCAGATAGCACCTTTACGCTACGCTGGTTTAATGACAGAGGTGCATTCAACGAACATTTATTCCCAAGTCAGACTAACATCGATGAAATCTATATACAAGTCACTGATTCCACTGACATCATCCAATATGCTCTGAATCTACTGCAACAGAAACTGGATGCCCACACACATCGTTTGCAGGGCACTTGGAAGTGTCGCGGCAGTCAGAAAAACAATTGCGCTACCTCTCAATACTGGATTGAAAAAACAGAAAAAGAGAATTATATGGTTTTTGGCAGCAATGGTGCTGTAGGAATCAATGCCAATTCAAGATTCCCAAAAGGAAATATGAATTGCACCTACATACCATGTAAATACCTCAGTGAAAACGCCATCGAACTTGGAGAACAGACATGCATTCTGAATTGGTTTGACCAAGAGACCATATCCATGACCGCCATCAACAGAAATGGCCTGCCCGAGGTCTCTATATGGGATCGTTGCGGTCTTCCTCGGAACATCCAAAAAGTGTTTAAAACAGACACACCACTGATGGAGAAAGACAACTCGCGCTACTTTTCTGATGATTTCTACAAGAGATATGGAACTCAGCCCGACTCTATCTGTCAAGCATACGAGACATTCAGCTATGCTATAGAAGCAAACGAGAAGAACAACGCCATCTTCCCAGTACTAATGGATTGTGGATTTAAAGACGAGTATTCTGCCATGAAAGACTCTCTGATGGCGCGCATGATGCGAGGCGAGATTTCCGTTGACGAGGCTGTGAGCCGATATGTATTCTGGTTCAATAAGAATTTTGACCGTCATACCAATTGTTCGTCACCCTTCTTCTGGAAACTACATAATGAGAACAGCATCAACTACCAAAAGCTCATACCGAAATATGCTCCAGAGCCTGTTGGATGTAAAATAGATGACGATACCTATCTGCTGCGTCTTCCATCCTGCATGGGCGATGTCCCCACATGGGAATGGATGAAGAAAAAGGCAGAAGAATTCAAACAAGCTGGCTGTCAGTATCTAATCCTTGACCTTCGTGGAAACAGCGGAGGAAGTGACCATTTCAGCCTTCTGTTTACAAGTATGATGTGCGACCGTAGCGCCATCCATGATCAGCAACATTTCTATCTTGTCAGCACAGAGAATAACAAGCAGTTAAAAAAACGCAGTGAATCAATCGTTGGGTCCTTCATAGAACGTGTTTTTAATGAAGCACAAACGGCAAAGGAAGGGAGCCTCATCAATTGGATGACGATTCACAAAGGTGAATTAGATCACACGCCACTAGTGCGAAAGGGGGCAATCATTATCGACAACTACAGCGCCAGTGCTGCCGAGTCGCCCGTCCGTTATGTACACAACTTCTCAAAAGGTCGCGCAAAAGTCTATGGACGCGACAACACCAATGGATGTGAACAGACAGGAAACTGCAACTACATCCAACTGCCTCATAGTAACATCTCACTGTGCTATCCAATGACCGTTGACGACACCTTCAAACAATTCTGCAAACAACGTAATCCTGGATACAAGCCTGATGTTATTATACCTCTGCCCTATCCTGAACAACTCACGGACAACATTGACCCTTGGGTTCTGTGGGTAGCCAAGAAAATGAAGAAATAAAAGTAAGCCCCCAAAGACATTCCTCTTCCCCTTAGAGATAACCCCCGACGGGTGGGTGAAAAAGAAATAGCCCCCTCCCCTCGGGAGGGGACTGGGGAGGGGTCACTCCATCCTCATCTCCCACCCTCGCAACATGGCGAAGGTGTCTAGTGTAGCGTCAGCCCCGTTCTCCTGCATCGCCATTGCCACGCCGAGTGCTATCCAGCGTCCCGGTTTGTCGCTTGGTATGCCCAGAGGCTCGTTGGGGTCTATGCCCGTGAGTCTCGACACGTTGCGGATATACGCCTCCGTGTTGTTCTCGTTCTCAGGCGCCCACCGCCTGATGATGTTACGAATGGTAAAGAGCCTGTACTTATGATAGTACGTGCGTGTGAGCAGGTAGAACGCTGCGCGCCAGCCATACTCCATCGATTCAAACTGACAGAACGCTGCGTCTGTCTGCTGGGCTCTCAAGCCCTGCCACTTGTCCTTAGAACGACGAATGTTCAAAGGATTATTATTTCTGATTCCTCTTGGTAACATAAAAGACCCCCTCCTAACCTCCCCGAGGGGAGGGACTGCTTATAGGGGTATGGCAGTCTTTGTTATTATTCAAAATTCAAAATGGCACTTTGGCACTTTGGCACTTTCAAAACATCTGCATGCCTGTCTTGCGGTAAATCGAAAGACCTGTCGTCGTACCCCTGCCATCGTTCACTTTCTCTATCAGATGGTCCCTCATCAGACGGCGCGTCTTACTACGTGCAGCACCTTCGCTCGACAAATTGAAGCAACGTATCACATCCTCTACGGTGAACTCCTCTGGCAGTCGTTGGAAAGCCTCGATGGTCTTCTGCTGGCGACGCACATTTACTGAGGCATCCTTCAACTTATTGTCGAAGTAGTTCTCAGCCATAGCACCAAAGTAGTGGCGCTGACAGGCATACTGGATGTTCACAATCAGTTCTGCAAGTTTCCAGTCCACCTCGTCGGTCTCAAACTCACCACACCAGTACTGTCCGTCCTGCTTCATCTTGTCCCAATGGCGCATCACGATGAAAGGTGCAGCGAAGTTCAGTCCGTGATAGGCACAACGCTTCAGCAACATCTCATCCGCCTTAGAATCGTTCTCGGCAGCATCCTCCATGCGTCGAGCCGTCCAGTCGTAGAGCTCATCCACTATCTTCTGCACCGAGAGTTCGCCCTTCACCTTGTCCAGCTTCTCAGCCCAAGCCTTCAGACGCTCATCGCTGTCGTAGTCCACAAAACTCTCGCGACTCATCATCTGGAAGTTGGTGGCAGGCAGAGGGATACAGGTCAGGCGGGTAGCCAGTCCCGAACCGAAGTTCTGCTCGTTCACCATCTTCTTCAAGGCGATGGGTGTACCCGTATAGATGTAGTTCCAAATAACGTAGAACTCCTGGAACACGCTGTCCACGTTAGAGTAAGCCTGTCCGTCCTCCTCGTTGTGGAAGGCCTTCAGTTGCAGCGCCTGCTTGTCGATGTATGAGCCACCCTTCTGCAGCGACAACGTGTTGTCCAGCTCCGTGTCGAAGGTCAGCATGTGGAGTTGCATATCCGCTCCATCCACATTCTCCACAGCGTTCACCATGTCCTGAATAAACTGCGCGTTAGAGGTTCGTGCCGGGTGTATTCGCACTACCACCTTCGGTTTCTTGGGCTTCTCCTTATTAGCCCCTTTCGTTCGCATCTGTTCGCGATAGGCATTGATCGCGTCCTTGCCCACCTTGTCGGCAGCCACGATGGGCGAAGCCAACAGCTTAAAGAGTCTTGTAGCGAACGACTTACCACTAGCAGGGTCGCCGATAATCAGCGTCGAGTTGTTCAGACGGCGAAGTTCCTCAGGACGATGGTAGAAGCGATAGGTGCAGCGAGTCATGAGCGTCATCATCAGTCCGCCAGCCACAAACATCGCCGCAGGATACTGGTTCTTCTTCAGACCCTTGCAGATGTCCTTCAATAGCGGATACTGCTCGCTAAGAGCCTCAATCTGAGCACCCCAGTCCCAAAGTTGATGGTCGATGTTTGAAGGCTGATGGCCGACCTCCTCCATCTTACCTCTTCCATCATACATCGCAAGGATGCTTTGCATCACCTTGCTCAGTCCCTTGGGAGGTTCCTTGCAGGCCGACTCCACGATGCTTCTGAGTTCCTGTTCTTCCAGTCCCAGTCGAGGCATAATCCCCAAAAGCAGCTCGCGGTTGTTGTCGCAGATAGCCCTAAGGTTCACCGCCAACTGATACAGCTTCACGTTTCTTTCGCCCTCTTGTGGCTCACCACCATTGCGCTTCCACCACTCGCTGATAATCTCGCTGTAAGGGATGCCTTTGAACGCCTCTCCCGACCTCCCCGAGCTAGGGGGCTGGGGGGCTGAACAGCCATTGTTGCCGTTCTGAGACATCTCCCTGTTCAGACCCCTTCTGACCTCCCCTTGCTCGGCTCTGCCGCTTGGCTCGTCCAAGAATTTAGGGGAGGATAACCCGTCGCGATACTCCTCGTCGTACTTCTCACCATACGCCTTGTTCTCGTAGGTAAACAGCTCCTTATCTAAATACAAGATATCGCTCTCTTTGCAGATGAAACTCATGCGACTGGCGTCCTTGCAACTCTCGTCCACTTCCACGCCCAGAAGCTTCGCCATTTGGTGCTGGTTGTCTATGAGGTTGCCCCACTCCGTGCGAGCCTTGAACACAATCTTCAGACCATGACCTGACGGAGTAATGTACACGAGCAGGATACCTAAGTCCCCTAAGTCCAAGAACTTAGGGGGCCAAATCGACCTGGGCTCTACGTGGTCAACATCCATCACCACAAGTCCCGTCAGGCGGGTTGCAGCCTGCTTTCGCCACCGCCCCAGTTTCCCCGCCTTCGATGTCGTCTCGTCGAACGTAGCCTGAAAAATGAACGCAGGCAGTTTGCGCTTGAGAGCCGCATCGTGCATCTCGCGATACTTATCGATATTCTCATTCCATTTGCTTGCCCTGACGAGCGCCCAAAACTGAGCCTCGTCAACGGGCAATGTAGGATTACTGAAATTCTTCTGATAGCAAAACATAATTCTATGGTTTTAGCAAAATTCAATAATCTCTCGGTCTATCAGCACATCCTTAGCCTGCTGGTTTCCTCGGTCCATCTGCGCCATGATGCGTGGCGAGCCCAGTCGCTTCTGGAACGCCTCGCGACGTATGATGAGCGTCTTCGTCTCCTTCAGCCATCCGTTTTCCAGCTCCGCAATGGTCTTGTAGCTCGGCACATAGCCCGTTGTTCTCGACTTCTTTGCGTAGGCGGTGAAAGCCTTCTCGCCGGTCTTGGTATCCAAGTGCAGCGAACCCTGCACATACTCGCCCTTTTTCATGCGGGCAATAACACTATCGTTCAGTTTGATTTTAATAATTACTTCCATTTTTTTGAGTTGATTTTAAGCGAGAAGAAGTTTCGGAAATCCGATGGCCATCTTCACGTGAAGACTCCCTCTGCTTCAACTCAAAGGTTTGTTTTTCCTACGGATTTTACGAATTTTACGAATATTATTCCTTTAAATAATTTAATCTGTAAAATCCGTATAATTCGTAGGCCTTTATAATTTCACAATATCAGTAGCAAGAATCTCTTGGAACACCTGCCCCTGATACTCGTGTGTAGAGAAACGAAGGGTGGCCGCAACCACATCACCCTCGTAGAACCTGCACGTCGCCAGATTACCCAGCATGGCGCACACATACTCGTTTTCAAACTTCGAGCCACCCAGCTCGCGCAACACAATGTTGCACTTCTGAATCTGACCGTTCTCACTTTGTTTGCTTTGTACGCTAAAGGCCTCGCCCTGGCGTACTACTTTCAAGATCTTTGCTTCCATAATTTGTTTGTTTTACGTCGCATCCTTCATACGACCTTTAAAGTTTATTCTTTTTGCTTGTCTATCTATGCTGTATCAATAAGTCAAAGACCGCATCAGCGAGTGAAGAGCCAAACTTGTTTGAACTCTTCCGAGCGCCAAAGGTTTTCGAGGCAAAGCCTCAAAGAGCGCGTTTTTGTCTTTCGACGCTGCAAAGTTAGGCACAAAAAAGGGGCTGAAAAAAAATATGTATTAGAAGTCCAAAGGACGGAAACCTTTAGAAACTCATTGAAACTTTTAGAAACTAAAACCAGAAACTTTCGGCCTCAGAAAGCTTAGAAAAAGGCATAAAAAAGGGAGAATCTAAAAGACTCTCCTGTTCCAGTTCTGTCTGGATTTATCATATAACCCCTCATCATAGAGTATAGCCCAGAGTTCCCCCTTTCTACTATACCCGTAATCAGAAATCCGTTTGTCCTGCACCCAGCGGTTCACAAGGTCGGTGATATCGTTAGCAGGCATACCGTTTATCTCCTTAAGGAATTGCCTCACGTTCTCCTCGTTATTATAGAAAATGGGGCTCAGTTTTTCCTCCACGCTCATGCCAGGCTCAATATATTCCCCATGGTCAGTAAGCAGCAGCTGTTCCTCTTGCCCTCTCTCATTATATCTATCCTCTTGCCCTTTTTCTCCTGCCCCTTGCTCCTTCTTACTAGGATAGGCATACTCGCGATATATGGCCTCTTCGCCTTCCAGCCGTATATCCCTGTCATCACTGGGCATAGTGTTAGCCCCTCTATGCTCTTCATATCGGGCAAATCTACCCGTCATCGTTATCTTTCGTCCCATCGTCCTTTGTTATTGATGATTCTCTATATACGAGGCATTCTGTCCCGTCATAATCACATTCACGTGCTGTCTGTCGGCCTCCTCCCTTTCCTTGGCCTGTTTCGTCAGATCTATGGCCTTCTTCATTTCCACGAAGGCAATGCCCGAGACGAAACACCACAACACCTCACGAGGAATATGCTTATAAAAAAGTTTCGACACGAAATGCTGTCGGTCGCGCAGCCATTCGTAATACATGCAGTCAGGAAACAGTTTTAGTTCCTCCTCCACCTTTTCCGCATCATACTGGTGCTGGTGTACCATCAGACTCTTTCGCATCTCTTCTGAGGCAATGACCCTTGTCCAGAAGTCCAGCACACAACCGCCCGACGTCTCTCGTCCCGTGCGTCCGCTCATCATATTCAGCTCATCGGCCAGTGTCTGAAGCACCTGTATTTTCGTGTCGCGAAGGCGTGTCAACAGACTGCGTCTATAGTCGTTAGTCTCGCTGGAGATGTCGTAAATGGACTCATGCGTAAAGCGCTCCAGCAGCAATATGAAGTTATGCAAATCGTCCTTACTCCAGTCGTGCTGCTCATAAAGGCGGTCGTCTATCTCGTCCATCATGTAATCCAGCGCATCCAGTTCCTCAGGGAAGTCGAGCATCGGTCCGCTGTACGTCCATTCCGTGAAAGGCTTCTGCGGATATAACTCTACGGCTGGGGTATAGTCATCAGGAACCATGCACTCAAAGATGGCACAAGGATGTTCTATGTTGGAAGACACGATTGTTCCTCGAAGCGACTTACGCCCTGTAGCCTGCAAAGCACCCCATGCCGCCGACAGTTCTGCAGAAGACACGAAGCCCACATGCCTGCCCTCCCAGTCGTAGGCACGAATGGCATGTACATCCACCTCGTTATTCCTCTGTGGTCTCAGCGTCATGCCATGCCCAGGAGCGTCAGAGAGAAACTCGCTGACGTGCCCCTCAATATTCTTTCGGTAAGGGAATCCTACAATGTGAAGTTTTAGGGATTGCATCAATTATTTTCGCTATTCTGAATCTCAGTCAATATCTAGTGTCGTTTTTTCGGCCTGCAAAAATACAAAAAAATCCATGCTTCTCCAAGCCTTTTTCCATAAGACTTTGCAGTCCCTTTTAAGTTTTCACGTTTGATGCCAATTCCACTGTCTCTATCACTTGGTGTAGTTTCACCTATCATTGAACGGATCAAGTGCCTGTCCCGATGATTCTTGAGCAGGCTCGACCAAAGGTCAAATCTGCCGCAAAATGAGGAAACAGCCTTTCCCGTCCTTTTCGTAATGATTTGCTAATTTTTCGAGGGGAATGGAATTTATTCGCAGATTATTTCGTATCTTTGCAGCGAAATTTCAACGAATTCCTAATGAGGCGAGAGATAAATTACGTTAATGCAGAGCAAAAAGTAGCGCAAATCCTTGGTCATTCCAAAGATTTGATTACTCTCTCTCTCTCTCTCTCTCTCTCAGGCGCTCACCAGTAACACATCTATTAAGAAGCGCGGGCACCCGCGCGTCAATATACGGCTTTTCTTGCAATCTGCCAAGTTTTGGAGCAGCGAGTGCAAAGGCAAACTTGTTTGCACTTTGCCGAGTCGCGACAAAACTCGACCGAAGGTCAAGGGAGGCCGCATTGTTTTTTGTCCCCCATGCAGCGGAGGGCAAGCTGCAATGACTCGACAACAAATATATTTCAATAACATAATTAACAAGTTAAATTCAAAACAAGTATGAAAAGAAAAAATTACGAGAGACCGACGATGAAAGTCGTCAAGTTGCAACACCAGTGCCACATCATGGCAGCGAGCAGCTATGAGACCACAGGAACAGGAGGAACAAGTATCAACGCGATGGATGAGGAGACAGACCTGTAGCATGAACCCACTTAAACAGAAAATGACAATGAAGACAAAGAATCTGCTTTGGGCTGCGCTGTCGATGACAGCCGCCCTCGTGATGACTGCATGCAGCAACGACGACAACGACATGACGGAGGCACCTGTGGCTCCCTCGACATCGAAGACCATTCCCTACACCGTGACCGTGGGCGGCGACGAAGCCACGACACGCGCCACCGTCGATGGCGACAACCGTACGCTCCGCTTTGCCTCGGGCGACAAACTCTACATCACTGGCACCAACATCCAGGGCGTGCTCGACTTACAGGATGGCGGCGCGGGTGAGACTAGCAACGTCACCTTCTCGGGCGACCTGACTTACTCAGGCGAAGGCTCTCCCGCCGACGACCTTTCTCTGACCGCCACGCTGGTGAGCGCACAGCAGACTGATGGCTCTGAGGTGACCATCAATGCGACAACTGGAGCCGTCACCGTGAACTATCCCGACAATGCCTACTGCACCAGCATCAACGACGCCGTGCAGAAGTACAGCAAACTGACGGGTACATCGACCTACGGCGCGAGGGCTTTCACGCTGACCCAGCAGACCGCCTTCCTCAACTTCGTGATTACTTTCGATGACGGCACCACCACTGGCACTGAGCTCACTGCCGTGGTCAACAACAACAGTTCAGAAATCTGCTCGGCCAGCGTCACTACCGTGACCGACAACGGCGTAAAGGCCAAGTTCGTCCTGCCCGTAGCCGCCGGCACCACGCTGAGCAGTGCCAAGGTGACGATGGGCGACAAAGAGGCTATCAGCTTCGGTGCCAGCCAGGAGCTCACAGGCAAGGTGTATAACGTGAAGAAGACGCAGGGCCCTGCCGGTGCCATCAATGGCAAGTTCTCCGTCAGCAGCACCAAGCAGGTGTACTTCTCGAAGGGCAACCTGCAGGCTACTACCACAGACATGGGCACGAGCTGGACTTGGGCCTTCGCAGCAAACCAGTGGGATTATATCGGTGGTAGGCATAATGGAGGAAGTGAACCAACAACTGGTAACAACTTCATCAACGGCAATGGAACAGTATCAGTCAACGGCACCGTTGACCTCTTCGGCTGGAGCACATCTGCCACCACATACGGTATGAATAATTCCACGAGCGCCTCGACATATTCCGGCGCCTTCGTGGATTGGGGCAGCAACAGCGAGCTGCAGTCTGCCCTCGGCACAGGCTGGTTCACACTGTCCAGCGCCGAGTGGACATACCTGTTCAACACCCGCACGGTCAACGGCGGCCAAGGCAGTGGCAAGAGTTATACCTTAGGCAAGTACGTGAATGGCAAGTTAGGTGTCGTCATCTATCCTGACGACTACACAGGTACGGTATATGCAGGCAGCGACTGGTCTACGTTCGAGGCTGCCGGCTGTGTTTTCCTGCCCGCAGCGGGCGACCGGAGTGGCTATTGGGTCAACAATGCCGGCTCTCAAGGCTACTACTGGTCGTCGTCGCTCGTTAACGATTACTCCGCCTACATCGTGTACTTCAGTTCGAGCAATCTGAATCCCGCGTACACCTGGAGCCGCTACTACGGGTGCTCGGTGCGCCTGGTTCGCGATGTCGAGTAGAATATTTCGTAGGAATCAGGGGGGCGGTTCTCTGATCCGTCAGAGATGCCCCGCGCACGGCGGACCCCCGCCCGCACAGCCCCCACAGAGAGGGCGGCCCCGAAAGCCACGGCGGACGGCACCGCCCTCCCTCTCTCTTCAACTCCCGGGAACGGGCTGCTGACTGAAACAGGACTTCCACGGAAAAGGAAACGAAGCGGATATGCATAGGAACAAGTCTCACCATAAAAAGGGCGCCCTCCGCTTGCTGGCGGTGCTGAGCGCAAGCAGGACAGACTCTGCACGCTCAGCGACGCTACTGCGCGGACGTGAATCGGCGTGAATCGGCGGGACAGGTTCATGATTCTTTATCGGTTTTAATCAGCTAATATTACATCATTTAGGCACTCCATTTCACCATTACATTTGGGGTATCTGCCTTCTACGGGATTCCATGAGTAAAGATGCTCTCCGTCACCACATACAGGGCATTTGGGGAAAAATGTAATATTTCTCCTCCTTCGTCTGAGCCGAGTGACTTCAAACCGTGTCCCCCTGTCACCAAGAAGGAGCATGTACCTTTGCACCGCAAACCCTAAATATGATTGAACAGCTTTCCGTGGAGCCTATTCAACAAAAACAAGGGTTAAGAGAGAATTATTCAACTTCTGCCAGGGATAAGGATTAAAGTCCGTACAGACATTCAATCTATGGCAGGGTTAAGTTAAAAACTATTCCGCTCGGCTTTCTTGCCGCTTGGCTCGTCCAAGAACTTTTTCTAGGAAAGACACACCAAAAGTACCAAAGTGCCAAAGTGCCATTTTGTTTTTTCAAAGTTGGGGAGTCTTCGTAGAAAAGGTGTTTAAATATTTATATATAATATTATATATTATAATATATAATATTATATATAAATATCAATAGGCTGGTTTAACGCAAAATTGATTTTTCAAAATGGCACTTTGGCACTTTGGCACAATACCAGGACAAGGCAGGTGGCGAACATGAATAGTGCTTATAGAAAAATATATCAAAATAATTACCAAAATATTTGCGTATCTCAGATATTTTTTGTACCTTTGTGTCGTCATTAAGAAATAGCAAATCATGAGTTTTCTAGGGGCAAATGAGCGCTTTTCTGAGGGCAGATGAATCATTAACTTTCTAACCATTAAAAACACACGAAAAATTATGGCAAAGCTTAGAATCAAAAAGTATGTGAACCAGGTGAAGAACTCGAAGATGTTCGGTAAGTGGTACGGACGCGTGAACTAC
>Ga0310696_10009061_pt1 | contig 11552 bp, 25 predicted proteins | sample AusTroGonzalo_MG_4_FD_203885 | JGI IMG/M metagenome (GOLD analysis project Ga0310696, IMG submission 203885) | Bovine rumen microbial communities from tropical cattle in Woodstock, Queensland, Australia - Gonzalo_02 (v2) (version 2) | ecosystem: Host-associated > Mammals > Digestive system >...
CTATGTATTATGTTTTGCCTGCTTCATTACGAAGGACAGAAAATGTAACATTACCAAATATACCAACATATAAAGCAACAACTACATTTACAATAGGTACAGATGTAAATGCAAGTAGTATGTATATAAAATATAAAGGAAAGTAGGTGAGAAAATGAGTAACAAAACTTATGACATATTAAAATGGATTGCTTTAATAGTTCTTCCTGCAATAGCAACTTTATACTCTGCAATTGGTAGAATATGGGGGTTAGGTTATGTAGAAGAAGTTGTGGGAACAATTACTGCAATTGACACTTTTTTAGGGGCTTTGCTAGGAATATCTAGTGTAAATTATTCAAAAAAGGAGGAAAAATAAATATGACAAATGAAGAAGTTAAAAAAATAGAAGAATTACAAACAACAATGAATATAGATCCAATTGAAATATTAGTGGAAGAAGGTGAAGTTGAAAATGTCATTTCAAATGAGAACTAGCTGTCCTAGTAATAACAATTATTACATAAGACAAGTAAATGGAGGATGGAATGGAGCAATTCAAGGAAGTCCTACTAAAGCTGATGCAAATGTTCTTTCAAACTGCGTAGGATATGCAAATGGAAGATTTGCAGAAATAATGAATAAAGGATATATTCCTTATCAGCTTGTATGTAATGCAGAAAACTTTATTGAAAAAGCTAAAGCTTATGGACTTCAAATAACTGATTATCCAACTTTAGGCGGTATAATGGTTTTTGAGGGCTTAGGAAATTTAGCGGGACACGTTATGATTAACGAAAAATTGCTTAGTGCTAACTCAGTATATACCAGCGAGAGTGCGTGGGGCGGTACACCTTTTTTTAACGCAACTAGATATAATACAAATGGTCGTTGGGGTATGAGTAGCAATTATAGATTTATTGGTAATATAGTTAATCCAGCAATAGGAGACGTACACTGGGTAGACCCAACACCAACTGGAGAATATTATACAGTTAATTCAAGTGACGGATTATGGTTATTAAATGGCAATGGTGAAAGAATAAGAGCTTATGTATATGGCACTAAAGTAGAATACTTAGGTGATGGTTATGATAAATATGGTTATCATTATTACCACGTTAAAGTTGTTAGTGATGGAGCTGAAGGATATATGGCTAGTATGTATTTAACTAAAGATGAAACTCCAGAGCCAACGCCTACACCTACACCAGAAGAACCGATTAAAGTTGGAGATTGGGTATTTCCTAAAGAATTAGTTGATTATTACGGCACTCATTTAATTCCATATAGAGATAGATACCAAGTTGTTGAACTTGTAGGCGATAGAGCAGTACTTGCTAGAGATGATGGAGCTATATGGTCTGCGTGTAATGTAAATAATCTTAGAAAAGTAGATTAAGTTCTACTTTTTTTATTTTACACAAATGTAAAGTTTTTATTAAAATTTAATAAAAAGTATTGAAATTTTAATAATGGCGTAGTATAATTAAATCAGAATTAAGAAAGGAGGATGGAAATGAAAAAGAAAAAAGTGTTAAAAAGCTGGGTTGAAAGATTGTTATTAATAATAAATTTGTTAATGATTATTATAATGGCAAGTGAGTGTGAAAATACAATGATATTTATAATATCAAAAGTAGTAGCTCTAGTTATATTAATTATTAATTCAAATATATTATTAAAATATGGAAAGGATTGGATTTAAAATGGAAAATATTGAATTATCAATAAATACAAGATATAAAAAAGTGTCTGTAGTTTATGATGGTACAAGACTTGATAGATATTCTTACAATACGGTAGATGATATTGCAAGAATAATCGAGGAATATATGGATAAAGAGATCATAGACTTTTGTCCAATATGTGGAGAACCTATCTACGAAGATGATGAGGTAATGAATGACAATAGTGATTCTTATGGTGGGGATTGCCACGAGAGTTGCTATATGGACGCACAAGAAAGTAGATTTTGTTAAAAATGAAAGGCGGAACGAAATGAATAAAAGACAACGATTAAAAAAGAAAAAGAAAGAATATGTTGCATTTGCATATAAAATCGATATTGCAAGTGAAATGAAAGAAGATAGTATAGCACATTTAGTTAAGAGTTATTTTACGATGGGTAATATACATAATAATGAAATGTTTTATTACAATAAAGAAACTCAAAAAATATTAGTAAGCAAAAAAGCATTAAATCATTTGTTAAGATTGTGTGATAGTGAGCTTTTAGAACATAATTTTGATTTTGAATTAGTACCTGAAATAAATGTTTTATACAAAAATGAAAAACTAGAAAAGGAGGGAATAAATAATGGAAAGAAAAGAAGATAAACAATTTATAATGTTAGCTGTAGATGACGCTTTTAAAAAGGAACTTATTAAAGAAGCTACAGAAAAAGGCTTAACATTAAGTGCTTATGTAAGAATGTTACTAATTGAAAGAAAAAAATAAAAAGTTCTTTACAATAACAAAAAGTAGTATTATAATTAGTATATAGATAGGAGAGTGAGAAAATGGAAAAGCCAATAATTACATGGCATAAAAATGCCGATAAGACGTTACATAAAATATCATTACCAAAGCAAGTGGTGGAAACTTTGGGTAGAGAATATTATTTACATTTAATGCCAAACAAAACATTAGTGTTAGAACCAGTAAGAAAGGAAAAATAGCATGGCAAGGAAAAGAATGTTTGATATTGAAATAATAAATCAAGATAGTTTTTTGGACTTGCCGATGGAAAGTAAAGCATTATATTTTCTGTTAGGTATGGAAGCAGATGATGAAGGCTTCGTAGCACCAAGAAAAGTATTGAGATTATATGGGGGTACGGAAGATAGTTTAAAAGTCTTGATAGCAAAAAAATTTATAATTCCATTTAGTACAGGAGTAATAGTTATAACAGATTGGAAAAGAAATAATTATTTAGATAAAACAAGAATAAAAGAAACAATTTATCAAGATGAAAAAAAGCAAATAGCATATAATGAAAATACAGAAAAATATGAATGTTTAACAAATGTTAAACAAATGTTAAACCAGTATAGTATAGAAGAGAATAGTATAGATAAGAATAGTATAGAATATAAAGAAAAAAATAATAAAAAAGAAAAATATGGCGAATTTAAAAATGTTTTATTAACTGATGAAGAGTATAGCAAACTAAAAGATAAAAATTTATTAGACTTTATAGAGAGATTATCATCATACATAGCAAGTAAAGGCAAACAATATAAATCGCATTATGCAACTATACTAAATTGGGCAAGAAATGAAACAAAAGAAGATCCAGGGTGGTTTGGTAAAAAAATAAAATCAGAAAAGCCAACAGAAGAAGAAACAAAAGAAATGAAAAAATTTTTAGAAGAATTTAATTAAGGAGTGGAAAATGAAAGAAATAAAATTTGAAAATATACAAAAAGCAAATGAAACAATAATAACAACAGATGTTAAAGGAAAACAATACGCAGAGGTTAACCAAAGGATAAAAGCATTTAGAATGGTATATCCTACTGGAACAATTAAAACAGAAATGATAAGTAATGAAAATGGTGTATGCATTTTTAGGGCTGAAATATATTCTGGAAAAATAATAATTGGCGAAGAAGGAATAGAAACACCATTTAGTGGAGAAATATTATTAGCAACAGGAACAGCCTATGAAAAAGAAAATTCAACATTCATTAATAAAACAAGTTATATAGAAAATTGTGAAACAAGTGCAATAGGTAGAGCATTAGGAATAGCAGGATTTGGAATAGACACAAGTGTAGCAAGTGCAGAAGAAGTACAAAATGCTATAAATAACCAAACTTCAGATGAAAAATTAGAGTTAATGAACAAAATAAAAGTATTAGTTTTAGAAACAGATACCGATTATGATGACTTTTTAAAATATTTTAAAGTAGAAAGCAACTCAGATATGTCAGTAGAGCAATTAAAAGAGGGAATTAAATTATTAGAGCAAAAAAGGAGCAAAAACAATGGAAATAATTAATAAATATCCTGTAATGGTATTTAAACAAGAGTTTCAAGGCAAGACATTATATAGCATTGGGTTATCAAAGAAAGAACAAGATGGAAAATATGTAAATGGTTATAAAATGGTAAGATTTAAAAAGGGCGTTGAATTAGAAAACAGAACAAAAATAAATATTAATAAAGCATTTTTAGACTTTTACATAACAAAAGACAATAAAACAATGGATTACATATTTATTACAGAATTTGAAAAAACAAACAATGAGGTTGTAAAGAATGATTCAGTTATAGAATATACACAAGATAATATATTGGAAGATTCAGATTTACCATTTTAAATAATTGAGAGGAGTAGAAAATGAAAAATAGGGTGTTAAGATATTTACAAGACTTTGGAAGTATAACTACTTGGGAAGCAATACAAGAATTGGGATGTACAAGATTGAGCGAGTATATAAGACAATTAAGACAAGAATATAATATAACAGACGAAATAATCCCATTTGTAAATAGATACGGAGAGAAATCACATTATAAAAAATACATATTGGAGGCTTAGATGGACTTATTAAATGAAATATTAAATTTACAAAAACAGCTAGACTATTCAATAAAGCAGTTAAGAACTAACGGAACAATACTAGCAGAAAGAGAAAGAGATTATAAAATAGCAGTAAATAAAAAAGCGTTAGAGCTAAGAAGTCAAGATATGCCAGTTACATTAATTCAGACAGTAATATATGGTTATGAAGATATATCAACATTAAGATTTCAAAGAGATAGTGCGAGTGTAGTGTATAATGCCAACTTAGAGGCAATTAATTCTATAAAGCTAAGATTAAGGCTGTTAGATAATCAAATATCTAGGGAATTTACTAGCGGTACAAGTGGAGAAATGTAAATATGCACATAAGAGATAATCAACGATATTCAATAATAACTAACGACTTAATGCATTGTATAGTATGTGGTAGGGGTGATGTTAATCTGCATGAAATATTTGGAGGAAGGAATAGACAAAATTCTAAAGATTATGGATTAGTTATACCTTTGTGCCAAGAATATCACCATAATCAATATAAAAGCATAGGAATACACTTTGATAAAAAACTTATGGATTATTGGCATATAAAAGGGCAAGAAATAGCAATGCAACATTATAATTGGACGGAAGAAGAATTTAGAAAGATATTTTATAAAAGCTATATAAAGGGTGATAATTATGGGAATGAAAAGTGATAAAAAGGCATTGAGCGAAGAAACAAATTTAAGAGTACAGTGTCCTTATTGCAAACATAAAAACATGATACCTGTATTTTTAGATGAAAAACTATGTTATTGGTGTAATAGAAAGATAAAAAACAATACTGAATTATATTTTAAATACAAATTAAGAAAAGAAATAAGAAAGTTGGAGGATAAAAATGAACAAAATTAAAAAGATAATTAAAATAATAGCAGATTGGTTTAAAGTTAAATATAAAAACAGAGGTTTAAAGAAATATATTAAACAATTAGAAGAAAAAATAATTAACTTAGAAAGTGAAATAATTAAATTGGAAGATTTAACCGATAAAAGTTTAAATGTTCAAAGAGTAAAAGATTTAAGAGTTTCTTTAGAGCATGAAAGAGAAATAAAAAGGTCTTTAAGAATAGAAAACAAAGATTTAAGAGAAAGAATTAAGAAATTAGAAACTAGATAAAGTTTAAAATCAATTTTAAGCACGAAATTAAGCCTGTATAGAAGCAAAAAAGAAAAAATAGTATAAATATACTAAAAACGATAAAAATGTCTTAAAACGGCTAAATTTAGAAAGTTAGGTGTTAACCATGGATAATCAAATTAGTATATTTGATGTTTTGTATCCAAAATATAAAATAACAAAGCCCATAAGACTAATTGAGTTCTTTGCTGGTTATGGTAGCCAATCATTAGCTTTAAAATATTTGGGTGTACCATTTGAACATTGGAAAATATGTGAGTGGGCAGTAAAGTCAATACAAGCATATAAAGACATACATTTTACTGATGATAATGAAGATTATAGTAAAGACTTAACAAAACAAGATTTAGAAGTGTGGTTGAGTTTTAAAGGTATAAGTTCTAATTACAATGAACCTATGAACATTAAACAAATTGAAAGATTAAGCGAAAAACAATTAAGAACAATTTATAATAACAATTTGGCAACACATAATTTAGTAAATATACAACAAGTAAAAGGTGAAGATTTAGAAATAGTTGATACTGATAAATATGATTATATATTGACTTATTCATTTCCTTGCCAAGATTTATCACTTGCTGGAAAAGGCAAAGGAATGAGTGATACATCAACAAGAAGTGGAATGTTATGGGAAGTAGAAAGAATACTTACTGAATGTAAAGAACTAGGACAACTTCCACAAATACTTTTAATGGAAAATGTACCACAAGTACATGGAACTGATAATGTACAAGACTTTAATAAGTGGCAATTAAGACTTGAAGAATTAGGATACAAAAATTATTTTCAAGACTTAATAGCAACTGATTATGGAATACCACAAACAAGAAATAGGTGTTTTATGATTAGCATATTAGGTGATTATAGCTATACTTTCCCACAACCAGTACCACTCAAATTAAAACTAAAAGATATGTTAGAAGATAATGTAGATGAAAAATATTATTTAAGCGATAAGATGTTAAATTGTTTTTTATCAGAAAGTGAAGATAGCAAGTTTCCTAGAAAAGAAAGATTTATGCAGACATTTAATACAACCAACGAAAAAGGAATTGCAGCAACAATAACCACAGCCGCTGGAACTAGAGCAACAGATAATTTTATAAAAGTAAAAAATGCAACTAAAAAAGGTTATTTAGAAGCAACTGATGGAGATGGTGTAGATATATCAAGTAGAATGGAACATCATAGGGGTACAGTACAAAAAGATAAAGCACAAACACTAACAACTCAATGTGATAGAGGCGTGGTAGTTAATATGAAAACAGAGTTGTGCAACAATTTAATTAAAGATGGTAAAGTAAAAGAAAATGATGTTATAAGACATAGTTATACTACTTCAAGATTAAATGGAGATATGAAAGACTTAAAGCAAAATAATTTATCACCAACACTAGATACAAGATGTGATTGTTTAGGAGTGGTAATTAAAAATAATAATATTTATAACTTATTCTTTACTATTTTTGATTTATGTAGTATAATAGATACAAAGGAGAAAGATAAATATGAAAGAAGTAGAGAATTATTGCAAATATTGTGGCAAGAAATTGGAAAGAAAGAGATTTGGCAAGAGATTAGAAGATTTATCAGTATTCAAGAAAAGGAAATATTGCAATCGAACTTGTATGAGAATGGCTTATATGAAGATAGGAAGTTACAATCAAGAATATCGAGTAGCACATCAAACGGCAAGAAATATAATGAAGGTATTGCCAATAGAGAAAAAATGCTCAATATGTGGGAAGATTGGAAAATTAGATATACACCACAAAGATGGGAATTACCAAAACAACAATTTGAACAATTTAACCTATTTATGCAGAAGTTGTCATATGAAACAACACAGGGAGAAACAAGTATGCAAGATATGTGGCAAACCAATGAAAGGTTTAGGGTATTGCAACAAACATTATTTGAGATACAAGAAATATGGAAACCCATTGACCACAAAATATCAAGTGGATTAAGGATTAGAAAGTTATCTCCTCGTGAATGTTGGCGTTTAATGGGTGTTAAAGATGAAGATTACGAAAAATGTGCTAAAAACCAAAGTGATAGTAGTTTATATCATTTAGCAGGAGATAGTATAGTAGTAAATGTATTAATGGCAATATTTAAAAAATTATTAGAAAGTGAAGTGAATTAGATTATGAAAACAGATTTTATCAAAGAATTATTTGAATTATTTAATGACACATATAAACAAACAGTTGAAGATAATAAAGAAGATTTTATAAAAAGTTATAATATCATTACAAAACTATGCACTTATTTAATAGTAAAGAATGTTTTGACGCAAGAAGAAGTATCAAAAATATTGGATTTTGATATAGAACCGACTGACATAAACAAATTATTTAATTTAGAAAGCAAAGGAGAATAAGTATGAATAGAGAAATAGAATTTAGAGCATGGGATATTGAAAATAAGATAATGGTTTATGATAATGAAAATGATACTTATGGTTATTGGGATGGTTGCCAAGATAGTGATTTAGGTATGATAAATCATTTATTAAACAGAAAAGACTATATATTTATGCAATACACAGGGTTAAAAGATAAAAATGGTAAGAAGATATTTGAGGGAGATATTATAGATATATCTTACGATGAAGCAACAATAAAAAATGCAGTTATTGAATATCACGGAGCAAGTTTTTATGCTTGTACCAATAGTGATATGTGGGAATTAGATAATTATTTTGATATTGAAGTAATAGGCAATATTTATGAAAACAATTTAGAAAGCAAAGGTGAGTAATAATAATTACAGAACAAATGTTAAAGAAATTAACTAAAGAAGAACTAGAGCAATTAAGAAATAATCTGGTGTTAGCATATATAAAGCAAAAAAGTGCTTATCAAGAAAAGCAATTAAGATTAGTAAATAAGGAGTTAAAGAAAAGAGGTTAATTATGTTAAAGATTAAAGACATAAATAGTTTATTAGAAATAGTAAAAGGATTAGTATTAAACAATTATGTAGTTCATATTAGAACAATTTATCAAGAATTTCCTAGAGAAAATTGCATTGATTATTATGAAGTAAGTTATTTAGTGGAAAAGGTTGATAACAATGAATAAAGAAATTATAAAAGAAATGCAACAAACTTTAGCAAAAGGTAAAAGTAAACTAAACTTCTATGATATGGGTTATTATGATGCAACTGAACACTATTTAGAGCAATTAATTACAACTGAAGAAGATATGTTACAAGTCTATCAAATGTATCTTAAATCACTAGAAATGAGAAGAGAATACGGTGATAAATATGGTGATACAGATGAACTTATTGAAATGTATGAGAAAAAATTAAAGTTAAAAAAATAATAAAAATTTTATTAAAATATAAACTTGCAAAAGATTTGATTTTATGTTATATTAATCTTGGTACTAGAGACAGTACCAGGAAAGCTACAGTTAGTTTTTCATTAGAAACTCCAATCTATTGCGTATAACGCAAGTGCTACTTAATATGTAGCACACTGGTAACGTATCTTTTTATCCCCTTATACTCTATCTTTTTCTTTATCTTTGCGTTGCTAGTGTAGTGCATATTAAAAGGGGTGATAATATGAGCAGAATAATAAATTTATTTTTAATTTTAGTTATAGGAGGCACGATTTTGTTTTTGTGTCTTTTTTTGTTTGTATTAAGCTCTAAAAAGAAAGAAATGTGGGAAGAAATAATGAAAAGGATAAGAAATAGGTGATAAGTGATGGATAAAGAATTAAAAAACAAATTAAAATACCTAATTAGTAAGAAAAAAAGCTTAGTAGAAATATGCAAAACACTAGAATTAAAAGATTATGAAGTAATAGGGCTTGTTGAATTAATGAAACAAGATGGAGAACTTGTTGATTATGTTAATGGTGAAATAGTAAGACTAAAATCACCTATACAGCAAGAGGGAGTTTATAAAATACCAGTTAAAAACGGAGAAATAAAATTCATAGCATTAAGCGATATACATTATGCAAGCAAATGGGATAATGCTAGATTAGTAGAATATGCTTATGAATTAGCTGAAAAAGACAATTGCCAATTTGTAACAAACAGTGGAGATATATTTGAGGGGGACTTTCACGGTAAAAGACCAGACCATATATATCAAGTAAAAGCTCTTGGTCTAGAACAATTAGATTATGTTGTAAATAAATATCCTAAGAGTGCTATACCGACATATTATATAACTGGCAACCATGAAAACACATTTATAAAAACGTGTGGAGCGGATGTTGGAAAAATGTTAGCTGATAAACGCCCTGATCTAACATATCTAGGTATGGATTTAGGAGATTTAATGGTTGGAAAAACTTTGATTCGACTTAGACACGGAAGTGGCGGGAACGCTTATGCCAAAGGATATAAGCTCCAAAAGTATTGCGAAACTTTATTAACAAACAATTTACCAAGCATTATATTACAAGGACACTTTCATTATTCTGCATATTTTAAAAACCGTGACATATATTGTTTTAATGTTCCTAGCTTACAAAGTTATACACCTTATGCAAAAAGTTTGGGTTTGCCTCAAGAAATAGGATTTTGGGAAATAACTTATAATGTAGATGAAAAAGGAAATATAGTTTCTTTAGTACCAGAATTATATCAATTTGAAGATAAACCTAAAAAGTTGGTTAGAAGGTAACTTTGTAAAAAGGGAGATGATAAAAAGGTGATTCAAAAATGAATGATGTAGATTTTAGTGAATGCAGACTTATAAAAGAGGAACTTTGTTTTTTGACTTATGACGAATTTTGCAGATATAGAAAAGGAATCATAAAGTTGTTTAATCAATTAAGCGAAAATGGCAAACTTTTTTATAAATATTATATTTATGCAAATATACATATGAAGCACACATACAAAGATGCAATATGGGATTATATAAATATCCCAAATATAAAAAATGAAGCAAGATTGTTAAAACTTAAAGAAAATTACAAACCGCAATTTATACGTTAAATAGACAAAATATTATGTATATGTTAAAATAATAATTTAGAAGCAACGTAAAAAGGAGAAGTGTGAATTATAATATGATACCCAAACGGATAATATATTGCTGGTTTGGTGGAAAAGAAAAACCAGAACAAGTTAATAAATGCATTGAGACATGGAAAAACATAATGCCTGAATATGAATTATTAGAAATAAATGAAACTAACTTTGATATTAATATAAACGGATATTGTAAACAAGCATATGAAAGCAAAAAATGGGCGTATGTATCTGATATTGCTAGACTTTGGGCTTTAATTGAATATGGTGGTGTATATATGGACACAGATGTAGAAGTATATAAGACATTAGATGAATTTTTAGTTCATAAATGCTTTACAGGATTTGAAAACCCAGATTATCCAGTAACTGCAGTTATGGGTTCAATAAAAAATTGTGATATAATAAAAGAAATGCTACATGAATATGATAACAGAACATTTGAAGTTAAAGAAAATTGGTGGGAATATGAAACTAATACAATGATATTATCAAACATAATAGGAAAGTATATAGATAGAAAAAGCGATAAATACCAAGAGAGCGAAGAAATAGTAGTATATCCAAGTGCGACATTATGTAGAGGAGAATATGCTAAACATCTTATGTTAGGAAGTTGGGGATAATATGAAACAAAAAGAAATATTAATATATCATTGGTATTTTTGCCAAATAGGGGGAGTTGAAACATTTTTATATAATTTTTGCTTAAATTTGTGTAATTATTATGATATTAAAATTATATACAATGATGGGGATGCAAACCAAATAAGAAGAATAAGAAGATATGCTAAATTAGAAAAATATGATCCAAATAAAAAGTATGAGTGTGATATATTTATTAGA
>Ga0310696_10009063_pt1 | contig 11550 bp, 10 predicted proteins | sample AusTroGonzalo_MG_4_FD_203885 | JGI IMG/M metagenome (GOLD analysis project Ga0310696, IMG submission 203885) | Bovine rumen microbial communities from tropical cattle in Woodstock, Queensland, Australia - Gonzalo_02 (v2) (version 2) | ecosystem: Host-associated > Mammals > Digestive system >...
CCTACAGCTTCATCCTCAATGCCGAGCCCATGTCGCTGCTTCAGGTGCCTGGTGCCAAGGACTGCTGCATCGAGTTCAACTCCATGTCGAAGTCTCACAACATGCCCGGCTGGCGTGTGGGCCTCTGCGCCTCCAACGCCCAGTTCATCCAGTGGATTCTCAAGGTGCAGTCCAACATCGAGAGTGGCACCTTCCGCGGCATCCAACTCGCTGCTGCCGAGGCCTATAGGAACGATGAGGCCTGGCACCGTGAATACAACATCGACGTCTATCGTCGCCGTCGCCAGTGGGCCGAGCAGATCATGGACGTCCTCGGTTGCACCTACGACCCCGATCAGGTGGGCATGTTCCTCTGGGGCAAGATTCCTGATAGCATCCAGAACGTCGAGGACCTCACCGAGCGCGTGCTCCACGAGGCTCGCGTCTTCATCACCCCCGGCTTCATCTTCGGCTCCAACGGCGAGCGCTATATCCGCATCTCGCTCTGCGCTAAGGAAGAGAAAATACAGCAAGCATTAGAAAGAATTAAAAAAACGATATAATTATGGAATTAGAACTTCAACCATTGAATTTGCCGAGTGACAACGAACGTCCCTTCGTCATTGCAGGCCCCTGCTCTGCCGAGACCGAGGAACAAGTGATGACCACAGCACGCCAGCTGGCCATGAAAGGCTGCCACAACTTCCGTGCCGGCGTGTGGAAGCCCCGTACGAAGCCCGGTGGCTTCGAAGGTCACGGCGAGCCCGCCCTCGTCTGGCTGAAGCAGGTGAAGGAAGAGACGAAGATGCTCGTCTCCACCGAGGTGGCAACGCCCGAGCACGTGGAGCTGGCGCTGAAGTACGGCATCGACATCCTGTGGATTGGTGCCCGCACCTCTGCTAACCCCTTCGCCATGCAGGCGCTGGCCGATGCCCTGCAGGGTGTCGACATCCCCGTGTTCGTGAAGAATCCCGTCAACCCCGACCTCGAGCTCTGGATTGGCGCCCTGGAGCGTCTGAACCAGGCTGGCGTGAAGCGCTTGGGAGCCATTCATCGCGGCTTCTCCAGCTACGACAAGAAGATCTACCGCAACACGCCGATGTGGCAGATTCCCATCGAGCTGCACCGTCGCATACCCGACCTGCCCATCATCAGCGACCCCAGCCACATCGGTGGCCGTCGCGAGCTCATCGCACCCCTCTGCCAGCAGGCCATGGACCTCGGCTTCGACGGACTCATCGTCGAGAGCCACTGCGACCCCGACAAGGCGTGGAGCGACGCCAAGCAGCAGGTGACGCCCGATGTGCTCGACTACATCCTCGGACTCCTCGTCATCCGCGACGAGAACGCCACCACCGAGGGCATCTCCTCACTGCGTAAGCAGATTGACGAGCTCGACAACCAGCTCATGGAGCTGCTGGCCAAGCGCATGCGCGTGTGCCGTGAGATTGGCGAGTACAAGAAGCAGAACAACATGACCGTGTTGCAGGCCTCGCGCTACAACGAGATTCTCGACAAACGTGGTGCCCAGGGCTCCCTGCTTGGCATGGGGCCTGAGTTCGTCGCCAAGGTCTTCGAGAGCATCCACGAGGAGTCAGTACGTCAGCAGATTGAGATTATTAACAAGTAAAGCCCCCTCTATGAAAATACTAGTCATGGGCGCAGGCAAGATGGGAAGCTTCTTCATCGACCTGCTGAGTTTCGACCACGAGGTAGCTGTCTTTGAGCGCGACCCCAAGCGCATGCGCTTTACCTATAACTGTCAGCGTTTCACCACCTACGACGAGGTGCAGGCCTTCAAGCCTGAACTGCTCATCAATGCCGTCACGCTGAAGTACACCATCCCTGTTTTCAAGGAGGTCATTCCCTACCTGCCCAAGGAGTGCATTATCAGCGACATCGCCAGCGTCAAAACCGATATGAAAGAATTTTACGAGTCGACAGGCATGCGCTACGTCTCCACGCACCCCATGTTTGGTCCCACCTTCGCCAATCTGCAGCAGCTCAGCGAGGAGAACGCCATCATCATCAGCGAGGGCGACTACATGGGCCGCATCTTCTTCAAGGACCTCTACCAGAAGCTGGGCCTGAACATCTACGAGTACACCTTCGAGGAGCACGACCGCACGGTGGCCTATTCGCTGTCAATACCGTTCGTTTCCACATTTGTCTTCGCCGCCGTCATGAAGCATCAGGACGCACCAGGCACCACCTTCAAACGCCACATGCGCATCGCCAAAGGTGTGCTCAACGAGGACGACTACCTGCTCCAGGAAATCCTCTTCAACCCCTACACCCACGACCAAGTGGCCCAGATACGTACGGAGCTCAAGGAACTCCTCGAGATTATCGACCAGAAGGATGCAGCGGGCATGAAGGGCTATCTCACGAAGATTCGAAATAACGTTAAAAGAGACATCGAGATTAAACAGTAAACTGCTGTTTCCCCCCTCCTTTAATACAGCGCCGCCATCTCCTTGATGCGGCGCTTTATTTCTGCCCTCACGTAGTCTGATAATGTTTTTTTGCAATTTTTCTTGCAAAAAAGTACAAGTTATTATTTTTATTTGTATATTTGCAACGTGTTTCTTTGGAGACACGACATTTTATTTGCTCAACTTTCCCACTACGAACTTGCACCTCGGAACGGAGAAACACGAGCGGACCTATAAACTGAAGGAGATACGCCATAGCGGCGTAGACTCTCCATTAGTTTATAGAGGCAGTGCAAGGCCTGTAGTGGGAATGGTGGTCTGCGCCGTTCTTTTTGTTAGGACGTTAAAGCAGATTTCACTAGAGTGAGTGAAACAAAACGTGAAACTACAAATATTAGAGCAAATGAAAAGAATTGGTTTATTATTCAGCATTTTTCTGTTGGCTCTCACATCAACTAGTCAAACAAAGAAGCCGACAATCATGATATTGCCGAGTGACAACTGGTGTGTGCAGCGCTTTTTTACTACAACTTTTGACAATCAAGGAACTGACGTGAAAGTTCCGAACTATCAACAAGCATTTCAGGAAGACACTGAACTTGGACAAGTTATTAGTAAGGTTGGTGGAGTGCTGACTTCACTGGGTTATAGCCTGAAAGATGCCGAGCAGGAAATAAAAAGCCTTAATGTGAAGCAAGCCGAGGATAACGTGACTGCAAGCAAAACCAGTGGTGCAAATCTCGTAGAAAGCCCACTTGATATTCTAAAACGACGTATCAAGTCGGACATTATCATCCAGATATGGTGGAAGTTGAATCGCGAAGCAAATGGACGCTCTGCTTCATTCACGCTTGAAGCTTTCGATGCTTATACCAATAAACGTATTGCAACATCCACTGGAACGACAAAACCCTCGGCTGAAGCTATTCCTGTTTTGCTCGAGAATGCAGTGAAGCATAATATCAAGGCTTTTGATTCCCAGATGGCAGAATGGTTTGCTGACCAGCAACGAAACGGACGTGAAATATCATTGACCGTCCGTTGCTGGGATAGTTGGGACAAAGATCTTGAGACAGAATACGACGGCGAGGAACTGACAGATTGTATACAGTCGTGGTTACATAAAAACTGTGTCAACGGTTCTTACAATCTTAGTGACGGCACGGAGTCGTTTGCTCAATTTGAGCAGGTACGTATTCCATTATTGGACGAGAAAGGAAAAGCGGTGGATGCACGTGCTTTCGCAACACAATTAAGAAAACACTTGCAGCAGCCTCCTTACAACATCACTTCAAAAGTTATTATTCGCGGTCTCGGCGAGGCCGTTCTAATCTTAGGGGAGAAGTAAATATGAAACACACATTATTAATTATTATAGGTGTATTGCTTGCTGGTATTTGTCATGCACAGAACATCAGCATCATGGCACAAGTTGTTGACGAGAAGATTCCTGATGAGGCTGCTCGTCAGTTGGAAACGAAACTGCAAAGTGCACTCACAGCTAATGGCTATGCAGACAAAGGCTACACGGAACGTTTCGTGTTGACAGCCAAAGTTGATATCACTCAAAAGGATGTCACGCCAACCACACCTGCACGTATTTCGGAGAAGATGGACATTACACTGATGGTTGGTGACGTGGTGGAGAATAAACTTTTCGCATCCGTCACGATACAAGCTTCTGGTATTGGCACAAATGAGAATAAAGCGTTCATCAATGCCTTCCGCAACATCAAGGGCGAAAATCCTAAGATTCAACAAATGCTCAATGGTGCAAATACAAAGATAATGGACTACTATACTAATCATTGTCCGGAAATCATACAACGTGCTCAAGGACTTGTTGCTAAACAGAGTTATGATGAGGCCATTGCAATGCTTGTGTCTGTGCCCAATGTCTGCAACGATTGTTTTACCCAATGCCAGCAACAGGCTGGCCAGGTCTATCAGCAGAAGATAGATGCAGAAGCAACGGCGCTATTGGAAAAGGCAAGAAACGTATGGGCAACTAACTCAAACACCACAGGAGCCAACGAAGTGGCAGATATCATCAGTCAAATCAATCCCAAGAGCAGCAACTATGCCAGCGTCGTATCTCTGCGTAATACCGTTTCTGCTAAGTTGCAGGCAGATGCCAGACGGAGTTGGGATTTCAAGATGAAGCAGTATGAGGACAACCAACAGTTCAAGCGCAGTCTTGTTGATGCCGCAAAAGCTATTGGTGTTGCTTGGGGTCAGCATCAGCCCACAACAATCTATAAGTCTATAATTCGCCATTGGTGGTAATCGTATTAACTTAAAACATAAAACTATGAAATCTATTAAATTATCGTTAATCGCTATCGTGATGCTTTTTGCTGTGATTCCTGTTTATGGACAGTTCGGTCAAGCCTTTCAAGTTGCTCGAAATATGATGTCGCAGAAGAAAGCTGCAAAGAAAGCACAAAAGGACAATGCAAATGAGGGGAAAAATATAATAAACACCAAATCAGATGACGTTGTTGTGCTTGTTGTATCGGCAGATGGAGATACCAAGGAAGAAGCTACAAAAGTGGCACTTCGTAGTGCCATTGAACAGGCTTACGGCACATTTGTGTCGGCAAACACAACAATCTTGAATGACGAGTTGGTTAAGGACGAAATTGTCACTGTCTCCAGTGGCAATATCGCAGGCTATGAGGAAATTGCATCTGCATTGTTGCCAAACGGGCGTCAGAGTGTTACGCTGAAAGCTTCTGTTTGTATCTCTAAACTTGTCAGTTATGCAAAGAGCAAAGGCGCATCTACAGAATTTGCAGGAGCTGCTTTCGTTATGAACATAAAAATGAAAGAACTGAACAAGAAGAATGAGAAAATAGCTTTGGAGAACCTGTTGAAGCAGGTGGAGCAATTAATTCCATACGTCTTTGATAAAACCTTGAAGGTTGAAACCCCGAAGATTCGACAGGATGGGAAGTATGATATTGAGATGAAACTGAAAATTGATGCAAATGATAATTTCGTGAATCTGAAAAACTACATTTTCTCGACACTTAATAGCATTGGCCTTTCTGAAGATGAAGGTCAAGAATATTCCAATATGGGATTGAAAGTGAGTCTTCTGACTTTGGATATAGATATAGATCGGTATGAGGGGCTTAAAAGATTTTTTTTAAGGAGCGAAGCATCCTCAATGGCCTCTATTATGTCAAAATTATATCGTCTTTTTGTTTGTCAATATAGAAACTATAAAGTTATTGATAACAATGGAAAAGTATATCGGGAAGGAACAATCAGTAACGAAGAACTTCCTCATAATATCGATACTGATTTAATTAATAGATCTTCTATTCATCTAGATAATCATGATATATCCTGTTCTTATAGAGATTATTCTAGGGGGTCTATTTGGACTTTTCATGCGCACAGCAGTTCTGAATTTTTTACTATTACCGTCTCGAATGATGATATTATGAAAATTAGCGAGTTTAAGGTTGAAAAGGCTGACGTAAAATTTGTTGAATAACTTTTATAACTAAGAATATGAACATGGTATCAAAACTTACATTATTCGACACGCTATGCATGATGGTGCCTGGATACATGATATTAAGTTTGATGAATGGCGCCTTTGTGTTAAACGGAACCATTCCGTTTTTCATCTTTTGCTATATAATCGGACTTGTGTACCATAGGATAGTGGAAGGCTTGCTGTCGTGTCTGAGGAATATGCTTTGTTTAATCCAAAAAGCAGCAAAGCAGGTAAGCAACGAAGTCAATGTCACCTTGCCAGAACCGACGCTTGGCGAATATTATAAAGCTTATTACTATCTGATGGAGAAAAACTTTCTTGGAAACATTCCTGGCTTGGAATCACAGGTTGCATTCTGCAAAGACATCTTCATCATCTTGATTTTCATGATAGTATTAGGAGCGTATGGGTGTTTTAATTTTTCCGGATTATGCGAGAATACTTGTAACTTTGTCATGATTTTGTTAATCAGTACATTAGCTCTACTTTATATTTGTTACAAAAGCCAAATGAAGATTCATTACTTGGTTTGGCAAGGTTATCATTATTTAAAACATCAAGGAAATGAAGAAACTGATTCTTAGTACAATATTGTATGTTATAGCTTTGGGCGTATTTGCCCAAAGCTACAACAGCGACCGAGTGTCATTCACGAATTTTCTGATTCGTATGTACAATGATGCCCCGTTTGAAGGAGTGCGGGCTGTGAACGATTATGATAATGCTTTTCTCATCTCGGTGTTGGCCCTGGATAAGGAGAAATATAAGACGGAGTCAGCGCTAAACCGTGTGGCCTCTGTCAAGGCGATGGCTCAGGCTTCGCGCTATTTCAACGGCTCGAATATCACTCAGGAGATGATAATACATACTACAGAGAAGGCCGATGGCACCAGCGATACTGATATCATCGAGAACATTCGTGAGAATTCTATTGGTTATGTGAAGGCCTTGGAACAACTTACCAACTTCAAGCGAAAGGATGGCCTCCAAGTGTTTATTTTTATAACGCCATTGACTATGGTAAAAGATAATTGATTTTTCACTTTTTTCCATACTTTGGGCATTGTATGTCGTTTCAGATAGTCCTTCATTGCCTGCAAAGATACACAATTGTGGTACGTAATTACTGAATATCTACCAAATAATATACTTTATCGTGAAGAATTCTTCATTTTTTGCTTGCCATTTAATGAAAAATACCTATATTTGCACCAATTTCTAATCACAATGGTAAATGGAGATTATTCTGAACGACTATCACAAGAAGGTGAATGCTATCAAAATGGAGAAAGTAGCATATTGGAAGACGCATCCGCTTTCGCGCACAGAGTCCTTGAGGAGATTGAGGCTCTTGCGGGAACAACGGCTTGCAAGCCAGTCCAACTGTTAAGACTCAAGAAGTGGGCACAGGAGAATGGCTGTTGGTTTGACGACCGAAGCCAGTTTGGCGACTTTTCCGACCGAGGTTCTGAGAATGAAGTCTATCTTTCTCCAAATGGTACGGATATTATCAAACTCAATGATTTCCGCTACTCAGACGATAACCTGACCCCTTTCTTTGAACGCATCAAGGCACACAACAAGTATTTTCCAGATTGTTCCTATCGTATGCTTGGCTTTGCAGAGAACCGTGACGGCAAGATTTGTGCTGTATTGGAACAACCTTTTATCGCTGTGGTCCGCCTCGCCACTAAGCAGGAAATCCACGATGAATTTCTTCGTCTTGGCTTCCGTCCAGAAGACAACGGCGAATATTATACCAACGGCCAACATGATATCTTCGACGCTGTGGATGGCAATGTCCTGATGGGCGATGATGGCCATCTCTATTTCATCGATACCATCATCTACCCATCAGACACTAATGGCTTAGATACCTATCGTAGTCTGTCGCCACGATTCCTGGGCAAGTCATAGATAGCGATTGTTTTCATTTTTGTCTTTTTTTGAGTGAATAATCAGTTTCTTGCTACAAAATTAGGGTGTAGCTATGCGAAAATACCGCCGAGGCGGTGGTTTTTTTGAAGAATTTGTGTAATTTTGTCGCCGTGGAACTAATTCGTAGACTGAAAAGACTGAAATATCATCTTGTAGCCTTCCTGACGGTGGCCATCTGGGGCAGCACCTTCGTGTTTACGAAGCTGCTGTTGCTTGCTGGGCTGACTCCTGCACAGATATTCACGCTGCGCTTTATCATCGCCTACGTGCTGCTCGCGCTTTACTGCGTCTGCCGGAACTATTTTAGCAAGGACTCCAGGACTAACAAGACTTTTAGCAAAGGCCGCTTAAAAGACAGGATGCGTCGTGATGAGGAAGAAACAGTCCTTCAGTCCTGTAGTCCTTGCAAAAAAGAGCACCGTTGGCTCTGCCACTCTTGGCGCGACGAGCTGCTGATGGTGCTGCTGGGCGTGACGGGTGGAAGCGTCTACTTCCTGGCCGAGAATGCGGCGATGCTCTACACCACGGCCACGAACACGTCGCTCATCGTCTGCTCTTGTCCGCTCTTCGCCATGCTGCTCTTCGCCGTGTTCTACAGGCAGTCGGAGCGCATCAGCAGGATTCAGGCTGTGGGCTCCGTCGTTGCCTGTCTGGGTATGGCTGTCGTGGTGCTCAACGGACACTTCGTGCTCCATCTCTCGCCGCTTGGTGACCTCCTGGCTTTCGCCGCCTGCCTCTGCTGGGCCGTCTACAGCATCCTGATGCAGCCCGCCTTGGAGCACTACACCCCGCTGTTCATCACTCGCAAGGTGTTCTTCTATGGCCTCGTCACCATCATTCCCTATTACCTGTTGAAGCCTGAAGAGACGTGGATTTTCATCCCCTCCATTCTCCATTCTCAATTGTCCATTGTCAATTGTTTTAACCTCCTCTTCCTGGGCGTTGTCGCCTCGATGCTCTGCTTCCTCGTGTGGAACTGGGTCATTCGTGAGTTGGGCGCTGTCGTGGCCACCAACTGGGTCTACTTCAACCCCATCACCACCATTCTCTTTGCCTGGGCCATTCTGTCAGAGCAAATCACCGTCTTCTTCCTGCTCGGCACCGTCCTCATTCTTCAGGGCATGTATCTGGCCGACAGGAAGAAGTGAGAAGCTGGAAGGGGGGATTCTCTTGTTAATCCATTGCATCGAGCCAGCAGAGGAAGGCCACGAGTGAGGCGTTCCAGTTGATGGCTATCTCGTTGGAGGCGTACGACTCCATCACGTCCATATACGATTCGTCAGGGTAGTTCGATGTGTAGGCGGTCTTCATGTCTTTCTTGTCCTGCTGGCCAGGGTTCGGGCCACCCACCAGCATGCCTGGGAAGGGCGCCTCGACGCCGTCGGCCTCCGATATGCGGTGGTGAGGGTGCATCGGGCTCTTGCTGCCGAATCCCGTCACGTAGCAATAGCCCGTGGCGTTGCGCCCCAGCAGGTAGTCGGCATTCTGCAGGGCGTAGCGACGATACTTCTCCTGTCCGAGCATCTTGTCGGCTATGAGCAGGGCCAGCGCCTGACAGCAGCATTTCTCTGCCAGACAGCCCCAGCCGAAGTCGTTGGGCTTGTTTCCGTATGGCGACTGGAAGCACGATGTGGCGACGTCTTTCACGGCATCGTCGCAGTAGGCCATCAGCTGCTTTTGCATCTCATCCTGTAATGGTGACTGGTCCTCAGCCAGCCACTCGAAGGCGCCCAACGATGCCACGTTGCCCCACGAGGGCGTCGAGAACTGTCTTGGCAGGTTGGCCATTGCGTCGTCCAAGTACTGCTGCTTGTGCGTTAGTCGCCAGAGGGCCGTCGCTGCCCAGAAGAACTCGTCGCGCGTGTTCCAGTCGCCGTAGGTGCCCGTGGTCACGGCTGGCTCCTTCAGTTGCTCCTGCCGGTAGAATGCCGTCGGATGCTCCTTGGCCCACTGGTAGGCACGCTCGGATGCAGCTGCAGCCTGTGCAGCGAAACCCGGATAGTCTGTCTGGTAGTGTTCGAATAAACGTGCTGCATCGGCCATCACAGCAGCGAAGTCGAGGGTAGCCGTAACGCTCTTCGCCACCACGTAGCGCTGCTGCTTGCACTCTTGAGGCATGATGAAAGCCTCGAAGTCGGGTGTTGTCAGCTTGTGGTACACGCCTCCGTCGTAGGGGTCTTGCATTGAGAACAGCCAGCGCAGGTTGAACATCATCTCGTCGAGGAAGTCGGGCGTAGCGTTGCCGCTCTCGGGGATGTTGGTTGCCAGCTTGTCGAAATAAGCCGTCTGCTGCTCGAAGGCGGCAAACATCAGGCCGATGCTGAAGGCTGAGTTCACCACATATTTATTATAGTCGCCAGCGTCGTACCAGCCGTAGGGCGCATTGATGACCGTTCCCGTAGGGCGAAGCGGCGACGCAGCCGAGGGGTGAATCATCACGGACGTGTCTGCATGGCCTGACGGACGGTTGTACTGGCCGCCCATGTCGATGGCTATGCCAGAACGGATGAGGTAGAAGAGGCGCAGCGAGGCCTTGGCGATATCGTGATAGGGCTTACTGGTGACGACGAGGCTGCACGACTCCTGTCCCACGCTGACCTGATAGGTTCCCTCGGCTGTGAGCTCGCCCAGGTCCACCACATAGCGCGTCTTTCCCGACAGTGGCGACACAGCCTGGCGCACCTTCGTCTTTGGCTTCACGGTCTTGCCGTTGGGCATCGTCACGCGCACCTTGCCCGTCGGGTTCATGTTCTCCACGACAATCACTTTCTCCTGTTGCGGATAGCAGCCCACCTGGTTGTAGCGCAGCCCTACGCCGTCCTCTGCCTGTGCAATTGACGTGGCGCATGCCAGCGACATGATGGCCATCATCCTGCCGGCAACTGTCGTTAATGCCGTCTTTCTCATGAGAATCATTCCGTTCATAGTCTGTTTTTAGTTATGGTTGATGATACGATTTCTGATATGTTGCTGCAAAGATAAACATTTTTCTCCGTCCTGGCATAAAAAAGACTAAAATCTTTTGTTCTGCGCTCATTTATTCGTATCTTTGCCCCCAGAATAAACCAAAAACCTGAAATGACAATGATGAAGAAGTTTTTTATTCTCATGCTGATGGCCGTCGTTACCGTTGCAGCATCAGCACAGACCAAGAAAGTGTCCGTCATGGGCGACTCGTATTCCACGTTTAAGGGCTATATCCCAGCCAATTACGCCATCTTCTACCCCCATCCAAACTGCGACGTCAAGGAGGTGGAGCAGATGTGGTGGAGCCTCTTTATCAAGGCCAAGGGCTACCAGCTGGAGAAGAACGACTCCTGGAGCGGCAGCACCATCTGTGGCACAGGCTATGGCGGTCAGGACGCTTCGCACAACAACTTCATCTCGCGCGTCGACAGCCTGGGCAATCCAGACATCATCCTGCTCTTTGGCGGCACCAACGACGCCTGGGCCAACTCCCCTGTGGGCGAATACCAGTATGCCGACTGGACCAAGGACGACTGCATGAAGTTCCGTCCCGCACTGGCCTGCCTGCTCGACAAGCTCCAGAAGCGCTACCCCAAGGCCACCATCTACTCGCTCCTGAACTCCGAGCTCCGCGAGCCCATCAACGAGTCGATGCGCGAGGTCTGCAAGCACTACAACGTGCAGCTCATCGAACTGCACGACATCGACAAGCAGGTTGGT
>Ga0310696_10009064_pt1 | contig 11549 bp, 7 predicted proteins | sample AusTroGonzalo_MG_4_FD_203885 | JGI IMG/M metagenome (GOLD analysis project Ga0310696, IMG submission 203885) | Bovine rumen microbial communities from tropical cattle in Woodstock, Queensland, Australia - Gonzalo_02 (v2) (version 2) | ecosystem: Host-associated > Mammals > Digestive system >...
ACCGGACGAGAACCCTACTGTCCTGACGACCGACAGCCTTAATTACGACCGGGCAGCCGGAGTCGCTTATTATTTCAACCACGGCAAAGTGCGGGACTCGCTCAACACGTTGGTCTCGGTGCGCGGTAACTACCGGCCCGACACCAAACAAGCGGTGTTCAGCAAGGAGGTTCAACTGACCAACCCGAACTTCATCCTGACCAGCGACACGCTGCTCTATAATGCCGAAACGAAAATAGCGGATATCGTAAGCCCGACGGATATCATCTATGATAAAGAGACCGACATCCATACTTCGCGCGGGTGGTACAACACTCAAACGGAGCAGTCGATGCTCTTGGACCGCTCCGTCGTTCACCATGAGGACGGCAAGATGATGACGGGAGACACTATCTATTACGACAAACAGATTGGTTTTGGTGAAGTATTAGGCAACATGACGATGAGCGACACGACGCAACATATGACGCTTACCGGTAACTACGGCCAGATGTGGGAGGAGAACAACCGCGGCTACGCTACCGATAGTGCATTGATGATTGACTGGTCGGACACGACCCATATCACGTATATACATGCCGACACGCTTTTCACCGAGGAGCTCCATTATACGGACAGCGCGCTCATGGACAGTACGTACCGCCGGGCGAGAGCCCATTACGGCGTACGCGTTTACCGGGACGACATGCAGATGACCTGCGACTCGCTCGTCTATCTCGGGTCCGACTCGACTATCCACCTGTACACCAAGCCTGTCTGCTGGTCGGAGAACCAACAGATATCCGCCGACAGTATGGTGGTTTATATCATCGATGGCACCGTTGACCACACGGTCGGGGACGGAAACGCACTATGCGTCATGTCCGACACGCTCGATTATTTCAATCAGATGAGCGGCAAACAAGTCATTTCCACCCATGAGGACGGAGAAGTCAAACTGGTTGATATGGACGGAAACGCACTGACCATCTATTTCGCGAAAGAAAGTGACGGTTCGTTCGTCGGAATGAATACGACCGAGAGCAGCCATATCCGCATGTACGTCGAGAAGCAGAAACTGGACCACATGCTGTTTACCAAAGAGACAACCGGCGTACTCTACCCGATGGACCAGATACCCGGAGGAGCAGACAAACTGGCTACTTTCTTCTGGGCAGACGATATACGTCCCACCGGACCGGAAGATGTGTTTCGCAGAATTGAGAAGTGAGATGTGAGAAGTGAGATTTAAGAATTCATATATATGAAAAAGTATCTTGTAACGTTATTTTTAATTTGTGTGGCGATTAGTGCCTACGCAGTGGACATCCCTAAGCAGGGATTCGGTCTGCAAATCGGTTGGGCGCAACCTGTCTTGCGTATCAATGACCCGAATAACTATGCCACAAAGGACTCGTTGAGCCAGAATATTCACCTGCACGGATTCAAAGTAGGACTTATTTACGACGCCAGTTATATAGCCGGCTTCGGTAGCTCGATTGGCATCAACTATACCTTGGGCGTCAACAACAGCGGATGGCAGAAAACATACCCCAACAGTGACTTGTTCTACCACCGCACACTTATTGCCTACCAGGAAGTAGAGGTCTTTGTGGATTGGCAGTACAAATTCGAGATTGCCAAAGAGACCTATCTCATGCTCTATACGGGACCCACTATCCAGTGCGGTATCAGCCTTAACTGGCGGAGGGACATCCGGGAGGAAGATTTCAAAACCGGCGATATCACCACCACTTACGGCGAACGGCTGGACGCCTATAAGTCGGACCATAACGACGATGCTTTTAACCGGTTCAACGTGACTTGGGGAGTCGGCGCAGGATTCCAATATAAACGCTATTTCTTGAGAGGCGGTTATGACTTCGGTTTGATCGTTCCGTACAAGAACTCTGACTTCACGCTCGGCCATCACACCCGCGGACGCCTCGACCAATGGGCCATCAAAATAGGTATGTTCCTCTGGTACGAAGATTAGTGGTATGATCCCAAGAGAGACCATAGAGAAGATTTACGCCGCTGCGAAGATTGAAGAGGTCGTAGCTGACTATGTGACACTGCGTAAACGCGGTGCCAACCTCATCGGTCTGTGCCCGTTCCACAACGAGAAGACCGGCTCCTTCACCGTCAGCCCGTCCAAAGGTATCTACAAATGTTTCGGTTGCGGCGCCTCCGGGCACGCCGTGGGCTTTATCATGGAGATTGAGCAATGCAGTTACGTTGAAGCGCTCAAACAACTCGGTAAGAAATATCACATTGAGATAGAAGAACGTGAGATGACGGCCGAGGAGCAGCAACGCCAGGACAACCGCGAATCGATGTTCATCATCAATGATTTCGCCAACAAGTGGTTCCAGGAGCAACTATGGGAGACGCCCGAAGGACAAGCTATCGGACTCAGCTATTTCCGAGAAAGAGGACTGCGGGACGACATCATCCGCAAGTATCAGTTAGGGTACTCTCCGGAGAAAGGCAACCCCTTAGCCGCAACGCTTAAGAAAAAAGGATTCAAAGAAGAATTCTTCCTCAATAACGTGGATACGAAGATTGGCGTCGGAGTAGTCGGCAAATCCGAAGACGGACGCCTGTACGACCGCTTCCGCGACCGCGTGATGTTTCCTATCTTCACCGTTAGCGGCAAACCTGTCGCGTTCGCAGGACGTATCCTCAAAAAGAAAGACAACGTCGGCAAATACGTCAACTCGCCCGACTCGATTATCTATTCCAAAACGAACGAACTGTACGGTCTTTTCCAAGCCAAACAGGCTATCTCACGCGCGGACATGTGCTATCTCGTGGAGGGACAGATGGACGTCATCTCCATGCATCAGTCGGGTATTGAGAACGTAGTGGCGAGCGGCGGTACGGCCCTCACCAAACCCCAGATTCGCCTCATTCAGCGCTTCACGTCCAACATCACTGTTCTCTACGACGGTGATGCGGCAGGTATCCATGCCGCACTGCGAGGTATAGACATGTTCCTCGAAGAGGGATTCAACGTCAAAGTGGTACTTCTGCCCGACGGAGAAGACCCCGATAGCTACGCACAGACGCACGACTCGACAGAGTTCATCCGCTATATAGAAGAGCACAAAACGGATTTTATCCGTTTCAAATCGACGCTGCTCAGCAAAGAGGCAGGCGAAGACCCCTTCAAACGCGCTACGCTCATCAAAGATATCACCTCCTCTATCGCGGTCATACCCGATATGATCACGCGGCAGGTCTATATCAAGGACACGGCGGAACAACTGCATATGTCCGAAAAAGTGCTGACGAACGAAGTCATCAATCTCCGCCGCAAGAAAGCGGAAGAACGCGCAAAGGAGAAGGAGAAAGAAGAAGTGAGAAGTGAGACCACTGGCGTTGTGAGAAGTGAGACTCCGGAATCTCATAGTGAAACGGTCTCGCAGTCTGAAGGACGATCTCACAGTGACAACGGTCTGTCAGCGCAGCAGTCTATCAGTCCGCAGGACGGTCTGTCCACCAATTATTACAACCTCTTTCAACTCATCGTCAAGTACGGCGAACGGCCTGTCGAGGTGGAAGAGGAGCGCTTCACCATCGGTGAGGTTATTATCTACTCGTTGGAAGGCGACCAGATTCAGCCGCCTCAACCCGTTTACCAGACCATGATTGACGAGTTCAAGGCGCACTATAAAGAGCCCGGGTTCAAAGCGGAAACGTTCTTTAAGTTTCACCCGGACCCGAACGTCAGTGCACTCGCTATCGACATGATTGCCGACAAATATCGGTTTGCCGAGACGGACAACGAGGAACAACTGGGAGAACTCGTCACGCGATTGCTGTATGAAATCAAACTGACCGTCATCAATGCACAGATTGACGATTTGGAGCGGCAGTTGAAAGATGCGCAGGCAGCCGGTGATACAAATGTACAACTCCAGTTGCTCTCCTACCAACCCGCCCTCATCAAACAGCGCAACGAGATCTGCAAACTCTTAGGCAACCGGGTCATCAATATATAAACCAAAATCACCAATCACCAATATGCTTTTCCAAAGCATCGTTTACGGCCCTATTCATAGCAGACGCTTAGGCACCAGTCTGGGCGTCGAACTCATGCCTCTCGACCATAAACTCTGCACGTTCAACTGCGTTTATTGCGAATGCGGCTGGAATGAGCCGGTAAACCATCCTAAATTACCGACAAGAGAAGAGGTGAAAAATGCATTGGAAGAAAAGCTATCGACAATCGACTATCGACAATCGACTATCGATGTTATCACCTTCTCCGGCAACGGCGAACCTACCCTACACCCGGATTTCTTGGGCATCATCGAAGATACCTGTGCGCTGCGTGACCGGTACTGCCCGTCCGCCAAAGTGTCTGTGCTCTCCAACTCGACCCAACTCAGCCGGCCGGATGTGGTACAGGCTCTCCGGCTTTGCGACAACCGCATCCTCAAACTCGATGCCGGCACGGATGAGATGATGAGACGGATTGACGGGCCGGTCCATAACGAACTGACTGTCGCGCAGATCATCCAATGGTTACAAACGTTCAACGGCGACTTCACCCTCCAGACCTGTTTCCTGCGCGGAGAGCATGACGGGCAAGTCATAGACAACACTACGCCGGAAGAACTCGAGGCATGGTATAACGCGGTGGACATGCTTCATCCCAAACAGATCATGATCTACGTCATCGACCGCAAGACACCCGAAGAGCACTTGGAGAAGATCCCCCGCGACGAAATGGAAACCATCGCCGCACCACTCATTAAAAAAGGTTTTGATGTGATCATTAGTGCATGAAATACCTTGTTGCACCTTTGAACTGGGGTCTCGGCCACGCCAGCCGTTGTATCCCTCTAATCCAACGTTTCCTGGATGAAGGACACGAGGTCGTGCTGGGCGGCGACGGGGACAGTCTGACCCTGTTGCGCAAGCGTTTTCCCAAACTCCGATACGTCTATCTCGCGCCTCTCAACCTCCGTTACAGCAAAGGGTCCCGACAGGTCTTTGCTATGCTTCGTGCGATTCCGCAACTCTTCGCTTGGTCCGTCAAAGACCATACCCTCTTACGCGCCGTCCTCCGCGAAGAACCTTTCGATAGGATTATTTCAGATAACAGATTTGGACTGTATGTCAAACAAGGACGAAGTCCCAAACAATCAAACAAGGACGCAGTCCCTAACTCTCAAACTATCAAACAGCCGAAGGCGGTCTACATGACGCATCAACTGCATATCTTCTTTCCTCGCGGCTGGCGTTGGTTAGAACCCCTTGCCGAGCGTCTGCATGCCCGTATCTACCGCCGTTTTGATGAAGTATGGGTGCCCGACTACGAAGACCCGGCACGAAGCCTCGCCGGCGAAATGAGCCATCCCGAATCTTCAAATCTTCGCTATATCGGTCCTTTGAGCCGCTTCGGCATCTCGACATATCGAGATCTCGAGGTCTCGAAAAATTACGATACAGTCGCTGTGTTGAGTGGCCTCGAACCCCACCGCACGCTCCTTGAGCAAGAGATCATTGCGCGCTACACCAATCACCAATCACCAATTACCAATCACCAATCCCCCACCCTCCTCATCGTCCAGGGATTGCCGGGGCGCCCGAAGACAACTATCAAACGGGGTAATATCACTATTGTGCCTTACCTCTCCGATGCCGAACTCGTGCCCGCGCTCCTCAATGCCCGTCATATCATTGCCCGTTCCGGCTATTCCACGATCATGGATCTCCATGCCTTAGGTTTGCTATCTATCAGTCCGCAGGACGGTCTATCAGCAACGCGGTCTAACAGTGACAACGGTCTATCAGGCGGAGCCGGTCCGCTCGTAGAGCTCATCCCCACCCCCGGCCAACCGGAACAAGAATTTTTAGCAAAAAGATTTGCATATATCCAAAAAAAGCAGTAATTTTGCGGCGCAATATCTTTGAGAAAGCGGTGGAGCGCCAAGCCAACCGCCTCGCTTCCGAAAACAAACTGACCACCGAACGCCTCTCCACACTCGAGAAAGAAGATATCATCTAATCTATAATTAATTATGAAAAAGTTAACACTTGTTTTGATTCTTGTTTCAGTTGTCATGAGCAGCATGTGGGCTCAGACGACATGGTTTGACCGTGATGAATTGGGAAAAGGTTCATCGTACAGCGGTATCTGCGCCGAAGCGCAGAAAGGTTCCAACACGGAGGACGGCTTCAGCTATATGTCTCATGGTAGCAGCTACAAATCGATCGGGCTATCTGCCGGGCATCAGGTCCGTATTGACGCGGGCTTTGTGAACCTTGACTCCGTGGTGGTGCTTATGTATAGCAGCACGGCTTGTCAGGCACCGTTGCTTGCCGGCGACGAGACGGACTTGAGCTACAAGCAAGTAACAAAAGACAAACTGAAATATCTGCAGGCCACATGGAAGAATCCCGGTAAATTTGCCGGCACGTTAGTATTGACGGTTGGCGATAAAGCGACCTTGGCAGCCAACGAGGCCAACCGGGACGAAAAAGGCGAGGCGGAGATTATCCGCATTGACGTGTATGCGAGCGAAGAGTTCGGTGCCTGCGGTGTGCCGGTACCCAATGACACGGTGACGCTGAAGAACCCCAAAGTCAGTTATACCTTGATCGGGGATCCGGAGTTTAGTTCCGACTATGAATTAGACGCAGTGGATATGGAGGCGGGGGTATCGTTCCATTATCCATTCGCGTTGTTCCCGGCCACAGAATTAGAGGATGGCGAACCGCATATGTATGAACTGAAGAGCGGTGCGTATATGCAGATAGGGGATACCAAATATGATCTTGAATACGGCATGCTGACAATCCGGCAGGACGCGGTGGATAAGACGCAATATGTCTTCCGCCTGGATGTGATAGGTGCTAACCTGACGCGCTATTTTATGGATTGGAAGGGAAAGATCATTGCCGCTAGCGAAGTGTATGCGTTGGAGCCTATGACGCCGACGACAATCAATTTTACGGCAATACAGGCTCTCTATGATGACGATGACATGAAAGATATTGGCGAGTTGATGGTTTATTTCGCTGACGGATCGGATTTCATTCAACTGAATTTCCAGCAAGCGGAATTGGCTGCAGGCACTGTCGTCAAGACAGGAACATACCTTATTGATGACTCGGATGATGAAGGAACTGTGTTAGCCGGGGACGGCTTCCGTGACTTCGACCCGAATGAGGGCAGCGCTTTGTATATCCAGCCGGAGATGACTTTCCTCGGCTGGGATCCGAAGGCCGCGTATTTCATTGAAAGCGGTACGGTCAAGGTTGAAGCATCGGTAAAGGGCGTGAAGATCACCTTGGAGGGCACGTCCCATTACGGTTCGACCATCAGGATGACATATGAAGGACCGATACAGAACTGGGATGATGAGGATATAGCCTTGGGAATGGAAACTATTCATCATTCGGATGTCATTATTCATAAGATCCTCCGCAACGGCCATATCCTCATCCTCCGCGGAGAGAAGGTTTACACCGTAACCGGACAAGAGGTGAGATAACGTTGAACGAATGAACGAGTTAACGAGTGAAGGAATGAAAGGACAGCGGCGGCAGAGATGTCGCTGCTGTTTTTTTATGCCCGATGGCATCGGGCGGAATGGACATAGTAGCCTGAATACTATTCAGGCGAAATAAACGTTGTAAATGTTACGGACGCGAGGGCTTAGGGGGCTATAACGACGTACTTACCGCGCACTAACGACGCACTTATCACGCACTTATCACGCACTTATCACGCACTAAATTATGCCATTATAGACGCTCTGTATTATATACATAGTATATAATACTACAGGTTGTTGCAAAAATGTAACAAAAATGCAAATAATTGAAGTAATTACGGAGTAGAACTCCGTTTTGCAAAAAAAATGAACAAAAATTTGCGTATGTGCGATTTTTGTTGTATCTTTGCAGCGTGAAATGAAAAATGTAATTTCAATGTTCAATTTTACCCCCCCCCATTATGCAAATGGTCGGAGAGTAAACGAATTCAGTATTTTTGCAACGTTTTAGGCGGTGCTCACTAATCGTGGGTGCCGCTATCGGTATATATACAAACAATATTAACAATTACAAAAAATGAAAAAGTATTTTTATTTATTGCTCACAATCTGTTTGAGCACGATGGTAATGGTAAGTTGTAACCTGCCAAAACCGGATCCGGATGATCCGACGGAAGAAACAAACCCAAAAGCCGGCGAGGACGGTTTCTGGTGTTGGAAAGTGACGACCACTATTCCGATGGAAGGCACGGATGACTACGTGCAAGTGGAATACCAATGGGAGACGGCCGAGGAAATAGCTCGTGTTGTAGCTACTCTGAACGAGATGTACAAAGAGTCGGGCGGCAAAGTGACGTACGAGAAATCGAGTGCCAAAGACCGGAACGAGTGTTCGGAATTGGACGACGCTGCAGGCGGTAACATTGATGACCTCCTGGATTACAAAGCGCATTTTGAGAAAGCCGAGCCGGGTATTTACATGAACGGCAACACTTTACTCGCCAAAGGTACGGACGGTTCGATTTTCCATATCGATGACGTAACCTCGCTACAGACCCCCGGCGCTGCCGGCGGCAAACCCTGTATCCCGAACAACTGGGAAGCCTATGACGGCAAGAGCAGTACCTATTTCTTCTGGATGGACTACTACAACGACAACGACGGCAATTTGTGGACCTATACCTACGAAGATACCGTTTTCTACAGCGTAGAGGACAAATGGGCTCCTGCTCTGTTGGAGGAGGCTATTGACGGAGTGAAAATGCAGTTCCTGTTCTTCAAGGACTACAAGAAAGTAGAAGATGCCGGTAATTTTGAAGAGACGTACATCAAAATCGCCAAACGCGTTCAGGTGTGCGGACCGATCGTGCCGCCGTCCAAGATGGTACAGCAATATGAGGAGCACGGTTTCGGCAAATGGCGCGACGACCTGTATCCCGCCGACATGGAAGCCAAGCAGTATGTCTTCCGTTACACCGGCAGCGGAACGGTGAGTGCTTTTGAGGTGGACCATGTATTCGGATGGGGTGCGAGTGCCACCAACCCGAAAGTGGTATGGTTGCCCTCCTCTTGCAAGACAGATGACGTCGCTTATGTGATTGTCGAAATTGACAATGTATCGGAAGAGGACGCCAAGGCGTTCATCGACAAAATACGCAAACAAGGTTTCTATTCCCGTATTCTTAGCGATGCCAGCGTAGAAGGAATAATGAGCTTTGAAGCCGACAGTTGGGATTACTGGGAGAAGAAAGGTATCACATTTAGCGGTGACGGATTCGTCTATCCGACCTACAAGATCGTTTACTTTGACGGCAAATTAAAAATCGAATATACTGTTTCCAAAGTGGGAACGGTATAGTTGAGAGGTAAAAGGTAAGAGGTAAGAGCTAAGAGATTATGCGAAAGATTATCATGCTAATCGCAGTGCTGGCACTGGTAGTGCCGGCACATGCGCAGTTCTGGAGAGACTTAGGTAGTGCGGCGGAGAACGCAGCCAAAGAAGCTGCTATCCGCAATGCGGAGAAAGCGACCGAACGCGCTATCGACAGTGCCGTTGAGGGCGCAGAAGACGAAGCCTATGAGGCAACCGAAGAGGCCATCAACGATTCCAAAGAGAAGAACAAAAAGAAGAAAGCCGAACAGGCCGACAGTTGGAAATGCCCCAAGTGCGGACACAAAGGCAACACGGGTAAGTTCTGCACAGAGTGCGGAGCGAAGAAACCCGAAGCCGAAGGCGCATGGGTCTGCCCGAGTTGCGGAGCCAAGAACACCGGTAAGTTCTGTACCGAGTGCGGCGCACCGAAGCCAGGAAGCGATAGCCATGAGTCCAGAGTCGAGAGTCCAGAGGTAGAAGACAGCCCGCGGCATGCAGACAGTCCCCGGCCGGAGAAGAAAGCGTTAGAGAGCGCCTACGCCAAGTCGGACTTTGTGCCCGGCGATGAGATCATGTTCGAGGACAACGTAGTCGGCGAGCAGATGGGTGAGTTTCCCTCCAAATGGGACCTGTTGTCCGGTAACGCCGAGATAGCTTCTGTGGACGGAAAGACGGTCATCAACCTCACCGACGCCTCCACGGAAATCATGCCGCTGATGAAAGATCCGAAAAACTACCTCACCGAAGCGTTCACGCTCGAGTTTGACTTCCTCGGCGGTAGTGACGAGAAGCAGATTTATTGCGATTACATCATCCATCTCAAAAATACGAACGGAGACGATGTAGCAACCGTCAACCTTAACGGAACGGCTTCCGGACAGGTTTACACGTGGTGGTATACTCCCAATGAAGAGCAACGCGAGCAGAGTGGTCCGGCACCCGCCAAAGATGAGGAATGGAACCATGTGGCGCTTTCGTTCAACAAACGTGCGCTCAAAGTGTATCTGAACGGCAACCGGTTGGTCAACATCCCCAACTGCGCACGCCCGCAGAACTTCTCCATCCAGCGTTCACATTGGGCCGACCATCGTAACCTGATGACCAATGTGCGCCTATGCAAAGGGGCAGTACCTCTCTACAACCGCTTGACAACAGACGGAAAGATTATCACGTACGCCATCACCTTCGATATCGGCAAGGCAAACATCAAACCCGAGTCCATGACCGAGATCAACCGCATTGCGCAACTGATGAAAGATAACGCGGACATCAAGTTTGAGGTACAGGGCCACACGGATAACACCGGAACCGTAGCCGGTAACCAGAAACTGAGCGAACAACGCGCACAAGCCATCGTCAATAAATTAGTGGAGATGGGCATCGCCGCCGACCGTCTGTCCGCCAAAGGTATGGGACAATCCGCACCGCTGGCAGACAACTCGACCGACGAAGGCCGCGCCAAAAACAGACGTGTTGAGTTCGTGAAGAAATGAGTGAACGAGTGAACGAATTAACGAGTGAAGGAATATATGAAAAAAGTATTTTTCATGGCAGTGGCAGCGGTAGTGCTTGCCATGCCGAGTATGGCACAAGAGGAAGATTGGCATTACACACAAGACTGGATTCCAACCGGTTTGTATACCCCCTCTGCTGAAGCGGTCGCGAGCATAAAAGCAGCTCCGACACCGAAGAACATGTCGGAGGCTATCGCCAAAATGCCGGCAGTCCCGACCGTAGACCAGATCTACACGATCGAAGCCAAAGAAATAGCTATACGGACTATCTACGAGCCATACCAGAAAGCGCTGTATGCTGCTTTAGAGAAGAATGGTCAGGAGAGCCGGGATGTGGATCGCCGTATTAAGGTAGCAGGCGAGAAACAGAAGAAGTCCAGCCAGAAGGCTATGGATCAGTACCAGAGCAACGTCAACGCAGGTCTTATGCCTTCGCAGGAAGAGATGATGGCGCTCTATATGTCCGGTGAGATTACCGAGAACATGTCCGAGGCGCAGATGATGGACGTCATGGCCGGTCATTTCGCAGCCAAATGGGGCATTAGCAAGCAGGAGTACCTGAAGATCATGAACATGGCGCAGAGCAACCCCAAAGGTGCCGAGGCTTATATCAAATCGAACCATCCGGACCTGTACAAACGTCTCTATGCAGCCAATGCGCAGTACGGC
>Ga0310696_10009065_pt1 | contig 11546 bp, 7 predicted proteins | sample AusTroGonzalo_MG_4_FD_203885 | JGI IMG/M metagenome (GOLD analysis project Ga0310696, IMG submission 203885) | Bovine rumen microbial communities from tropical cattle in Woodstock, Queensland, Australia - Gonzalo_02 (v2) (version 2) | ecosystem: Host-associated > Mammals > Digestive system >...
ACTAGCAATATGAACATAGCTAGGAACTCTATCACTAATCATAGCTTCTTTAAGGCTTTCAACTGTAGGTTCTTCTACTTCTACTGATACCTCTTCTAATTCAGGTTCACCTAAAGTAGCAGCGGCCTCATCTTCTCCTTCTTTAATTTTATTAATTACATCAGGAACAATCATTTCTAAAGCCTTTTGTAATTGTCCTACATGAATCATGTTATCATTGATAATATCTTCAATAATAGGAATTAATTCATCATGATTTTCTAAAGTCTGTAAATTAGTAATAGAAGCTTGATAGTTACCAATTGTTTCCCATGTAGCTTTGATAAAATCATTAAGCTGGTCTCTTACTATTGACTTTGTAATATTAACATCATCCATTATTATCTAGCCTGCCATTTACTATTTCTATCATGCATAGCATTAACCTTAGCCTCGAAGTCTTTAGCTTTCTGTAATACTTCGTTACTATTATTTTCAATAGCTTCTCTTCTGTGCATGAGGAATTCTAACTCTCTTGCGTTAATTTCATCATTATCTAAACCTTTAATTTCTAAGGAACGTAACTGCTTCATGAGTTCATTTAATCTATTTTCAAGGTCTTTCTTCTCTCTTTGCCATTTCTGAACCTGAGGAGCACCATTTTTCTTAAGGTCATCAATCTTAACATCTACCTTACCTAAAGCCTGGAATGCTTCCTCAGCATCTCTCTTAATTTTAGCGTTTTTATGTAATTCCTTATCCAAAGCTACTCTAACATCAAGGTTTCTCATTGCAGCTTGCTTATCTTTAACTTCCCAATTCTTTTTCTGAGCTTCTTTTTTATAGTTATCAGCCCATCCTTGATATTTAGCAATATCATTTTCAAGCCAGTTAACATCTCTCTGGAAGTTTTCTTCTGAGCCATAATAATGACCTTCATCATGCTTCTTCTGTAAATCAGCTAATCTCTTTCTAGCCTGCTCAGCCTCTTTTGCATAAGTATCGGCTTTATCATTATATCTTCTTGCTTGGCTTTTTTCATATCTACCGTGGTCTAAGTCCCATGTATTAATATTTGTACCTGCAGTAACCTTGCTTAAATTAACATTACGTGAATCAGGGTTAAGTTCTCTCTGGGCTAATAAATCTTTATCTTTATTAACTAAATTGATTTCATAGTTTCCTCTAGCACCTCTAGAACTACCATCTTTATTAGCAATATTTAAAACATAATCGGTAGGCATTTTTCTAGTAGTCCACTTACTAACACCATTTCTAGTTTCATAAACATCATCGCCATAAACATTAACCTGGTGGTCTGAAGAAGGTTTGCCCTTTGCATTATAAGTTACAGGATTAGAGTTAATGATAGTTAACACCTTATCTTGCTGGCCACTATCAATTAATCTTTTAGCTTCCTCGGGAGTAATTTTTCTATCTGTAGAATTTTCAATATCTACCTGGCTATTATAACCACCAAGCATATTACCATTCTTTAAAGCCCTGATAACATCCTTAGAAAGTCTCTCATCAACTACATCTTCGGCTAAGTCTAAATCTTCGCTAACAAGATTTTCATCTAAGAGGTCGTCATCTTCATCGATTCTATCCTTGATTTCATCTAAAGCTCTCTTAATATCACTTTTAGTAATATCTGGGTAATAACCATACTCACCATTAATCTTAGTAACTCCTCTTACTACTCTTCTTATAGCACCATAAAGGGCATGGACTAAATCTGAATAATCTTCAAAAGTTAAGCCTTCTTCCAAAGTTAATTTTTCTTTTAAACCCTTAAATTCAAAAATCTTTTCATCTGGATTATTTATTTCATCAATTATCTTCTCAGCAGGCTCGGCGATTTCCTCAAGCTCATCTTCCTTTTCAGCAAGGTCCTTTAAGGCATCTACCATTACTGGACTAGCTACAGGTTCAATTCCAAGCTTGATTTCCTCTGATAAATTTTTCTTACTTGACATGTCAATCTCCTTTGTATATAATCGCGATACGTGTAAAATTACAATAAATTTAGCCAATATAAAATACAAAAAAAGTAAACTTATGTAAAAGTTTACTTTTTCTTTGATTCTAGTATCATTGTAAATGTAAAAGAGGTTATATTGAGTTGAGATTGGTAAAAAGGTTTGTCTTTATAGTCTGTAAGCATATTAGGAGGTGATTACATAAAACTATATCATCAATACTAGAACCAAATAATTTTTGAATAGAAAGGAGTTCCAAAAATCTGTTATGTATATAAAAACACCAACAATTTCTTTTATATTGTGATGAATATTACAGAAGTAATAAGAAGTAAGACCATTAAGCCTGAAAGGATAGCTGCTATTAAAGCTTTCTTATAAATCTTGTTTGCCATAATTTTCTCCTTAAATTGAATATACCCGTAAGCTTTTTGATTTACACTTTCCACAATAGTAACCTTTGCACTTTGTTCTAATTGCCTTAGTTTCTCTTGTGTAATATGTTTCATTACCACAGTCTTCACAAACTACCTTGTACTTGTAAGGAATAATAGAAGCTACGCCTTTTTCTGAAGCAGAAGTGCATCTGGTAATATTGTAGCCTAAGTACTTATTTACCTTATTTGCATACACTTTCCACTGGCCTGTATGTTTCATACAATCCTTGCAAGAATGAAGGAGTTCATGAATAATTGTAGTCTTAATGTTGTGGTCATCGGCTGTTTCAAATAATGCCGTATTTATCCTGATTTCATAGGTATTTTTCCCTATTTTCTTACAGTTTCCCCAGACTCTTGACTTGTTCATTGTACCCCAATGAATATGTTTAGAATAAGGGATATTTATGGAGTTTAACTCAGCTTTTGATTCCTCCACTAATCTTTCATAATAGCTTCTTTCCATGACCTTACCTCTTTAATTACATTATAATTATATAAGATATAAGGTAGATAGTAAACTAAAATAAAAGAGGTTTTTTCAACCTCTTTTTAGAACATTGTGATAGGAGCAGAATTAACTACATTCGGGTTTTTATATTCCTCTTCATCCTCTTCTGCTTCCTCAGTTAAATCTTGGCAAGATTTAATTTCTTCTAAGATAGAATCTTTTCTGTGTAAATCCTCAAGATAGCCCTGGGACTTCTTTAAATCTTTATCCATTAACTGTTCAAGCTTACGCTTAACTTCTTCTACTGTATCACCTGTAACATGAGTTGTACCATAATTTGTTGTAAACTTATCGCCAACTTTATAGATAGTAATATCAGCTAATCTACCTTTATAAGTATCTGCATATTCTGCAGCAGCTTCAGTTAATGATTCACCAGATATTTCGTCAAGCTTCTGTCTAAGATAATTAACAGCCTTAGCAGCTACTTCTTCTTCCTCTTCTTCAGTTTCAGCCAACATAAATAAGTCATCATTGCTAAGAATTCCTTCTTCTGACCAGTAAGGTTCTTCAATAATATATTCAATAACCTCTGGGTCAACATTAGCTAATATCTGGTCGCAAATTGCGAAGATTTCAGAATCAATTTCTGGTGATAAAGTTTCCTGTAATGATTCTTCTTTTTTCTTTTCTTGGCTTGGAGTTACGTCGATAATGCCTTCTTTATCCATAAGCTCTTTAGCTCTAGTTTTATCAGTCTGAGGCATATCTCCACGAGTAGGAGCATCTTCTACAGCACCATTCTTAGCCATAAGTCTAAGATTAGCCGTAATCCTATCTGCTATCTTTTCAGGAGTATCACATCCAGGTGTCTTTTTAGAGTTAGCGAAAGCCTGTATAACGGCATCACCATTTTTAGTGCCAGCTTCTAATTCTTTTTTAACATATTCTCTAGCTGCTTCAGGGTCTTTTAATAAATTTGCATCGCCAGCCCCCTGGCCAACTTCTTCTACAGGTACCTTACCAATATCACTAGCAATTGCTAAATGTACTCCCTTAAGTACATCTCCTATACTAAGGCCTCCTTCACCAGGGGAAATATCAAATGAGTCAATAGTAGCTTCTGGATTAATAGCGAAAACCTTACTCCAGCGGTGATGGCCATCAATAATATATTTACCAGCATAAGTAATAATACCATCCTTTGGTCCATTTAAGAATGATGGGTTACCTTCTAGACATGCAGCAGTAAAATTGGCATCATTAAGTGGACCCCATTTATCCTTTGTAGGAGACCCTAATGATTTTTGCATACTAATATTATTTTGAGTAGGAATTAAACCGCCGACACCAACTCTTCCTGAGGTGATTGAGACATCTTTTAATTCACCAAGTGATGGGTCTCCATAGTGATTCTGAAGAACATCGAGGAAAGGCATCTTAGTAACATCATCTTTTAATTGGTCTACAAAATCATGAACGCTAGCTTTTTTACGGAGAGAAGCTGCCATTTGTTGTCCTTTAGGGTCAGGATTATCGTCTTCTATAGCAAAAGTACTTCCTACCATCTTTTTATCAGCTTCCGTTAAAGCTTCATTAGAATTTCTATTCCAGCTACTTCCATTAAATACTGCTACTGGAGTTTTTCTAGGCCCATAAACCACTGCTCTATCATAGCCATATTTTTCAATATAATAATCGGCCATATCAATAGCATCATCTAATGTATCTTGGTCTCTTGATAAACTTCCATTCTCGTTTTCACCATCATAATAGCAGAATACATGATAAGGAGCTGAAGCTTCAGTTAATGATTCATTAATTGACATATCCTCTGGGTGCCATTCAAATATTGCTAACGGATAATAATCATCATAATAATCTGTCCCAATTAAAAGAATTGGCTTACCATTCTTAGCATCATAGATTTCATAGCCATCAAAGCCATCATCACCAACACCATCTCTTACACCATCTTTAACCCATGGAGCAAGCTCAGGTAATGTATTTTTACCTTCAAACTTAACTACTTTTACATTAACAGGACCAAACTTGTTTAATAGCTCTCTATCAACAACTTTAGGCTCACCCATATATGACCTATAACCATCAGAAGGGTCTTCTTCAAACATATATACTTTATCATCTATTCCAATAAAGATTTGTTCACCTTCATTATCAACACCTGTTAAAGTGGTCCCGGTCATTCCGAGGTCTTCAGTTAAAGATTCATCAACTGGTCTATATGATTCTTCGACTTCATCATCACTAAGGAATCTAGCAATGCCTCTGACTACTGATTTACCTTCTGGATATTTATCATTAGGTACTAATAATTCACAAGCTTTAATTACAGCTCTTAAATCTGAATTATCAAAGTCCCACCACCAAGAATTTATCCGGTCTTTATTATCCTTTTCATCTTTCTGGGCTATCTCTTTAATATAAGCAGTAGCTACTTTAGTGAAGATAGGGAATAATTCTTCAACTGAGCCATCTGACATATCAGTAGCTAATAAATCAAGTCCGGTTAAATCTTTTAAGCTCATCTGTTTAACCTGAGCTAATTCATCAACTAATTTAAGTCTTTCATCACTATTCTTTAATGGTGGTAAAGAAACAGATTCATCAACCTTGCATCCTTCATCTACTTTGCAACCTTCATCTACTGTACAAGATTCACCAATTGAGCCAGATAATAAATTCTTAACTCTTGGCCGGTGGGCTGCTAATGCTTCAGGGTCTACACTATCTTCAATAAGTTCAAGTTCTTCACTTAATAATTCAGGCAAAGTATTTAAAACAGCTACATAAGCTCTATCATCATCAATACCTTCGTTGTCCATGCACTCTTCAACTAAGATTTCCATAGCCTCTGGTAAGCAGTCATTAACAAAATTGGCTAACTCTACACCATCTTCAGGAATTCTGTATAAATACCATTTCTTACCTACAAAATCATCGATGTATAATCCTTCGCCATCATCCATGAGTTCGCCTTCCATATATGTTAATGGATAGTGGCCATCATAGATTTCAGCACCATGACAAACTATAGCTTTCTGGCCATCTGATAAAATTACCATTCCACCTAATGACTGATTCTCAATCATCGGAGCTACCTTATTTTCAAAATCTTCAAGGTCTCCCGCTAAGTTAATGTCATCGTCTACTAGATTATGTAAACCGTCTGTGTCAAGAGTGTTTACTAACTCAAGGTCATACCCTAAATCTACCAGCTCATCTTTTAATAAGTCGTCAGGTAATGACTTAAGGTAGTCTTGAGTCATGTCGGATTTCCAAACTAATTTTTCCATAGGATTTTATTCCTCCAATGCTTTATGTAATTCTAATACTGCAGCCTCAATATAAGTTCTTAATAAAGTTTCATCAATTTCAATTCCCTTTTCAGCAAGGGCTTGAATAACAAACTGCTTAGCATATTCTAACTTTTCAGCACCCTGTGCCTTCTCGAATAACTGTTCGGCAGCTTTAACTGCAATCTTAACAATGTCCTTAATAAATTCTAACTGTTCCTGGTCAAACTTTGAATGTACCCAAGGGATGACCTTAGTTGTAATTAATGTTAAGGCTACAGCTAATACTACTTCTAAGATACCTAATAAAATAGGCGTAACATCAATACCATTAATAATCATTATTCTATTCCTACTCCTTCTGCATCAACTAATCCAACATTGCTGAAGCCGTGTTCACGTAACCAACTTTCAGCATAACTTCCTTCTTTTACAAAGAATTTAACTTTATTTTTATCTAATCCTTCAAAGGCTCTATCATCAATTTCTGAAATACTTGAACCCATAATTACAACGTTGAGTTCATCGCAGTCAGCTAAAACCAATGTAGGAATAGTGGTTAATTTATTTCCAAAGTTAATTTTAGTAACATCACTATTATAGAAAGCACCAGCACCTAATTTACTAACACCGCTTAAATCAAGACTAAGTCCTGTAGAAGAGGTCTGGAAATTAACGAAAGCACCATTTCTAATTTCTTCAACATTATTAAAGTTAATTCTATATGCAGGTAAAGATGTATTCATGAAAGCAAATTTTCCAATTACCTTTACTTCATCAGGAATAGTTAATACTCTATTACCATAAACTAATCTGCTAACTTCGTATGACCTAATACCAACCAAGACACCATTCTTAATTTTAAATGGCTCTGTGCCCACAAATGGGACACCTTCTACACCAGGAGCTCCTTCAATTGAACCAGGTCTACCATCCTGTGCATCCCAAACATCAGCTTCTTCAGGATTACTCTTATGCTGGCATACCCGCCATTTCTGACCATCATTTTTGATAAAGAAATAATACCGTAAATAATCATAGGATGAGTCATCTAAGTAATGGTCAAAATAATACTGTCCTCTACCCTCATGCCCTGGGTAGTTTCCTGATATACACCAGACAGTTCCTTTTCCATAATACTTAGCAGCATCGTAGCTATCAATTCTATATACCTTCCAAGTATCATCACTATAAAGTAAAACAGCTCCAGTCTTATCAGCTTTTATTTTCTGATTCTTTGACTTAGTTTCTTGTACCTTAGTAAGAATATCCTTCATCTCATCTACTGAAGTATTCTTAACGTGGTAAAGGATATCTACTGAGATACCCATATTTTTTAATTTCTGTTTATTATTTCAGAAAGTGTTAAATTCTTCTTCGCCGAACTTGTCGATAAATTTTTGCTTATCTTCTTTGGCTTCTAATAATGTTTTCTTTACAATCATAACTTATTAACTCCTAATTCTGTCTATAGGCATATAAGCCACCTGGAAGTTCAATTTCTTCACCATCCCAAGCAGCAAGTAAAGGGCCTCTTCCATCCCAAAGTATTACTTCATCATAAACTGTATCAAAATCTATATTATCCTTAGCCCAATCGTTAAAGCCATCACCATATAAATCTTTAATATAATTTAACTTATCATCAAAGGTGTCCAATGATTCAAGATAAGATACCATATCTTCATCTTCTTCTTGGTCTCTGAAATAAGCAAGGTCAGAATCGACTATATCGTTAACTGAATCTTCGTCTATAGCATTTGATAAAATCCAATCTTGGAAATTAGGTGAAAAAGCATCCAGCCCCATATCATAGAAAAGCATTTCCTCTTCATCTCGGGACCATTCATCAGCCTCATCGGCAGTTAATACAGTGTAATCACCCTCTGGAGTTTCAAATTCATTGTTACCTGATTCCTCGATTTCATCTACGTCGATTCCTAAATATTGAGCTAAAGCTTCAATTTTTTCCATAAGTATTTCTCCTTTTATTATTTATATTATATACCAGAAAATGAAATTAATAAACTAAATCATGTAATTTAAAATCATCATCTGCATTAATTTTAGCATCAATTCCATCATCAGGTAAGCTCATAGCTTTATTTTCTAAAGTTACCTTTAAATCTTTGAGGCTTTGTAAAATTCCTTCATTTCTTAATTGCTTGAAGATAAGATTTCCTTTTCCAAATTCTCCCTCTTTAAGAATTGAGTCTTGCCTTAAAACGTAAACATCATTTAAGAATTTTTCGATATCTTCAATTGAACCTCTAGCTCCTTCTGCTTTTTCTTTCCACTCAGAAAGTTCAGGCTCTAGTTCAACCTCTACTACGTCATCTCTAGAAGGTTCTTTAATTCATTCACCTTTAGTTACTGAATATACACCATTAGAGGTAGCTTCATTTAATTTATCCATTATCTTAACCTCTTCTATTACGTCTTCCATCTTCTAATCTAGCAATTGTACGTAATCTATCACCATCATCCAATTGCTTTTCTAACTTACTTAAAAACTCTTCAGGATATTCTGGGTTCTCAATATATCTTTGTTTGTTTATCCAGTCTCTTAAAGCATCTCCATCACTTCTACGAGGCATAGGGATGTCTTTCCATTTACTAGTTTCTTCATCCCAGTCTTTTCTACGCTTTTCCCGAGCAGCACGCCGAGCTTTATGTTCAGAATCTACCTTATTAAAGACTTCATCTGGGCATCTTCCTTTTGATAAGAACCATTCGGTATCAGGTTCTTCACCTTTAGTAACATAAGTGATTCTATCACCATTAGCTCTACTTAAAATACCTTGAGGTAAGCCCATATCGCTTCCGTTCCAAACTGTATGCCAAGCATCTTTATTATCTTTAGCATAAAGTTTGTATCTAGCTTTCTCCGTAGACTTCCTCATATTCTTCTCATTCTTTATTACAAATACTGAGTAAATATCCATAGGTTGTTCTGTAGCCTGGCCATCTTCATTTAATGATTCATTAGCTAATAAATGTTTATATCTACCAGGAATTCTATTTTTTGGATAAACTAAATATCTTTCTCTATAATATTTACTAGCATCTTTTCTTAAAATTTTGGCATATTCTGTAGCCTCTTCTTTAGTCATAGGACCCTTAATATAATCTGAATTACCGCCTCTATCACTAATAGACAATACATAATATTCTCCAGTATCTTCAGTTAATGATTCTAAAGGTTTAATCTTCATTGTGTCGTCTACCTCCTCTTTAGGCTCAACATATAATTCAACTTCATGACCATAAATCATAGGGTCAAACTTATCATTGAATAATCTACGGTAAGCATTATAAACTACTTGGGCTAAATCTTCTTTTCCTTTATATAAACTAAGGTCAGCTATTAAATGAATGTCAATATCTGATTTGTCTGTATAATTATAATTAGCATTACTACCAACTAAAACTACATCATCAACATTAATATCGACACCATCTTCCTTTAACCGTTCTTTAAATTTTTCTACGATTAAATCTAACTTCTCTTTGACCTCAGGTTTTAATTTATTATTTTCATCCCACAAATCTTGGTTTAAAGTTTCATGGGCTTCTTCAGTTAATGATTCATTCTTAGCAATTTTACTACAAATATACACTTCATTAAATCCAGGTAATGAATCATCATAGTCTTGGCTAATTGACCAACCATTTCTTCTTAAAGACATCCATTCATCTTTAATATCACCCCAAGAAATATTTCTACCAAACTTAGTACTTCTGATTTTAAACTTAGGGCCATAATATTCGGTTATTTTATCTAAAGTCTTTACTAATTCTACTACATCTAAACCAGGAAGTCTATTTAATTTATTATTATAATAACTTAAACCATCATCAACTAAGGGTATGTTTGAGTAATTTGCAGATTCTTCTAAACTTTCCTTAAATTTTCTTTCCCAACCTTTATTGCCTCTCCGTTGAGAGTTAGATATTTGCCAGCTGTTTACTAATCTATCATCTGACATTCTAACAAGAAGTATTCCAGTTAAGCCATCATCATACTCTTCATTATCATCTATTTTCTGATTACAGAATTTGTAAGCTTCTTTTGTATTAGCGAAATAGATAACATCGTCTGGCTTATTATTATCATAATAATAGAATTCTGCTTTGAAGTTTTTACCTCTATCTTCAGTTAATGATTCATCTATATCATTCTCAATATCATAAATATTGTCAGCTACTTTAGAAGCAATTTTTTCGGCATTAACCATTGACATTCCAGTTCTATCAACAAGGTATCTTCTAATCTCTTTTACAGGGTCATTTGCTGTAATAGGGTCAATTCCGGCATCATATAAATCATTTACTAATTGTGTATAGGAAATATCTAAATGAGGCACTTTTTTCTTGTTCCAGGCCTCGGTTAATGATTCATAGATGTCTTCATCATCATCACATCCTTCAACAGCATATTCAAGGTCTAACCTTTGCATGATTTCTTGAACTGCTCTAAAGTCAGCTGCATATTCTCTAGGGTTATTTGCTCCAATAAAAATATCTTGGTCAAAGTTATTGTAAATTTCTTCTAATACAGCATCTGGAGTAGGAATAATACCTAAATCAAAAGTAAGATGATTATAAGCAGAATCGACTAAGTTATCTGCATCATACAGGTTTGCTGTAGAATATTTTCTAGATTCTAATAAAGCTTCATTAACTAAAACTTCATCACCTTTTACCCAATACTTTTGGCCACAGTCTGGGCACTTAAATACTTCGTATCCCATTTCTGTTTCAACCCAATCACATTGAGTAGTGCAGTTAGGACATTCGAATTCAGGATATTCTTCATCGGCATCATCTTCTTCATCTTCACAAATAGGTCCTTTACCATAGCTAGGCATAAATTCAAATCCACCATCAGCTATTGATTCAACTAATTCAACTCTACCATCTTCGTAAATATTATAGGTATGTTCTTCTGCATCATGTTTTCTTCCTTCTGGATAGAAATACCAAATAGTAGCCTTAACTGTATCATGAGCATCTTCGCCATAAACCTTATCAACTAATAAACCTTTTTCAAATCCACCATACCAATAACCATCAGGTAGATGGCTAGAAACATACTTATTAATTTTATTTATTAAATTAACATCAACATGAGGAGAAATTCCATTTCTGTGGAATCCTTCATTTTCTTCAGTTAATGATTCATCTAAATCAGAGAAGAAATTATCATTAGCTTCAATGATTGATTTTGCAACTTTAACAGCTTGGTCTTTTGAACCAAAAATTCCCATAATATTAGACTTATCTACTCTAACTATTCTTTGATTATGCGCACCCCAAGTTGTCACTTCAGTAGGAATGTTAGTATTATCATATTCTACTCCAGCACCATTTCTCTGAA
>Ga0310696_10009066_pt1 | contig 11544 bp, 6 predicted proteins | sample AusTroGonzalo_MG_4_FD_203885 | JGI IMG/M metagenome (GOLD analysis project Ga0310696, IMG submission 203885) | Bovine rumen microbial communities from tropical cattle in Woodstock, Queensland, Australia - Gonzalo_02 (v2) (version 2) | ecosystem: Host-associated > Mammals > Digestive system >...
GATTTGGTACAATGGTGGCGAAATCAACAACAAAGGAGGTTGCCATGGTGCGCCAAGCAAAACTTGGCTGAACTCGTAGAATGAAAGGAATCTACTCAACGAAAGAATGGCACGTTGATAGGACGGCTGGCTGTACATAGGGCGACCGAAGTACAGAAGCCCAGCCCGACGAACGAGCGAGCCAAACGAAAGTGAAGTCCCGTATGTACGCCTCGATACTTCCAACCGAAAGGCATCCCGTGGCCAAGCGGGTCATAATAGCCGAAGCCGAAACGGACGCGCCGAAACCATTACGCGGTGCGCCCGACGGGACGGGGTATAGGGACATGGCGCGTTCGGAAAGTTCAGCACAGGAACTTGGGAGACCTGCCGACGGGAAACCGACGGCAGGAGTCGGAGGAGTCCGTAGTAGCGGAGAAGCGGGTAATGACCGTGGAGCGAAGGGGCTCTGCCCGAAGAGCGTCTCAAAGGGAAGCGGCGCGGAGCGACTGCGTAAACGGCACTTGACGGAGAAGGAGATTCGGGAGATAGGCGCGAAGCGCAACCTCACGAAATACCCCGATCTCGCGCTGATGACGGAGAGACTGGCAAGAAAGGCGGAAGCAGAGCCGAAGTCCCGCTTCCACAACCTGTACAGGTGGGTTCTCCACGACGAGACGATGCGTTGCGCCTGGGAGCGCGTAAAGGCCAACGGCATATCCGCCGAGCGCAGCTCGCTTCGCGAAGCGAAGTCGCTAGAGCGGTGCGCACCAGGCGTGGACGGAGTCACCTTCCAGATGATAGAGCGGGGCGAGGGCGGAGCGGAAGGGTTCATCAAGGGGATTCAGAAGGAACTCCACGAAAAGACCTACCGCGCAAGCCCGTTGCGGCGCAAGTACATCGAGAAGGGCAACGGCAAGATGAGACCACTCGGCATCCCCACCATCAAGGACAGGGTGGTGCAGTGCGCGGTCAAGATAATCATCGAGCCAATCTTCGAGAAGGACTTTCACGACTGCTCGTTCGACTTCCGAGAGCCGCACACGACCTTGACATTCCTCGGGTACGAGTTCAGAATGGTGCGCGACAGGCTCTTCGGCACGGGGAAGAGGTATCTTACCTTTGGTCCGTCGAAGAAGTCGATGAAGCGCGTCAGAGAGAAGATACATGGAATCACTCACGCGAGGAACGGTCTATTGACTGTCGAAAAGGTCGTGGAACGGCTCAACAAACTGACGAAGGGATGGGGGGCGTTCTACTCGGTCGGCTATCCGTCCAAGGCTTTTCATGCGGTGAACGGCTACGCGCTTCGGCGCATGGCTCGGCATCTCAACCACAGAAGCCAGCGGCGGTATCGGCTAAAGTTTGCGGACACATACTACGGTGAACTCAACCACTACGGGATGTACTGGCTCAAATGGGCTGATGTCCGCAGGGGGCGGTATTGACAGGAAAAAAATCGGTATAATACATCAACAACAACTTGCAAAAGCAAAGAAAGGAAAAGCCAAGCTATGACGAATTCAGCTCTAAGGGGAAAGCCGGATGCGGGAAATCCGCACGTCCGGTTTGACGGGGGGGAAGTCGCATCGGCGGCAACGCCGAGGCGTGGGTCTCTACTCTACAACAAGATAACATATAGGATGAACGCGATAATATTCGCTCTCGTCGCGCTATTGTCTTTTGGCGCGGCGGCGGATGTCGTCACCAACAGTTGGCAGGGCGCCGACGGCGGTGCGTGGGGAACTTCCGCCAACTGGTCGGCGGGGCATGTGCCGGACGGCACGGAATACGTGGTCTTCCCGGACAAGGGCGCCTCCTACTCCGTCAACGTCGACGGCGACTACCAGGTGGGATGTTTCTATGTCGACTACAGGAACTCGGGCGGCACCGTTGATTTCACGCTCACCGGCTCAGGACGGATTACCGGCACGGGCACTGATACGCATTACGTTCGTACCAACCGTCGCCTTGTGCTTGAAAGCGGCGTCACGCTGGATCTAACCACGGCCGGCGGCAACAAATACCTCTTGCTCTACAATGGACTGGTGGTGAAAGCCGGTGCCACAAACCTTGTCGATATGCTCAGTCTCCACTGGAACGGTTCATACGTCGATCTGCAGGGCGGCTACATGAACGTTAGCGGCAACACGAGCTACCGGGAATCCCATAAGATTCAGATTGAGGACGGCGGCCGTTATTCGAGCGCCAAGATCGTCCCGTCGACCGACTCGGCCTATACCCATGCCCTGACATTCATCATGAATGGCGGGTTTGCGACACCCAAAACCGTAACGCTCACCGCCGAGAGCACGCTCACGATGAACGGCGGATTGCTCGAGTTCCGCGAACAGCCGAGCATCGACGCGGCGACAACCCTCAATTTCAATGGCGGCACAAACCAGTTTGCGGCTACCGTCACCGACGGAGCGCTCGCACGGCGGTTCCTCTGCGGCAACGAGAATACGGCGATTAACGTCACCGCAAGCTCCGACAAGTCGCTTCTTTTAGATGAATCTTGCACGATCACGGCTCCGCTCAAGGTGACGGGCGGCATCTACTTCACCAATACGGTAACGGTGGCGAGCGTTCGTCCTGTTTTCGCCAACACAATCTACAACGCCGCAACATCAGGCGGAAACACGCCTACGCTCCGGTTCCCGGCCATTGTCTTCAACGCGGGCGCCCCGTTCACGACGCTTGGCAACACGCGCAATTTCTACGTGGAAGGGCCGATGACATTCCGCGCGATCGGAGATCAGGTGGCAAGGGCCGGGACGACGCCATATCCTTTCGTCACCGGCGACATCGTCATTGACACGCGCGACTGGTACAATGAATCCGTGACGCACACAATGACGATGGAACTCGGCCCACGCGACGATGCCGCCCTTACGGTCAGGGGAGGTGGCACAGTCAGGATGGTGCAGCAGTATTCGGCGCCGACTTCGCATGTCTACTACCGAAGCGTGGTCGTGGAGGACGGCACCACGCTCACTCTCATCATAGGCGGCACGACAGACGGACGTCTCCGCACGGACAGGTTTGTCCTTGGCCCCAACACAACCCTGAACCTTGACATGTCAAAGGCTTCTGGCACTCCTGAATACAACGCCGTCATCGCGGGCAAGTTCGAGATAGACCCCACGGCGAGGATCAACGTGACGGTGCCTGCGGACTTCACCAGTGGCGCGATACCGATCTTCATTGACGAAGGGTCGGATTCGCTCGCCGACTATTCGAGCCAGATAAATTATTCCGGCAACACGACGGGCGTCTCGTTCGTGCGCTCCGGCGGCAGCCTGATGGCGGTGAAGAAAACGGTCACCGAAGCCGACGGCACGTATCAATACGAATGGACGGGTGGCGGGAATTCGGCTGACTGGACAGAAGCCGCCAACTGGTATGGCAATGAGGCTCCGCCCGAAAAGAAAACGATTGCATTTGGCGCGGCAGACGGCAAGACAAATTCCAACTTCGACATGTTCACGCCTTCAGGTTCTACCGCTGGAACGCTGCTCTTCCGAGACACCGCCGTTTCGTCGTTCCACATCTCCAGTGGAACAATGACTTTCACCAATGTGAATGCAAGTGTTCAGTCGTACTCCGCTTTGCCGCAGTTCTTGGGCAGCAAGGCCCGTTCTACCGACAATATCGCGTTTGCCACTTATGACGTAGGGCCAATCGTGCTTTCTGGCGGATTCGAATCGAAAAGCGCGAACAAAGTCATGTACGCGAAGGGCGACATCCGCTGTCATCTCAGCGGTAAGTCGGCCGCGGCAAGCCGCTGGCCTATCCTGCAGTTGCAGGCTGCGGCCGAAGGCCGTCACTGGACTCGGCTCTCGGTGATGGATGGTGCAATGGCCTTCACCAACCAGACGACCGCGTTCTCGGTTCCCCAGGCTGGTTTCCGCGTGGCGAAGGGGGCGACGCTCACGTTTCAGACCGGCACCGCTTCGGCAATGTACCAGTGGACTGCGACGCCGCAGCGCATCGTCGTTGACGGCACGCTGGATGTACAGGCGCCGTTCGTGGGTGGTGGCGCAAGGCAGCTCTACGGCGGAGAAGGCGTTATCCGCATCGCCTCGCTCCGGCCGTCGACGGGCGCGACGTCCGTAGAGTTCGGCGATACGCTCTCGATCGAAGCACCTGCTTCATGGCCGACGGTAGCCGCCACCGGTGCTGACGCGCCGCTCAGACTTGCGGCGCGCAGCGGAAGGCCCGTTATCCATGCCGCGAGCGGCTGGACGTATGGTCCCGTGTCGGGAACGTCTACGACCACGGAGCCTGCTGATCGTGCCGCGTACATCTACGCCGGTGCGACGCTCGCCGTGGAGCCGGGCGGCGGCGTCGCGACGTTCGCCGATCCCGTGGAGGGCCCTGGCACGCTTGAGATAACCAACGGTACGTTGAAGATCGAAGGCGGCATTTCGCCGGAGACGAAGATTGCAGTCGCGGCGAATGGCGCGTTCGTGTGGAATTCGTCCGCATCGCTTGCGGGGCTTTCGATCGCCGAAGGCGGCGCGCTCGTCTTCTCGAATCCCGCGGTGCTGACCGTGGCGGACGACGTGTCGCTGTCTGGCGTGGCGCTGCGGGTGCCCGGGGGCTCGATGAGCGGCATGGAAGGATGGACGCGGCTGCTCGTCGCAAAGTCAATCTCGGGGACGCCGCAACATCCGAAATCAAACTGGGAGTTCCGCATCAAGGCATTGGACAACGGCATGGACGCCCTTGAGGTACGCGAACATTCCGGCATGATTATTGTCGTCAGATAGGCTATTCCAATGAAAAGATGCGGATTGACATCGGGGCTGGCGCGCGTAGCCGCGATTTGCATGGCGGTGTTGGCGGGAGCGTCTGCCGCCGCAGGGACGGACCATGTGGATTTCACGGCTCCCAACGGCGTGAAATGCCGGCTAACGTCGGAAGGTTCGCAGACGTGGAGGCTGCGCACGGCGCGTGACGACGGATCGTTCGCCGATGTCGGCGCGGTGCAGTCGCTTGCGCGGTGGATGGACGAGCCGATGCCGGGAGGTCCGCGGCTGCTGCGCGAAGAATCGAATGGAGACGGCGCGCGTGCCTTCGCGGCGCCTGACGGATCGAAAGCCGTTCTGGCGGCGGATGGATCGTCGCTGGGCTTCATTTCCGCCACGGGGCGGAAGGTGGTGGAGGTGGTGCGTATTGTGCCAGGCGTGAAGGAAAGCGTGCTTGCCGGACGGCTTCTGCCGCGAGAGGCGGTGTATGGCCTTGGCGAGCGGCTCGACCGGCTGAACAAGCGCGGTACGCGCGTGATGGTATACACCCGCGACGGCTACAACGATTCAAGCGCATCATACGTGGCAATTCCGCTCTTCTCAACAACGCGCGGCGGCGGCGTTTTCGTGAATGCATACGAATGCATGACTGCTGACTTCGGGGCGACGGATGCCGATGAATGGCGAATGGAAATCGCAAAGGATTCCATCGATGCCTACATAGTCGCGACCGACAGAATTGGCGACGTCGCCACGCGCTATCTGGACATTGCCGGCCATCCGTCGGTTCCGGACGTATGGCAGTTCGGACCGGTCGTATGCCGCTATGCACCAGACTTCGCCGTGTTCGAGGGGCCGACGGCCCGTAGCGTGCATGGCTGCCTGACGCTTGGCCTTGGCTTGAAGAACATTGTGGAGAAATACCGCGAGATGGGGGCTCTGCCCACGGCCGTGGTCGCGGAAGGGCGCGGATGCAACATCTTCGGTGCGACAGATGAGGAACGGGAGAAGAACCGCGCGGAGTTTGTAAAGGCACCAGAGTATTTGGCCAAGGACGGTATCCGGTACATGGTCTACATGTCTATGGGTTCCACACTCTATCGCACCGCGTCCGGATTCAAGCCTGAGTACGAGGTGTCGGTCTCGATCACGGACGGTGCTGACAATGCGAAAGCCTCGCAGACTAAAGTCATTCCGTTCATCACGATGCAATCCAACAACCCGGACGTCAACAAGCGCTTCAAGGGACATGCCTATCTCGACATCACGAATCCCGAAGCTTGGCAGTGGTATCTTGACAACGTCTGGCAGCCTCTTCTCGACTGCGGGGTGCGCGGCGCAAAAATCGACTTCTGCGAGGAGATGCCGGAGGAGGGGGCGCTATATGGGGACGCGCGGTTCCATTACCACTGGAAGCATCCTGAGGTTTTTGAAGGGGCGTCCGTCCACCACGCCTACCCCACGTTCTTCGTCGCGAAGCTCTGCCGCGATCTCACGGCACGGCTTCAGGCGCGCGGACAGGGAAGTTTCATGGCGCTTTCGCGCGGCGGCGGCATAGGCGCGCAGCGTGCGCCGTTCATCTGGGCCGGTGACCAGCAGCGCGTCTTCGAAAAGCTCGACGACCATGTTTTCGCCATGCTCAATGCCGGAGTGTCCGGCGTGCCGTTCATGACGTACGACATGTCATGCTACCACTATGCATCGCCAGTGCAGACGCCGGTCGCCGTGCGTAACCGCAAGACGGGTGCCATTGACTTGACGCGCACTGCGCCCGCCGACGACGGCGAAGAGACGGTTCACCGTCTCTTCAGTCGCACGCTGCCGGTTGAAGCGGAGCAGCGGTTGTTTCTGCGTGGACTTGAGTTCACTGCCTACAGCCCCTGCATACAGACGCACGGGTATGTGCGCCATCCGTTCGAGTTCGACGATGCCACGCGCGCGCTATACGTGAAATATGTCGCGCTCCACAAGTCATTGTCCGGGGAGATCGCCGCCGCGTCGCGCAAGGCCGCGCAGACGGGCGCGCCGATTGTCCGTCCGCTCGTCTGGGACTATCAGGATGACGCGAACACATGGGACGTTGCGGACGAGTACATCTTCTGCGACCGCTACCTTGTCGCGCCCGTGCTGAAAGACGCCACTTCGAGGGAAATCTACCTGCCGCAGGGCGTCTGGGATGAGGAAGGGTCTGGCGTGCGGCATGTCGTATCGGACGGCGGTAAGCGGCTGAGGGTGGATGTTCCCGTCGGCGGCATAGCCGTGTTCGTAAAGAAGTAGCCGGCGCCTGGCTCGATTGAAATATGGCGCAAAACACAAGGAGGATCGACATGAAAAGACGTGAATTCATCAAGGCGGCGGTGGCGTTGCCGTTCGTCGGTGCGGTCGGGGCGGGCATTGCGGCCGACCCCGGGGCCGCTGGGCACCCCATGGTGGGCAAAAGGCTACCGCCGTGGAAGAGGGGCGAGTTCCAGGTGCATTTCATATACACGGGAGTCGGCGAAAGCATGTTCTGGATAATGCCTGACGGCACGACGATGCTGCTTGACTGCGGGGACCATCCCGCCATCGCAAGGGGCAAGTTCGCGGTATGGGTGCTTCCGAACGGCAAGCGCCATGCCGGGGAGTGGGTCGCCCGCTATGTCGAACGGGTCAATCCGTCCGGAAAGGACGTCGATTACCTCATGATCTCCCACCACCACGCCGACCACGCCGGCATGACGGGCTGGGGGGCGGGGGAGCGCGAATGGAACGGACGAAAGCTCTCGGTGAGCGGAGTTGTCCAGGCTGCGGACTTCCTGAAGTTCAAGACGTGCTTCGACCGCGGCTGGCCGAACTTCGACGACCCCATCCCGGACGAACGATGCAACGAGCTCGCCTACCGGCATCTTCGAGACGCGTTCGCGTATCTTGCGGAGCGCGATGGACTCAGGATGGAGAGGTTCGAGGTGGGAGCCGTAAACCAGGTGGCCCTCAGGGACGCCGCCGCCTTTCCCGGCTTCTCGGTCACGAACATAGCGGGCAACGGAAAGATTCGCCGCCGCGACGGCTCCGTGCGCGATCTATACGCCGAGATGCACGATGCGAAGCGCCTGAACGAGAACGGCATGAGCCTTGGCCTTGTGGCGCAGTACGGGTCTTTCCGCTTCTACACAGCCGGAGACTTCTTCGACGTGTTCAGGCTCCCGGACGGCACAAGGCGCGACATTGAGGCTGAGCTTGCGAAGGAGACCGACCCGGTCGACGTGGCGAAGGTCAACCACCACGGACACCATTCGATGAATCAGCCGCTTGTCGCCGCTCTCCGCGCGCGCGTCTGGACGGCCTGCATATGGGACCAGCTGCATGTCACGGCCGACACGCTTGAGCGCCTTTCAAGCCGCGACGCCTATCCGGGCCCGCGCTTGATTGCGCCGGGGGTGTTCCCTCCTGAACGGAGGATGGAGGACGCGGGCAGGCCTTTCCTCGCGGACATCGCGCCGGAATCGTTTGCCGCCGGACACGTCGTGCTGACCGTTGCGCCTGGCGGAGCAACGTACACGATCGCATATGTAATGGCGGACAACGAGTCCATGAAGGTGACAGGCGCCTACGATTTCGTCTCGAACCGAGGATAAGGCGCATTGCGTCCCGCCGGGAAACCTATGCGTTGTAAAAAAAATAACTTTTACACTTTGAGCATTCGTCGGGGCGTCGCCGTGCTATAATCCAAGGCATGGCTGAGGTACGTCAGCGAGGCTACAGGAGGCTACATACTTGTTGGTTCCGAACATACAATGGCGAGGTAGAGAATGAACAGAACAGCTGCAAGGCTTTGGATCGCCCTTGCGACGGTTACGATTGCGGGCGAGATATTCGCCGCAACTGGTGACGCCCAATGGATCTGGTATCCGGGCGACTACGGCCTCTGGTGGGGAAACGAGCTCCAGAGCCAGCGTCTCCAATGGGGCGGGCGGCTGACGCCGTTCTGGCCGATGTACGCGCCGGAGACGCGTGTCCTCTTCCGGAAGGACGGACTCGACCTCGCGACTGACGAACCGCTCGAGGTGCGGTTCGACGGACATGCTGCGTTCTGCTACACGGACGACAAGGGCGTCTATCACGAGTCGTCGGCGATCGGTGGAAAGTTCCTGCTGCCGAAGGCGGCGAAGAAAATCGAGGTCAAGATCCAGAACACGCAGCGTCCGCCGTCCATCTGGGTGAAGGGTTCGACGATCGTCTCCGACGCAAGCTGGACGGTCGGCTGGACGACGACGTGGGACATGGACGACAACGTGCCTGTAGAGACGAGCGCGCGCTTTGCCGATCCCATGACTCCGCCTGGGCTCCATCGGCTGCCCGTTAAGGAGAAGCCGCCAAAGTGGATGAAGCACCACAAGGGCAGCCACGTGATCGCCGACTTCGGAGAGGAGACGTACGGCTATCTTCGTCTCAAGGACGTGAAGGGCACAGGCGCGGTCAAGGTTATCTACGCCGAAAGCGAAGCGGAGATGATGGCCGAGGATCTTTTGACGACAGAACGGGGCGCGCTCGATGGATGGGAGCAGATCGAGCTTTCGGCGACGCCGGAGTTCCGCCGCGAGATCGCGCACGGCTTCCGCTACGTGCATGTCATCCCAGTCGAAGGCGACGTAACGGTCGGGTCCGTGACGATGGACTACGAATGGAAGGACGTTCCCGTCAGGGGAAGCTTCCGCTGCAGTGACAAAGAGCTCAACCGCATCTGGGACGTCGCAGTCCACACGCTTGAGCTCACCTGCCGTGAGGTTTTCATCGAGGGCGTCAAGCGCGACCACTGGGTGTGGAGCGGCGACGCGGTTCAGAGTTTTCTCATGAACTACTACGTGTTCGGCGACTACGACGGATGCCGCGATACGCTATGGACGCTTCGCGGGAAGGATCCGGTCAAGTGCCATCTCAACAGGATCATGGACTACACGTTCTACTGGTTCGACGCCATCGAGAAGTACCGGCTCTACTCCGGCGACGCAAACTTCGCGCGGCAGGTCTATCCAAGGATGAAGTCCCTCATTGAGTTCGCAATCTCCCGCCTCGACGATAACGGGCGTCCCGTCGACCGCAATGGAGACTGGATGTTCGTGGACTGGGCGCCGAAGCGGCTCCCGAACTACGGCGGTGTCGTCAGCTTCGAGCAGATGCTCCTTGTGCGCGCTCTCGAGGCGACTGCCGGAGTTGCGCGCGACATCGGCGCGGAGAGAGACGCTGAAGCGTATCTTTCGCGAGCGAAAAAGCTCCGCGCCGAAATCGTGCCGCGCTACTGGAACGCGGAGAAGGGCGCGCTCATGCACATGATCTACAACGACGGGCGCGTAGATCCGATGGTGACGCGCTATCCGAACATGTTCGGGCTCTTCTACGGATACTTTGACGAGGCGCAGCGGAGAAGCGTCGTCAAGAACGTCATGCTGAACGGCGACGTGATGAAGATCCAGACGCCGTACATGCGCTTCTACGAGCTCGAGTCTCTGTGCGCGCTCGGGCTCCAGGAAGATGTCCTGAAGGAGATCAAGGCCTACTGGGGCGGCATGCTCAAGCTCGGAGCCACGAGCTTCTGGGAGCTCTACAACCCAGACGAATCCGGCGCGCGGCACTACGCCATGTACGGAAGGCGCTTCGGAAAGTCCCTCTGCCACGCCTGGGGCGCGAGCCCGGCATACCTGTTCGGCAAGTACTTTCTCGGCGTGACACCGACCTCGCCAGGCTTCAAGACCTATGACGTGAAGCCGAACCTCGGCGGGCTCGAGTGGATGGAGGGAGACGTCCCGACACCCTGGGGCAGGATACATGTCCGCGCCGATAGGAACGGACACAAGGTCACGGAAATCCGCGACAGGTGAAGTCCTCCATTGGTCGACAAGACTATGGTGTCCATCCATTCGGATGCCAGGGGTGCAACGAGACTTTTATGCAGAGTCAATGAGGTGACGTGCGAAATCATGCCGCGCAGTCGACCTGAGGAAGATCCTTGACGAGATGGCTGAAGAACTCGTCCAGCCGGCCTGACTTGTGGAGCGTGCGAAGCGGAAGAAGTGCCTTGGCGCCCTTGAGCGACCAGATCATGCCCGACTGCTTGAAGCGCTGGCCGATGACGGTCTTGCATCCGCTCTTCGTCTTCTGGGACAGGGGGCTTGTCGACGTGAAGGAGCATATGGAGCGGGTCGACGACGGAACAGGCCGGATGCGCAGCGTTTCGCGTGTCGAGGATGCGAAGACGTCGCCGATTTCCGTGCAGAAGGACGATGACGGCTATCTGCGGCGGACAGGAATCGAGCGGCGCGGCATTCCGTCCGACAGCTTCACGACGCGCCCCGCCGTGTTCGAGTGGGATGGCGCTCCGCTAAAGGACCCCGTCTGGGTCGATCTCTTCACGGGCGCGGTCTATGAAGTTCCCGCGAAGCAGCAGATAGTCCACTCGTGCGGCGTATCCCTCGTGCGCATTCCCGTGTACGATTCGCCGTGTCTAGTTACGGAAAGGACCGCACTCGACTTGCTGTAGTGGATAGGAACCCCGGAACCTGAAACTCGAAACCCGAAACCCGGAACTAGAACCTATGAACTCATATTGCAAAGACAAAGTAGCCGTAGTCACTGGCGCGAGCGGGAAGCTCTGCTCGCAGTTGACATGGCGAAGAAGGGTGCAATCGACTTTTAATCGGATGTCTAATTGACTTTTAGGCGGGCAGATAATCGACTTTCAATCGGACTGCTAATCGACTTTTATGCGAAGTTTTTGGTATTATTTCCTTTCAAAAATGAGGACTTATGGTGCGCCAAAATGAGAACGCTGTGCGGA
>Ga0310696_10009067_pt1 | contig 11544 bp, 11 predicted proteins | sample AusTroGonzalo_MG_4_FD_203885 | JGI IMG/M metagenome (GOLD analysis project Ga0310696, IMG submission 203885) | Bovine rumen microbial communities from tropical cattle in Woodstock, Queensland, Australia - Gonzalo_02 (v2) (version 2) | ecosystem: Host-associated > Mammals > Digestive system >...
TGAACGAACTGCGAGGTCAAGGTTACAGACTCATTCAGGTTCCAGTGGATAACAAGGTCAGATTTCTATCAGATTTCGACATCGCCTTGAGAGACATAGCTGGAATTTCTGTACCTGGTACATTATCATTTATATCACAAGATGCACTTGATGCTTGTATCGGAACTAGAAAGAATCCATTCTTCAATGAGATATTATCTATTGGCACAAAAGATTCATACACAATTGAAGAATTCTTCCATGCAGATGTTGTAGATGCTCGAATGAAGAGTAGCCCGATGTTCATACACCTCGACTTGTCCTTAACTACAGATAAAACAGGTATCTCCGGAATCTGCATAAATGGTAGAAAAGACATAGAAGATCCTGATGGTAAGAAGATATCTCAACCTACATTTGCTCATGTATTCTCAGTAGATATACAAGCACCTAGAGGTGATAAGATACCTTACGCCAAAATAACTGCATTTTTATGCTGGTTAAGACGACAAGGTTTCAACATAGATCATATCAGTCGAGATCAATTCCAAAGTGAGTACATGGCTCAGCTTTTAGAGGCACAAGGATTCAAAGTAGATAAGTTATCACTTGATAGAACACCTGATGGCTACAACGGATTGAGGTCAGTACTTCTAGAAGAACGAATAGATATGCTCGATGTCAAACAGTTACAGAATGAACTCATTCGACTTCAAAGAGATAGTGTAACAGGTAAAATAGACCACCCAGAAGGTGGAGAGAAAGATATGTCCGACTCATTTGCAGGAGCTGTTTGGAACGCTATCATAACAGAGCCTGGAGTGCCGGTTCCTAGTAAATCAATTGCAGCAGCAATGGCTGCGGTAAACACAAGAAGATCACCTACAACATCTCTTGTAGGGAGTATGCTAGGTGATAAATATATAAGGAGGTAACATAAATGTTTGTCAGAAACTTTCTAACAGCAGGTGATTTTGTCACACTATTACCATTTGGTCTTCTTGCTACCATACAGTATAGTGATAAGGGCAAGATCGAAAAAGTATTCATAGGTGCAGATCATTCTGGGCAAGAGGTCACAAAGGAACTGCTGCCTATCATACTCAAGTCCAACCTAGTTCCTAGATCTATCATGATTCAGGGAGGGACGTCATTTGTAACAGGTGTGTTCCAGATCAAAGATTTTACACTTGCTTCCGGAAACATTCCCGATTGTGTGAACTCTAGTTTCATTACAGCGATATCTGAATCACCCAACAATGTGAAGTTCTATGCAGGATCGGTATCTAGCTTAGCAGCAATCTACCGTGGTGCAGTGAACGTGCGAAGATGGTTAACAGGAAGCAAGTTCGAGTTATTGCCTGGTTATCCTGTACCTGCAAACTTAACAGAAGATACGTTTGTGAAGATGGTAGAACAGTCTAGGCTTCCATTCAGCTTACCGGAAGTGTTCGGCTATCTTGTATTCCATCAAGGTATGGCTCAGTACCACTCCTTAGGTTTCAAACTTGTTCAGGTGATGGAAGAGCCTACTCACTTCACAAATGGTTTAGGTCAGATATGGTGCGACATTTTTGTAGATGGCTTGAATGATCCTAAGTTAACTGTACCTTATGGGGTTTGCGCTAAATACAACATCCATGCGCAGGATTTCATATTACTCGATGAGCATGGTGAAATCCTTAAGAGTTATTCTGTAGGGCAAACATCTTCTAGCTATCCTACTACCTTAGTATGCGATGTATGCGGTAAAGTGATCCCTGTTAACTTGAATGGTGAAACCAAATGCACAAACATGCATTGCGGTTCCAGACTGTATACAGCTACAAATAGATTCCTTGAAAGATTAGGGCTTCCTGAGGCCATAAGTTATGAGAAATACAAAGCTCTCGTGAAAAAGACCGGAAAGCTCTACACAATACTTGACGTATTAGATGAGCCTGAGTACAAAGATAGAACATTTGATGTTACTCTCAACAATCTTTTGATAGGCGTGCTTCCTTATACAATTCCTATTACGCTTATCAACAAGTTCTGTGAATTCTGCAGCAATTCGCCTGCGTCTGTTGAATACTATCTGTCCTATCCTGAAGTGCTTTCAAGAGAGTTCAGTGGATACGGTAAAATAGATCAATTAACTGATTGGGCAGCAGATCCGGAGAACTTGAATATATTGAATCATGTTTTGCAGGACACGAGAATTCACATCGTTTCATCTGCTAAGAAGTTTGAGGGCGCACCTACTTTGAGAAACTGGAGAATTCTTCTTACCGGAGAGTTTTCTCACGGACCTCAACAAGAAATTCAGAGGATCCTTAGAAGTTATTCTGCAGAGATAGTTTACAAACCGGAAGATGCAAATTGCTTGATCATCGGTGATATTGGAGAGAATCTGAATGGCTCCTTCATTCATCAGATGAAGTCTGCAAACAAGAAAGTTTTCAAAGAATTCGACTTTTTCAGGCTGTACGAAATTGATGATGATCTTCGTGCGAACCTTTAATACTAACAGAGGAGGTGTAATTTCACATGGCCAATAGATGGATTGATAAGCTAATTCCGAAGAAGCACAAATATCAATCTTCAACTTCTTGGTTACGTTCTATCGTGACCGGAGCACTGTATAGAATGTCTGATGTTAGAACTGACACAGCTATCGCAGATATTAAGACACAGATTGACACTATGCGTGCACTCGCAAGGGATTCTCAAATAAGTACCGCTTTATCATATTACGCAACAGACGCAACTACTGTAAACACTGCGGGGCAGATCATATGGGCTACTCCTAAGGAAGATAAGTACAAAGATGTTGCGGAGGTCATAAATGATCTGTTTGACAGATGGAATGTTAACTACTATGCTAGAGATCATATTCTTGAGCTAGCTACCATCGGCAATCTATATATTCCGACCTCTTATCTTTATAGAGAGGTTGCACATCTGACAGAGAAGGGTATTGTACTCGACAACAATACAATCATTGATTCTGACTTTGACATCATACCTTCTTACAAGATTCCTCCTGAAGATATCGTGCATCTTTGGTATCAAGGAAAACCTCAAGGTTTTATCATGGATCCGCCAAAGGACCTTACGGCTATCCAACCTACACTTCTTCTTCCTGAGCAAGCCTGCATTCATTTTTCTTTGGGTGGATTGCTTGGTGATTACACCCTTACAGCAAGAGATAATGAAGGAAATGATATCATATATGATATCCAGTTTGCTGCACCTCTCATGGAGCAAGCTGTTCAGCCTACACAGACACTTAACTTGCTTGAAGATGCTGTAGTGTTGTCTTCGTTGAATCGAGCTATCAAGTTCATCAATGTAGAATGTGGTACAGACGAAGAGGAGATAAGAGACACACTTCAGCAGGTCAAAGACACTATCGAGCAGCAGCTTTCACTCAATACTGCATCTGGAGATGTTCAGTCCTTTGTAAATCCTCAGAGCCCTAACAACTTGATATACATTCCAAAGGTGAACGGAAATGATGCTATTTCGGTACTAGACCTGAACATGGCTGATGCTACAGAAGCTGACAATAAGCTACTTCAGTACTATCAGGACAAAAAGCTTTCTGTTTTAGGTGTGCCGAAAGAGGCGATGAACTTCTCGTCCAACGAAGGTCTTGGTGGTGCCGGATCGGTACTTTCACAGAGATCTGCTCTGTATGCAAACGCATTGCAGCGTCTTGAAAACGCATACATGGCAGGATGGAGAGATGCTATCAACAAGTACTTCATTGCACGAAACATGTCCGGTTTCATTGATAAGTTCGATCTGCACATGAATCCTATCATAACTGTTCAAAGTACTGTACAGTTTGACAAGCGAGATGCTGCATTGAACCAGGCGTCTTCGCTAGTTAATATGCTGAAAGAGCTTGGAGTAACTGACAAATCTTCTTACGTCAACGCACTTGTAGAGATCTTGTCTGAAGTATTCCCTCAGATGGGTGCTGCTGCAGCTACTTGGGGTGTTGATGTTGAATCTACTGGCGAAGGAGGCGGCTTAGGTGATGAATTCTAGTCTACAAATTTCGCACATTAGATACTTATCAGGAGGTGATCAGAGATGATGTCTAGTTTAGAGCTTACTCAGCTGTTTTTCAAAGACCTTAGGTCTTACAACAGTACCAACTTTCGTACAATTGAAAAGGCGGACTTATCTTCTGATAATCCAACAGTTCACAAAGCGTTTTCTAGCGTAGTTACTCGCTACTTTATCTTTTCTGAGAGACATCCAGAAATCTCAGATAGCGACAGACGTATCTTGTATTTCAAGCTAAAGATAGATATGATCGCTAGATACTTCAGCGAGTATCCAGATGTAGATACCGAACTCCTTAAACCTTTCCAAATAGAACTTCGTCAACATGTGAAGGACATGAAAGGGGGAAACATAGATGACACCAACGCCACTGCAGTATGAGATAAGTGATTGGAATCAAGCCTCCAAATGCTTGTCCAACACAAGCAAACATCTTCACATACACGTTTCTTCGTTCATTCACAATCCAGTCTTAACAGGAACAAGAATAAAAGTAGTTCATGATACCTATGGAGACTTGTTTACTTGCATCGTGAATGGGCGTGGCGAGCTGATTGATTCAGATACTAAGTACGAGCTATCTACAGATGAGATACTGTCTCAGCTCGCTAAGTTTGGATTCTATATCACGTACGCAGATATGCGTAGAATCACTAATGCTCAGCTGGATTATCTAATAACACTTAATCAACTTCATTTCGATAAGATTCGTGTTCTGAATGTGTGGAAGCAAGATAAATCCGGTGTCAAAGAGTTCAAGCATCATATCGTCGCATTTCAATCTGCAAACAAAGAAAGCTGGTTGAATAATGATTATTCTCCTAGCTACACTGAGTTTACAGATGCACTTGCTGATGGATCTGCGATGAATCTCGATGGAATTTCAGAAACTTCTAGATTTGTCTGGGATTGGCTCACATATGTAGCTAATATACCTGACATACTTGCAGATTGCGCGGAGGTAGGAGAATGGCCGTAAACTTAATTGGTGAAGACATAAAGTTAATGCGTGCCAGATACGACGAAGCATTACAGATGCACGGCATACCTGTTAAGTATCAGTATCCTAACAAAGCTGAAACAAATGCTCAAGGCGAGTCTGTTGTCGACAGCTACTCAGAGTATATTGATACTCACATCTTCTTTGATGGTAACGCAAAAGCAAAAACTTTCAAGAGATATGGTTGGGTTGTGGAGAATGCTGAAAACCTTCCCTTCCTTATTCATTGCAGTTTCAATCTGCAACATGTGCAAAGAGATGCTGTTTTCACCATACACGGTCAATATAGTGAACTTCCCGATAGAGTATTTCGAGTAACCGAGATAACATATGACTTACAAGCACCTGACCATATTGTCTGTATGGTTGTACCTGTTTACGAGAAGCAAACAGTAGGAAAGACGGATCAAGAAATTGCATCGCAATTCAACACGTCTAACTACTTCTTGAAACAACGAGTAGACTATCGAGGCAATCCTCATGTGACAAAGGAGGATATTCAGCCATGATTTATTTGTATGACAATGCGATTGTTAAAGATCTAGAAGATTCATTCAATCCCGATCACGTAGAAAATCCTCTTGTTAGAGTTATTGATCCTGAAATGGCTGTCAGTTTAGCTGCGCAGCTTCAAAACGATGAGATCAAGTTTCCTATTGTTGCTGTAACAAGAAGCCCAGAAGTAGCTACAGATACAGACAGAATGAACTTCACGAGATTGCACAGAGGTTCTGTAGCAGTCATAGACAATGCAACCAACAATTTATATTATGAGAGAGCACTTCCTATTCAGCTTAGCTACGCACTAACAGTTATCACTACACGCGTAGCTGACATGGACGAAATCATCAAAGAGTTGCTTTTCAAGTACACCTCAGAATACTTTATCACAATCACGCTACCTTATGAATGCAACAGAAAGATTCGTTTCGGAATGGTGATCGACTCCAATGCACAGATTGAAACAAAATCTAGTGCGAAAGATTACTATGCTCAAGGAAAATTGTATGAGACAGTGATCCCTATACGATGTGATGGGTGTGTATTAGTTTCATACACACCTGTTCAGCTAAAAAGGACTGCATACGAGATTGCTATTGATCAGCAGAATACTAAAGGTTGAACCTTATATTATTTCAGAAGGAGAAGACAACTATGATATATTACAAAAACACGTCATGTATCGCAAAAACCTTTTACGGCGTAAAGTTTTGTCCTGGTGAAACGAAGGGTGTTCCCGGATACATCAATGATTCAAAGTTTGTCAGAGTCAGCGCGATTCCGCCACAACCTGTTGCGGTCCCTGTTGTAGCAAAATCTACAGCACCCTCTAGACCTGGTAAGCCTTCAAAATCAGAAAGTAAAATAAACAAGGAGGAAAAATTAGATGGCACAGATTGTGATCAATGAGATCTCACAGAATTACACTTACAACATTGGCAGTAATTCTTACGCTTGCGTAGCTCTTCCCATCACGTCCTGTTGGGGCGATGGTTACTTCGATCCTGATGCAGAAGGAATAACTGCAGACGAGATGCTGGAGCGCACAACGTGGCAAAGATTTCCTGCAACTCAAGCGGGTCTCGAATCTTTTGTATCTACCTTTAGAGGTCCTGCTGCTAATTACAGATTAGCAAAAGACAACTCTTATCAGATTGCAATGACACTTATCACTTCCGGATATGATGTTCTTGTATGTAGAGTTTGTCCAGGCACTAAAGCTCAAAACATGTTCAAGAAAGACGGTACTAGCGAGAGTAACGCAGTAATCGTGAAGGCAAAGTATCCTGGATCGTTTGGTAACGCTTTACAAGTAACGCTGAAGAGACTCACATATGTTGCTGCAGGTGTTACCAAGTACTACTGGAATCTGATCACGTACATTGTTGATAGCACTGGCATCAAGACTGCAGTAGAAAACAAAACTTTTGTATTCGAACTTAGCAATTCCACTGACAGCATTCTCCACTGGAGCGAAGTTGAATCTGATTTCATCACCTTATCGGTAGTAGGAACACTTCTGGATGATGCTGCTACCAAGTTCGGTACTACCGCAACCGACACTAGCTGGGCGATCACATTGACTGGTGGTTCTGATAAAGCTGCAGATCCCGACAGTGATCCTGTAGTTTCTGATATCACCGTAGTACCTACTGCTACTGTTAAGTCTGCTCCCGGTTACAGAGCTTATTCCGCTGAAACAGATGCAGGAAAGACAAGATACAAGTACGAGAGTGACACCTATACCGCAGACGCTGCAGGTGCTTATGTAGTAAGCACTTTCCGCCTCGCTAAAACAGGTGATACTGTCAAGTACGCTATTAACGCTGAGACAAAGGCGTATGAAGTATCAGAGAACGGCACTTACGCAGAGTATCCTGTAACAGCTCAGTTGCTCGACGATGCATATGAACTTGCGAAAGCAAGATACGTAGGCGCTAAGGTAGCAACATCGGAAACTTTCGCAACATCTGCATATGGTGCAGCTTTAAGCGCTCTTGCAGGATCTGAAGACGTAGCAAAGATGTCCACCATAAAGTACATGGAGTGGGTTTACACAACCGTAGCTGGTACATCTTCTGCAGACGGTACCTATTCGCTGCTCAAAGATAAGCTTACTTACAATCCTAACAGAATCATCAGCCCTTGGGACGATCAGGACACCAACGGCATAACAGAGGGAGAAGCTACCGTACCCATCACAGCACTTTCTCCTCTACATGTAGTACTTATGAATACTGCTTACGGCAGCAGATGCGCTACTGCATACATCGACATTCCTAAGAGTGTTCCTAGAAGTGATGTTTGGAACGACAGTGTAACTACTCCTGGTTATGCTCAGATGCTCGCAAGATACCTTCCTTCTACAAGCGCAGCAGATGTGAACAGTGTTCTCTTCTCTTCGCATTCCGCATTATTTGCGCCTTGGGGCCAGTATCAGTATGTAGGAACTACTAGACAGACTGATGCATCTCCTTCGTTCCAGGCACTCATGATCCAGAGAGCACAGATCCTCAATCAGGCTCTTCAGTATGAGTGGGCGCTTCCTACCAACAGAAAGCACAACCTGAAGCTCGGAAAGCTCGCATACAACGTTCCTAAGAAGCTCTTAGATAAGTGGCAGACACTTGAAGGTGTAGGAGTAAACGTGATCACAGCTATTCCTGATCTTGGCACAAACATCTGGGGTAACTCGACACTGTTTGAAGTACCTCCTGCAACATATCAGGCACTCGCTAATATGTCTACAAGATTCCTCGTGAACGCAGTAGAAGACGTAGCTTACAGAGTAGGTATCTCCATCACATTCCAGTACAACAACGACCAGGCCTACAATAAGTTCTACGCAGGAGTAACTCCTATCCTCGACACGATGAAGAACGTAGGCGCTATCGAAGATTACTACGTGACAATGTCGGCAGATATTTCCGGTCTTGATCAGGTTAACGCCAACACGGTGATAGGTAAGATATACCTAGTAGTTAACGGGGTGGTTAACGATATCTACATCGACCTCGTTGCCCTTCCTGCATCGGTATCTCTTGATCAGTTCCGCAGTTAAACCTACCTCATCCACATAAATAAAGTAACGTCTAGCAGATCTTTGCTAGGCGTTATTTTATGATTCGATTTGATTTTGAACCTTTAATATTAGTGTAGTACAACAGATTCCTAAATTTCGGAGGTGTATACAATGGGTAAGTGGATAGCTAGAATAAACTCTGGTAAAGCACTTAGAGAAGCCATATTCAATGATGACCTAGTGCAGTGTTGTGAGATCTTGAAAGCTTGTTATCAGGAGCTGCATGATAAGTTACCGGATACATTTGATACAGTAGACTTAGATATGGTTCTAGATGATATCAATTATCAGCTGGAAGCTCTTCAGGATCTCGAAGATCCGGATATGAATGAGGATATGGCAGAGGAGATTGATTATCTACTGGATGACTTCTACGATCTGTGCGATACTTTGAACGTGTGGGTCACCATGTAACCACAATATACTATTTATGGAGGAAGTTCTATGAAAACGTACATATCTGCTGCGTTCGACAATCCAGTTCCTCGCTGGTTGCGAAAGGATAAGGATGCACTTAAAGCACTGATTCGCGCTATTAACATCGATTTGAAAAGCGCTGTATTTCATCATGAACCGATAGGCCGAGGAAAAAGCTATCCGGTGTATGCAATAAAGAATGAGAGCAACGAAGATCTGTTTGTTTGGATCCCCGGAATTTACAATGATGATTATAGAGTTTCGGATCCTTACAGCTCTAACTACACAGCTATCAAGTATGTTCCTAAGAAGCATCTTAATGTTGTAGATGCTGTGTATGTGTCTAAGGATGCTGCAACAAAACCTGAAAAGGAACATTATCAAGATCCTAGATATACCGAAGGAAACGGAAGATACAGAGGGCAGATATACAATAAAAACAACGATGAGTGGACAGTTTACCACAATTGGCGCGGAGGCAGGTACGATAAGTCCGGATATCAGATTCCAGATCCTGCGGAGAAGTTAGCTAATTGGTATAGTTCGGGGAAAGCTAGTCGTCTTAAAGAGCGCCTTAACAAAGTCTATCAATCCCTGAAGGCGTTACAATCAAAAATTGGTGCAATGAAGTTCGAGGCTGATGGGGATGATTACTTCGATTCATTCGGCGGATGGTTGCGCAATTTTGGTAGCACAGTTGAAAGCTATCGCCGCTTTCTGCGCGACTACTCGAATACGCTAGAATTCGGTAACATTGATTCTTGGAGAGCTTCAACCATGCTTGATAGTTTACGTAGTCTCGAAAAGGATGTTCAGAATCTGCAGCGCCGTGCTGAAAACTTATAGTTTAAACAAAGGAGAGTCATATGAAACGTTACATAATGGCCGCTACATTAGAAGGATTAGCTCAGCAGTTCTCTGCTATTCCTGATGAAGAACGGGAAGATGTTATCTTCATAGATCCTACTTCTAGACCAGATAAGGAGAAACCTGGCAAGTATGCTATCTGGCTTCTGCGCCAATACAAGAACGGTAGCTTAACTGCAGATCAATTTCAGAATGTAGAAGATGGTCTACAAGATTTCGCAAGGAATTACAAGAAATATCCTAAGTCCGATCTTGGACAATATGCTACCGTTGAAGAATTCTTACAAGCTGTCGAAGAGGTCAACAATCGTGAGTTAACAGAAGCTGAAAAGAAGAAGATGCTTAAGAAGCGCGCACATAATGCTTCTGATACAGATAAGAAGTTCATCGAAGAAGACGGTGAATGGGAGTGCTGGCAACCACTTACATATGAAGGTTCCATATCGCTTGCAAGAACCGGTGGAACAAAAGCATCATGGTGTACAGCTTATGAAGGAAATGATAACTACTGGCTCAGCTACACAAAACGAGGTCCGCTGTACATCTTCCTGAATACTACAGACCCTAGTGAAAAATATCAGCTTCACATTCCTACTAAGTCCTGGTATGACATACATGACCACAGTCGAGGCATGAATGCATTTTATGATTTCTTAGAGAAGCATCCAAATTTCGCCAACTACTTTGACTATCAAACAGACCAGAATGGGTTTGTTGTATTCCAAGGAAATTTCCTTAGATACAATGGTCCTGAAGATGTTGTGATGCCTGACAATATGGATAAGCACGACTCTCATATCCTCGCAGGCAAGGATTACATAAAATCTGTAGATTTGAATAATATTACAACTGTAGGAGCTCGTACATTCGAAGGTTGTGTCTCACTCACCAAGGTTGTAGGTAACAATGTAAAATTAATAGATAGCAGTGCATTTGTAGGTTGTACACAGTTAACACAATTTGTAGGATCCAAGCTAGAGTTTATCGGGTTCCGTGCATTCCTGGGCACAAATTTACAATCAATCAACACATCTTCTGTAAGGACTGTTGGAAAAGAAGCGTTCATGCGTACACAACTCACTTCTTTGAGATTACCTAAAGTGAAAGAGATACCTGTAGGTCTTTGTAGTGCCTCTGTTGAACTTAGAGATGTGCAGCTTGGTAGATCGTTAGAGGAGATCGGCGCAGTTGCATTTGAAAATTGCGTCAGCTTAACAAACATCGTCATACCTGAAAAGGTAGATAGCATCGGTAGACGTGCTTTTGCAAATTGTACATCGTTAACAACAATAACAATTCCTAAACGCGTTTCCTTCCTGGCGATGGATGCATTTGTAGGGTGCAGTAATCTAGTAGTACAAACCTACACCACCGACTGGGACAAGAGATTACGTGAATGCGGAGTGAAGGACATTGTTCATCTATAATAACATTCAAGGAGGATAAGAAATGAAGCGTCAATACATCAGAAGTGATGAGCGTCTCAAGCAGAAAAGAGCATCTGCCAAGTTTACTGAGGAAGATATTGCTAGGAACTCTCGTGAAGCAGCTCCTAACGGTGACAACATGGCTCTTGTATTCAATCGAATCATGAAGGATCCAGATGTGACTCTCGGCAAGAAGACCAGAAGAGGTTATC
>Ga0310696_10009068_pt1 | contig 11543 bp, 10 predicted proteins | sample AusTroGonzalo_MG_4_FD_203885 | JGI IMG/M metagenome (GOLD analysis project Ga0310696, IMG submission 203885) | Bovine rumen microbial communities from tropical cattle in Woodstock, Queensland, Australia - Gonzalo_02 (v2) (version 2) | ecosystem: Host-associated > Mammals > Digestive system >...
TGTTTAGGTTTTATGACCGCCCGCATGGTCGCTACTATTTATGTATCGACCATATATGGGCGATCAGGTTCATAGTTAAGATTTAGGTTGTTAATTATTCGAATGATAACTCGAGTTGATTCTTCCACTTCCGCTCCATGAACTCCGCGTGGCGTTGGGCGCCATAACGCTCCGCGAAATCGATGCGGTTCTGTCGTTCGGCTGCGGTAGCCACATGGCCGGAACGGTCAGGCCGTGCTTGCACAATATGCATCACCTTCCCGTCCCTGTCCGGATAGCGGCGGATATAATACGGATCGCTCCCCATCAATATCCCCCGCACCGAATCAATGCCTATGTCAAATTCTACCTTTGCCATGTTCTCCATTTTTGGAACCCTTCTATATATCATACACTCTACTGCCCGTATTCGCTGCGTAAGTGGCTGATAATAGCGTCAATATATTGATGCACCGTTGATTTCCCGATGCTCAGTTCTTTCGCTATCTCTCGCTCACTGAGCCCGTCGCGATATAGCTGCAAGATCTCGCAGGCACGTTCATGATTCCGAGCATTTTTAGGAGGATTAGAGCAATAGTTATCAATTATCTCATCTACACGTCGCCCTACTTCTTCGCGGTAGGCGAGGTCGCTCTCGTCCATCAGATCGTACCTGTCCTCCACGTTTGTGCCGCAATACTCATAGCGGTTTTTGCGCTTCTCCTCGCGATCGTATACTTCTTTGTACCACGCTACGAAATATGTCACAAATCGTTTCGCCTGTATCTCTCCGCGGCGTTTGTGTAGTTCGAGGTACGTGTCGTGGAGGATATCTTCGTCGAAGATCTTGTCCTTATTCAGCACGGTTGTTATTTTCCCCAAGTTCTCGGAGTATAGTTCTCCATACTCCTTTTCGCTCATTTTTCTCTTGCGCTTAGTGTTATTTTTCGCTTTTCTCATATTCTTTTCCATCATGTTTAAATTTTTATCGTTAATAATTTTTTGTTAATTTTGGGTCATTTTTGACCAATTTAGTCCAATGAATATTTTTGGCATTATTTTAGTATTTTTTGTAAGGCGACCGGCGATTTAGTATAAATCGGTCGGAATGAATGATGATGGGTAGGTGAACGGAAGCTCGCTTACGGGCAGCTACTCAGCAGTATTCATGGGGGCAGTTATCAAACTGCCTGTCGCCTTAATTTTTGATTTACTAAAAATACCATCGTAGTTGGTGTTTGTTGTTGGTGGTTGTCGACTGATAATTGATCTTTGTAATAGATTTTAATTGTCTTTAATAGTACCTAACAAGTCCATTGTCAATCCATTCCCGCGACCATCACGCGACCATCTCCCGACAACTACCCGACCACACCCCCACAAAGTCTCTTCACGTCATCCCATATCAGTTTTCTGGGGCGTTTGTCGCCTTGCGCTTGTCGCTTGGCCACTTCTTTGCACATAATTCCGAAGTCGCTTCGTGCCTTGCGCTCGTTTTTGCTCAGGGGTTTTCTCCGTTCATAATTATTCACCCAACGTCCTTTTTTCTTATCGAAATGTCCGTAACGGTGCATTGTCGTTTTGGGCTTACCGTCACTGCCCGTATGTGTCTTAAATACCACATTTCCTAATTTGCCCGATATCGATTCGAGCAACGGATTTAATTCTACTCTTGCCATAATCCTTTGTTTTTTAGTCTTTAATAGTTCACCTCAAATAATCCATTGTAATAATTTTTGGTTAGTTTTGGATAATTTGACTACCCAACTCCTTTGTAAGTGTTCGTCCCTTGACCCGGATTCTATCCGGCACATTGTAATCTTTGTCTATTAGTCCCGAATCATATTCGGGTCATGGGAGTTGTAGGTAGTTGTTGGCAGTTGTTGACTTAATATAGTCATTGTTTTTTATTAATTTTGGGCAATTTTTGACCTACCAACTCCATTGTCCCTCCGTCAGTTTTGGTCGGATTTGATCCGACCCTCCGGAATACGTCCCCGACAGCGAGCGTCAGCTCGCCTACAACCACCGTGCATCCTCGTAGTACCCATAGTCCCACCATCGCCGCTCATAGATGCACCGCTCATCGCGTTCCTCGCAGTACTCTTCCTCATAGTACTCCTCTTCATAATACTCTTCCTGTCTCATAGCGTAAATCGTTTTTTGATGGTCATTTTATAATCCTCCACATCCTGGCGGGTATATATCCCTGCCTCGCCGTTGTACACAGCGATGAACAGTTCCTGGTCGGTGGGAATCTTATTCTTGCCGTTGTAGTTCGTTGGCACGGGTTCGGGGAAACGCTTCACCCAAAAGAACGGATTGCTCTTTGGCGCGCTGTGCTCTGCGAGGTAGTCACGCATCGCGTGACGCGCAACTCTGCTGCGATCCAGCCACTTCATGAACGTGGCGTATTTGCGATTCGTTGAATGCTCCGAGCCCAGAAAATGGCTCCAGATGTCGTTGCTGAACTCGCCGTATCGCTTGTTTAATTCTTGTGTATCCATAACGATTAAAATTTTTTAAAACTCCCGAACTCTTAACCCCAAACCCCATTACTACTCTGTTAGGAGTTAAGAGTCGAGAGTATATTATTTTTCTTTTTGGTTCTTTTTCTTTTTACGATTTTCTTGTACGGATTGCACGGATCTTACGGAAAGTTCATTATAGTTGTTGTCTATTGTCGGCAGTTGTTGACTAATTTTGTCCAATGAATATTTTTGTTATTTTTTAATTATTTTTGTAAGGCGACCGGCGGATTTAGTATAAATCAGACGCAATGAATGGTGGTGGGTTGCCGAACGGAAGCTCGCTTACGGGCGGTAACACAGCGCCATTCATAGGGCAGTTGTCCAACTGCCGTCGCCGCGTTTTTGATTTACTAAATATCCATCGTCATCCGTTCAATCCGTTAGATCCGTACAGATTATAATCAGTCGATGCACTTGAGGGTGCGAGTGATGGCGTCGGGGATGATGTTGGGATGGTCCTTGGGGAAGTCGTCCATGATGGTTTTCATCTTTGGCGTGAGCTTGGCGGCTTGGCGCTGGTACTCAGCCTTCTCGGCAGCCATGCGGCGGTACTCGACGCCCTCGGACATGGTGTACTTCTGCGGTTTGCCGATGATCTCGTACACCGGCACGACATCCAGCGTGTAGTGGTGGCCTGCGTGCTCGAACTTGCCGGAGTTCTCGCCAATCTCGGAGAGGGCTTTCTCGGCGAGGATCTTGGCCTCGGAATCGAGGTGCTCGATGCGGGCTTTGCATGACTCGATGAGCTGCTTGAGGACACTTGTTTCTACGAGTGCATCAACCTTGGTGATGGTTACATCGTTGGCGTTTATCAACGCCTGGGTTAAATCTATTGCTTTCATATTTTCAATGAATTTATTAAGTCAACAATTAAAGACAATTAAAAACTATTACGATGGATAAATTTGGTCAACAACAACCAACAACATCCAACAACTACGATGGGTCAGTCGCCCTCATAGACATCGCCGGCGAGGTTGTGGGCGGTGAAGAGGGCGAGGAGGTCGTCAGGGCGCATGTTCAGCGGGTCTTTGGACGGATCGTTGTCTTGGGCTGCGATGAGGCGTCGCTCACGGAGGATGAGGGCGCAGCGATAGTTCTCGGCGATGGTGACGATGCGGAGGTTGGTGATGCACCAGTTACGGATGTCGCCGTTGAGGTGGTCGATCTGCCAGCCTTGGGGGCGTGGACCGATCCACGAGAGCGCCATGACCTTGTGGGCATAGTAGTTCGTGCCGCGATAATAGAAATGCGGATAGCAGTTTCCGACCGTCCAACCGTTGGGGGATTTGCGCCCATAGTTCTTTTGCGGCTTCAAGCCAGAGACCGTTCGGTGTTTGAATGTTGCACCTTCGAGTACGTACATTGCTCCTGCGAGCGAGCACCAGACAGGGGTGTCGAGGTAATGTGCGACGAGTGTTCCGTCGGGGAGTATCCGCGTCTCGGGCGTGAATGCCGGGTTGGGATAAATAAAAACATTTACCATTTTGTCATTTACCATTTATTCATTTATTTAGGCATTTAACAATTTGATCAATGCGCACTGAGTTGCGCACCGCTTCTCTTTCGAAAAACGATGCAAAGGTACGACAATTTGCGGATACAGTGCAGGGTATTGCCGCAGTTGCCGACAATACCCTGCGATTTAAGGGTTTTTACGGGATTTCGATAACGTATTTCTCGCAAATATACCGAACAGCGACCGGTGGCAGGAGGTGTTGTCTGGGAGATATACCCATGGCCTCGAAAGCATCGCGGTCAGAGATAAGCCAGCGCCGGAAGGTATCTGTAGAGACACCCGCAGCCATGGCAAGTTCGTATTTGTACATGGATTTGTAGGTCATTTTTTTGATAGTTTTAGATTATATATGGCGGCAGATTGAATCCGCCTGCAATACAAAGAAAATAAGTTGGTGCCCCGCATGTGATGCGGGGTTAACAGACGAAGCGGCAGCGAGAGCGCTACCTAAGTGCAAACAAGCAAAGGCGGGGGACGGGGGTAAAGCATAAAAAAAACTCCGGCTCGAGGAGTCGGAGTTTGTTGATGAAGGGATACTATATTTAGTAGCCGTAGTTATTCCACAGGTTGCCGTTGGAGGCGGTTATGTAATGCGGGAAGAGCGGCCAGTACTGGCGTGATTCGAGTTGCTCGGCATTGAGGTAGAAGGGGTAAGAGCTTTTGGCAAAGTCCCATCCTTTCTCATCGGAGCCGAAGATGGCTTTTTTCTCAATCCAGCCGGTGTTTTTATTGAACCAGGCGGGCTTGGTGGTCTCACCGGGATAGAGGCCGTAGATACTATCCATGACCCAAGCGTTGTTGATGGCGGGGTCTTGGCGGTACTTATACCACAGTTTGGTGGATAGGTCGATGGACTTGCCATTGAGGGTAGTAGAGATGACATCGGCATCGCCCATGACGGTGCGTGCAAAGGCCTCGGCTTTCTGTACTTCCTGCTTGAGGATACCCCAGCGCATGAGATCCCATTTGCGGATATACTCACCGCAGAACTCTTTGGCGCGTTCGGTCTGGATAGCCTCGAGGTCGTATGCAGGCAGGTTAGTCAGCCCGGCACGGTTGCGCACCAGGTTGAGGTAAGCGAGGCCTTTATCGGTATGTGACGTGCCAAGTGCGGCTTCGGCGTACATGAGGAGTACGTCGGCATAGCGGAGGATGGGGAAGTCGATACCGTCCTCGCCGGTGCTGGTGCGGGTCATCCACTCGTAGCGGTACTTGGCGAGGTAGTAGGACTTGATGTTCTGCGACTTCTGGTAGGCGCGTGCTTCGGCCGGCAGTCCGTTGACGGACTTATCATCGTACGCCCACACACCGGGTACGCAGGTGATGTCACGACGGGTGTCGCCGGGCTGGAACTGATAGAGCAGATAGGGGGTGATGCAGATGTGTCCGTTGGACTTGGCACCGTCGCCAATGCCTGGGATTTTTCCATTCAGTTTGACGATATCTGACGAGCCTATCTTGGGGCTGTTGAAGCCCATGATCTGTCCGCGTGCGCCGTTGGCGAAGGGGAGCACCCATATATGCTCCATGGCGCTGTAGTCGTCGATGTCAGCACAAAGTTGACGGAAAGGAGTCTCGAAGTCGGGGGCGAGTGCTTTGTCGCCATGCTCGATGATCTCGCCGCACGCCCACAGCACTTCGTCGAGCACGGCACGGCGTTGGGATTCCGATTCGATGTTATAGCACACGGAGTAGGCGGAGGGGGCTTCGAGGGTAGCGGGTCGAACCGCCTGCCCGGCATACATCAGGTCGGCACGTGCGAGCAGAGCCAGTGCGGCGGTGCGACTACCCCGCCCTACTTTATTGCGTGCGGCAGCGGGAGTAAGGGGGTCGTTGGAGTATGGCATAAGTCGAGCGGCTTCGCGCAGGTCGGTGCGCAGATGTTCGTAGATGACATTGCGGTCGGTCTTGCGTGCGTTGACACTCTCCGGCTTATTGGTTACAGACTCAAAGCGTGCGGGTACATCGCCCCAGTACTTGATCATCTCCAGATAGGCGAAGGAGCGCAGGAAGTACGCTTCGCCGAGGTAGTAGCGCATGGCGGCATCGGTGGTGTCGCCGTACTGACGGATGCCATCGATGGCATTGTTACAGCGCTCGATGACGGTACCAAGGTAAGACCATTGGTCACTGCCGTTCTTGTTGGATACGGCAGAGTTATTGACGGTCATGCTGTAGGTGACGCAGGTGGAGCGGTCGTCGGTGCCGGTGGACCACGATGACCACTCGCAGTCGGTATTGAGACCTTGATAGCCGCAGCCAAGACGGTTGATGTAACCCTTATCCTTGGCTAACTCCTGGTAGGCACCGCAGATAGCCTGCTCAGTGAGGGCAGGATTGGTGAAAACCTTGTCGATGGTTTCGGCGGAAGGCGACTCGTTGGAGAAAAAATCCTTGCAGGCGGTGAACGAGACCGCGCAAAGCGCTATAAAGATCATGTACGATGTACGATTTACGATGTACGATTTATTTACGATTGTCATAAAGGTACGAATTTTAGAATGCTAAGTTAAGACCAAAATTGAAACTGCGGCTCTTGGGGAAGGCGGAGAAGTCCACGCCCACCGCAAGCGGGTTGAGTCCGGATCGGGTATCCACCTCGGGGTCAGCACCGGAATAGTTGGTGGCGCAGAAGAGGTTAGTGGCACTAAAGAAGATACGTGCCGTGGCAATGTGGGCTTTCTTAAGCCATAAATCAGGAAGTGAATAGCCGATATTAAGGGACGCCAGACGGAGGAACGAACCATCTTCTACGAACTTATCGGTTAGTACGGTGTTGGTGGAATACGGGTTAGCAACCGTTCGTCCGGCATTGGCAGCCTCGATGAGGGATGCCAGTTGGGCGTAGTTGTCACCGGTGACAGCCGTACCGGTATATAGGTGCTCTGCTTCGCCGATACGCGCACCGTCGTTAGTGAAGAGCGTATAGTGGTTGGCGTACATGGCGAGCAGGTTACGGTTCTTGGTGGAAGAGTTGATGGTGGAGAAATCGAGTGCGGTCATGTTGACGATGCTGTTACCTACGCTGTAGGTGAAGTTAGCCGCCATGTCGATCTTACCCCATTTATCGCCTCCGACGAACCAATTGAGGCTGAAACCGCCGGACACAACGGGCATGGTGTTACCGAGGACAACCATATCGTTCTCGTCGATGACACCGTCGTTATTCTGATCTTTGAGTTTGGTCATACCGGGATAGGCTTGTCCGAGTTTGGTCTTGATGACACCGTCTTCGTTTTCCCACGGGGAGATGTTCTTGCCATCATTATTATACTTGGTGAAGTCGGCGGTGGTATAGATGCCGTCGGTCTGGTAGCCGTACACATCGCCGATAGAGGAACCGGGCGTGAGATGGAACTCATAGCCTTGTGCGTAGTATGACGAGAAGCACTCGGAGGAGATATCGTAGCTGTCCATACCACCGAGGTCGACCACTTTGTTCTTGTTATAGGCGATGTTGGCATCGAGGGTGAGCCCGTAACTGAGGTCACTGCTGCGATGATCGAGGATGACACCACGTACGCTGAACTCGACACCTTTGTTATCGGTGACACCGATGTTGCGGTATTGGGCATTGTATCCGCCTGTATAGAGGCGGTATTTGAGCAGCAGGTCACGAGTGGTATTCCAATAGAGATCGACGGTACCGCTGAGTCGTTCGTTAAAGAAGCCGAAGTCCATACCGAAGTCACGAGTGGTGGTTGTTTCCCACTTGAGGTTAGGGTTCGGAGCGATGAGTTGCGAACTACCGCTGCCCTTACCGTCAATGAGCACATCGTTCATATCCTGCATATAGACGGCGGTGTTGTCGAAGATATAATTGACGTTCAGGTAACCGAGATCGACGTTGTTGTTGCCGACCGTACCATAGGACAGACGCCATTTCCAGTTGCTCATCACGTCCTGTGCGGGAGCCATCCATTTCTCGTCGATCATACGCCAAGCGATAGCTGCGGACGGGAAGAATCCCCATTGGTTGCCCTTGGAGAACTTGGTGGAAGCGTCTGCACGGAACGTAGCGGTGAGGTAATAACGACCTAACAGCACATAGTTCGCACGTGCGAAGACGGAGAGCATGTTGTCGTTGGGATTGATATACACCTTATTGATGCTTTTCTGCGCCGAGCCGAGGTCCTTTAAGATGGCTTTGGGGTCACGGGACGGGTCAAAACCGAAGTAGTAGTTATAATCCGTTTGGGCTTTGTTGATGATCTGTTCCTCACCGAGGAGGACGGTCAGTTCATGGCGACCGCTGCGGAAACTCTGATTATACTCGAAGGTATTTGTCTCTTTGAATCGGGAAGCGTTGGTTCCGGTGCGCAGCACATGTCCCATAGGGCTACCGTCGGGCATGACGGATTGGGACTTGCCGTCACCGGTCTTGGCATAACTGGTGGTTGCACCGAAATAGCGAAGTTGATCGATGTTGCGGCTCTCGTAACCGGCTTCGGCACGGAGGGTGAAGTGGTTGAGGAACTTATAGGCGATGAAGCCATTGATGCTCCATTTATGCTCCACTTTGGTTTTGTAGTTATCGTCGATGGAGGTGAAGGGGTTGAACAGGTTCCACACGTTCACTTCGGCATCCTCTTCGAGGCTCTCGTTGGCTGACAGTTTGACGGGAATACCGTAGAGCGGCAGGAAGGTGACAGAGTTACGGAGTCGGCTATCGCTCTTGCTATTCTTGGCTTCATCGGCGCTGTTGGTGCCTGAACCGAGCACGTTGGTGTTGGTATAACGACCACTGACACCTATGGTGAGTCCTTTGACGGGTTGGATCTTGAGCTTGAGATTGAGGTTATTGCGGTCGAAGTTAGAGCCGTACATGATGCTCTGGTCATCCACTCGGTTGTAATTGAGGTTCATGGAGAACATCTTATTGGCGAGGCTGAAACCAATCGTATGGTTGGAGTTGAGGTGGTTGCCGCCGTAAATCTCATCCTGCCAATCGACCGTACCTTTGTCCGACCAGAAATCGACCATACCTTGGAGGCTGGTGCCGGTATAGGTCTGCTTGTCCCATCCGGCTATGTTGGGTGTACGGCCGTAGCGCCCTTGATTCGGGTCATAAGTGCTATAGGGTTGGAAGAAACGGGTGGTCAGTTTCTCTGCTCCGGCATCGGTATGTCCTTTCTCGGAGAGGTACATGAACTCATACTGCATGCGCAGGTAATCCTCGTTTTTCATCAGGTCATAGTGATGGGCGATGGTACGCCAACCCATGTAACCGGAGTAGTCGGCATGCACCTTGAGGGTGTTCTTTTTCTCTTCGGGTGTGAACTTGGTTTCTTTGGTGGTGATCATGATGACACCATTGGCACCCTTGGCACCATAGATAGCAGTAGCCGCCGCATCCTTGAGCACGTCGATGGATTGGATGTCATTGGGTGAGATGTCAGCGATGCTGTTCACGGGGAAACCATCGACTATATAGAGGGGTTCGCTGGACTGCGTGAGCGACGTACCGCCACGGACACGGATCTTGAGTTCGGCATCGGGACTACCTTCGGAGGTGACCACTTGCACACCCGCCAACTTGCCTTGGAGCGCTTCGGCAGCGGTGGCGACGGGGACATCCTTGAGTTGGTCGGCACCGACGGAAGCGACGGAAGTGACGAGGTCACGTTTCTTGGTTGTTCCATAACCGGTTACAACCACTTCGTCGAGTGCTTGGGTATCCTCAACGAGTACCACGTTGATCACGTCTGAATGCTGAATGCTGATTTCTGACGGCTTATATCCGATGTACGAGACAACGAGTGTCTTGGCATCGTCGGATACTTCCAGTTCGTAGTTACCGTCGAGATCGGTGATAGTACCGACGGACGTTCCTTGTACCATGACGGTAGCAGAGATGATGGTTTCGCCTGTTTGGTCAGTCACGGTACCTTTGATGACTCTTGCTTGCGCGGTAAGCGCCAAGGCAAAGAGTATTAGAAATAAAGTTAATTGCTTTTTCATATGTTATTTTTCAACTATTCAAGCGTTATCTCAAACCAATCCACATCCATCCAACCGGCATCGTTGAACTTGCGGTTGTCGCGGGTGCAGAACAGGCCTACCTGTGCACCTATCCAATGTCCCTCTACGGCTTGGAAGGATTCTCCGACTTTCGTCCAGTTCGTACCATCGGTTGAGGTATAGAATTGTCCTTTTTGCTTATCGTTCATTTTCAGGCGCAGGTAGCACCACTCATCGGTTACGGGTGCTTCGAGCCTGAACGATGCTTTCTTGCCGGATACGATCATACCTGCCTGTTCAGCGCCTTCCATCTTCTTATCTTTATGCGGCATAAAGCGCACACGTGCTGTGGCGGTGAAAGCGGCATAGGGGATCTTCTGCAGCAGCATATTCGGCATCCAATTATCCTCCTCTCGGGGAGCGCTATACAAACGCAACTTGCTGTTTTGCGCATCGCAGAAGTACCATTGGGGAAGGACGCGTCCGCCTGCCCATTGCCAATCGAGTGCCAGTTCGGGTGTATCGAACTCATCACGACGCGCAAAATTGCTCCAAGTACACTCGCCTTTCTTTGGTGCACCGTACTCTGCTACCGGCTCTCCGTTGTAGCCCATGACCGGCCAATCATTCACCCATTTGACGGGTTGCATGTGCACGATACGTCCGGCTACGCCTACATCCTGGAAATGCAGGAACCAGTTCTCGCCTTCGGGTGTATCGACCCAACCGCCTTGATGAGGGCCATTGATGTTGGTTTTACCTTGAGCAAGAGTAATCTTCAGTTCGTAGGGTCCGTAGATGTTCTTTGCGCGCTGTACGACCTGCCAGCCGGTCGGCACACCTCCGGCAGGGTGCATGAGGTAGTAATAGCCGTTGCGCTTATAGAGTTTCGTTCCTTCGGAAGTCGGGTGCTCTTCGTGCCCGTCGAAGATGATACGGCTGGGCACTTTGACACTCAGTCCATCGGCATTGAGTTCCGCCATGAGCAGCACACTCTTCAGTCCGAAACGGCTGCCGGCTACACCATGACTCAGATAGACGCGACCGTCCTCATCCCACAGCGGGCAGGGGTCGATATAGCCTTTTGCGGCGATGACCAGCACGGGGTCTTCCCATTCCAGAGGGAATTGGAGATTTGTGATTTGTGATTTGTGATTGGTGATTTGTGATTGGTGATTTGTGATTTGTTTACTGCGGATGCAGTAGATACCGCGGTCGGGGTCACCGTAATAGATCCAGATTCGGCCGTCGTGTTCGCGGATAGCAGGTGCCCAAACGAAATTGCCCGTCACCTTGTCGCCCTCTTGATAGCCGGGCACTTGATAACGAATCGCGGCATCCACGATCTCCCAATGCACCAGGTCTTTGGAGGCAAGGATCTGCAAACCCGGTACGTTATTGAACGAGGAGGATGTCATCAGATAGGTATCCCCCACCCGACATACATCCGGATCGGAATAATCATACGGCAAGACGGGATTGGTATAACCCGGCACTGCTGCGTGTGCAGCGACAGCCCATAGAAGACTAAGAACGAATAATACTACGTTTTT
>Ga0310696_10009069_pt1 | contig 11543 bp, 10 predicted proteins | sample AusTroGonzalo_MG_4_FD_203885 | JGI IMG/M metagenome (GOLD analysis project Ga0310696, IMG submission 203885) | Bovine rumen microbial communities from tropical cattle in Woodstock, Queensland, Australia - Gonzalo_02 (v2) (version 2) | ecosystem: Host-associated > Mammals > Digestive system >...
ACCTGAATTGTAAAGCGTGTCCGACAAGATGCGTTCTCGGGCAATGGCGGTGGAGAGTTCCACATCTGCCATCGCAAGGGTCAGGGATGCCGGCACAAGGTGGAGATTGTCTGTAATGGCTATCACAGGCAAGCCATCGGCTCTGCCTGTCATGGCATCATAAATGGTGGCTCCATCCGTCAGGGTGGTGAGCGAGTGGGTGAGATTGGCCTGCGCGTCAAGGTCAATGAGCATGACCTTATAGCCTTTCTTGGACAATATGCTGCCCAGACTGGCAACGGTAGTGGTCTTGCCGACACCACCTTTATGGTTGGCCACGGCGATAATTCTTGTATTCATCTTCTATTGCTGATTGTTCGATGGTTTTGCTGGTGATGCAGTTTCTGTCTCGATCATGTGTTCCGCATACCACTGAAGGACCTCCCTGTGGGTCACATTATGGATACTTATTTTGGCACACATGGAAGCGAGGTGTTTCTGGCCGTCCTTGGAACTGGGGAACCTGAGCAAGGGGATGCCTCCTGAACGGATGACCTTGATATTATTGCGTTTGGCGATATTCTCTGCATCGAGACCATACACCTCCACCGTCTGGGTGTCTTCGATGACAAGGGCGACAACAGTATCATTGCTGATATTCTTGGGGACGAAATGGGAATAGGCGACTTTGGCTTCCATCAGGTTGTCGGTGGGCACCTCATCATCTGTCTTATAGGTGTTAAGCCCTGCCGCCTCAATACGGAACACAACGGGAAACTCCTTGTTCAGGGCATCAGGGTGGAACAGTTGCCCGATACGGGCATGTATCTTATCTTCGGTAACGACCTCCTTGTGGAACGCGGCTTCCTGCGTCAGGCTGCCGGTCTCTTCCTTGGCGGTCAGAATATAGCCGTTATCGACATGCTCCAAGGTGAAATACAAAGGGAAACTATTGCTCTGGCTCATTGTCCTGATATTTTGGAGTGATACTGTTGTCGGATATTCGGTTGCCCACACGTTCCTTCATGGTGCGAAGGTCGATATCGTAATTGGTGCAGACACTGTCATAATCGAAGGCGAGGACGCGCTCCTGGTTGTAGAACAGTTCCTGGTCGCCACGCTCATTGGTACGTCTCATAGGAATTCCTGTCTCATCATAGACATAGAACTTCAGGGCGGAATGGGTTTTTCCATAGTATTCCGGCGTGGAAATGAGGTAGCTGAGAAGCGAGTCGTCAGGAATCATGGTCTTGCCCTCCCGCTTGGCCTGTATATTGGCTTTTGCCAGACAGATTTTCTCACGGACGAACAGTACATACGTGCCGTTGTTGAAGTCGTAGGTTTTGGCAGGAGCTCTTCGTTGGCTGACCTTGAGGCTGTACACAAAGCTGATCTTATAATCCTGGCCTTCCTTGATGTCGCCCAACTGTCGGGACTTGGAGAACATCGACCAGAAGGTGGCGATCTCATCCGTGCTGTTGCAGAGGGAATGCTGATAGTTCAGCCCCTGCTCACAGATGGCATAGACACGCCGGGCATCAAAGGGGAAGTCCTTGATGGCTGACAGTTCCGGCTCCAGACTGTAATACGTCGCCAGCACCATGGCCCAGTTGTTGATGAAGCGTTCGCCAATGACGTTGTAATCGACCTTGCCCTTGATCTCTGAGAGCGCACGTTCCCAGGCTCCGGCCCATCGGGCCTCGAAGTTCTTGCGGTAGCGCACAAGCTCTACGGTGATGTTCGTGGGGCACATATTCCTCAGTTTAAGCAGTTGATGGTACTTGTCTGTCTCTTCCCTGGTACGCTCGCTTCGCTGGCTCTCCAAGAAGAGGACACGGGAGAACAGGGCGACATCGGCGGTTGGCATTTCCTGCCCGGTGAGGATCACGCCGCAATCGACCTTGGTGCTTTCCCTGCGCTCTCCGTCGGCACTGCGTTTACTGCGACCTGCATTGTCATAGATGCCTTTCAGGAAGTCGATATGCTTATGACTCAACGTGTTCTTGTACTCATCGAAATGAACGACCATGTTGCTGACCTCGGCACACTTGTCGCCCATGGCATAGTAGGTGGTGCTTTCCAGATTACTGACTTCGGGAGAACGCTGGAAGAGATTGACAATGAAAAGGGCAAACTCGGTCTTACCCGTGCCTTTCTTGCCATAGATATTCAGTAAAGGAAATGACCTCGTGCTGTCAATGATGATGTCCCGAAACAGGGTGGCCATATAGAAACATAAAGCGACGACACCATTGTCGCCATAAAGGTCAATCATCAACTGGAAATACTCTTGGAGGCTGACCATCTGCTTGGGATCATGCATGAATCGCCGCTCGTTGGTGAAACCTGTGCGGTTGCGCAGATGGATCTTCGACATGGCGGGAAGATAGAAATTCTCACTGTCAAGGCGGATGATGCCATAGTCATCAACGGGTCTCCAACGACCTTCATAGACGATGCCGTTGCAAAAGGCGTAGAAGCCCTTGTCGCCGATGTTGTTCCAGCCCATCTGGGGCACACGCTGGGCTTCTTCGGTCTTTTCGTACATATAAGCTTTCAGCTGTTCGTATTTCTCCTGTTTCTCAAAGAAGCGGAAGTTGCCTTTTCCCTCTATCTGGTCTTTGAAGCGGTCCAGCTTGGTGACATCCATCTGACGCAGTTCGATGGTCTTGCGGATGCCGTTCTCGTTCTCCAACTCGAAAATACGGGTGGGGTTCTTGTCATCGGCTATCAGAAACAACGGCCGAAGAATGAAGTTTGTCCATTCGCGTTCCCTGCCTTGCTGGTCGATGTCATAGTAATGGCGGCCACGCCGATAGAAACGGTAGCCCTCCAGCTCGTCCGCTTTCTCCATGGCTTTCCGTCGCTTCTGCTCCTGCAATCGCCGGGCAGCATCCGCAAGGGCTGTACGCCAGACGGCGGCTTTCTTGAACTTGCCTTTCAGGTCGCCGAGCAAAGAGGCTTGCATGACATCGTTCTGCACATGCACCAGCAGGTCGCAGACCTCACAGATGACACGCAGCTGGTCGTCATTCGTGCTGTCAGCCTCATAGTGTTTATCGGCATACCAAAGGATGAAGTCCCTTTCGGACAGTGAGTCCCAACGCTCCATGCTGGTGATATAGGAGTCGGCATCCTGCTTGACACCGTCCTCGGCGGGTATTTCCCGGACGGACACCTGGAAGCCCATCTCGGTGGCGAGACGGCCATTCTGGAAAACGAATTGTTCGCCTTTTCCGAAGCGTTCTCCGTCCTTGGGGATGTCAGCATCCGGAATGAAACACAGGGTGCAGCCGAAATGGCTGAAGACATTCAACTGCTCCTTCGTCCAGGAACCGCCCAGCGTCGCGACGACATTGGGAATGCCCAATGACTGGAGGCGCATCACATCGGGCGCACCTTCGACAAGATAGACCTTGCCAGACTGACGGGCTGCCCTCATCGCCACATCGATGCCGAAAAGACTGGTGCTTTTCTTGTATATCAGGCTGTCGCGTCCATTGAGGTATTTGCTGCTTGTCTGTGGGTCAAGGGAGCGGGCAGTGAAAGTGACGATTCGACCGAACCGGTCACGCTGGGGAATCATCAGCCGTCCTCGATAAAAGTCATAGTATTGACCTTTCCGGTCTTCATTCTCGCCGATCAATCCCAACTGTAAGAGGATGTCCGTCCTCAGTCCCTTCTTCTTGGCATAAGCCAGGAAGCGGTTGCCGTGTTTTGGGCTGTACCCGAGACCGATTGTCCTGCAATACTCGACACTCCATCGGCCTTGCTGTGATTTTTCGGAATATTCAGCATAACGACGACAGTGCAATGCCTCCTCATTGTCCGCCTCATACTGCTCACGGAAGAACTGGTAAGCATACTGGTTGTAGATGAACATGGTCTCACGCCGATGCTGCAATGCCTCCTCTTCCGGCGTCTGCTTGGCCTCCAGGTCTTTGGCATCGACATCGTGGCAGTATTGCTTGAGGAGAAACTTCACTGCGTCAACAAAACCCAGGCCTTGAAGCTCTTCTACGAAACTGATGACATCGCCTCCTTTTCCGCAGCCAAAACATTTGTACATATTCAGGTTGGTGTCGAGCATCAGGGAGGGCGTCTTTTCGGAATGGAAGACACAGCAGCATCTCTTGCGGTTTTGCCCTGCGTTAAGGAGCTTTGTTCCTGGACACAAATCAATGACGAGCTGACAGATGTCAACCCGCGACTTGACGGCATCAATGTATTTCTCCTTAATCATGTGAATGAATTGGTTATATCACGCATGGATCCTTTATTCACTCTCAAGACCTGCACGCCAGCTGTTGTTCCTGATGATGGCACAGAGTTCTCTGACTATGACTGGTGACAATGGACGAATGGCCTTGTCACGTGCCACGCACAGCAGCCGGTGCTGCCATGAATGCGGGGAGCCGCCAAGGCGTAAACTGACGAAAGCCGTAAAACGCCCTTTGTCGCCTCTGGATAATGAGCCATAGAAGGCTGCTACATCTTTTTGTGTCATCTGCTTAATATTTTATGTAAAAAATATTGATTTATCTTTGTCAGAATAAAGAAAATACGTAATTTTGCACGCAAATTTAGCTCAAAATTTTGATACAGGGCCGAATTTGCTCAAAATAATGAGCAAAATAAAGATTATTTAACTTTCATGCACTAATATAGTAACAATAAAGTAACAAGTACCATTTATGTTGAATACTGAACTTGTAGATACGCTCTACGCTGGCCTCCCTAAAGAAAGGCAACAAGAACTGATTACATTGCTGTTCAAGAACAGCAAGCAGACCATGAACTATTTCAAGCGTACGAAAGACATCAGCCTTTCGAAGCTGGAAACCCTCGCTGACTTCTTCCACATGCCGCTAGATTACTTCCGAGCCAACAGTTCGTTCTCCGCTAACAATATCTACGGGAGCAACAACAATGTCGGAAATATCACTCTTAGCGGGAATCTCATTGCTGAAAACGATGCACTAAGGAGAGAGGTGGCAAGTCTGAAAAAGACAATTGAGGCCATGGAGGTGACCATCAAAACCAAAGACGAAATGATTGACCTCCTGAAAAATGGTCTCTCCCAAAAATCATAGAAAAATCTCTGATTTTTGCGAACTACGCCGCCATCGGTTTTGCTCAATATTTAGAGCAAAACACAACGAATGATGATTGAGACTCATTTGGGCGATTTTTCGCAAAACAACAAATTCTCTCTTGCGAAACAAACGAAAAAAATTTCGTTGATCTAATATATGGTACGTTGGAGACAGCGTACCATTTTCACTTCTTGCACCTATGGATAATCGGCTCAGTAGCCTTCTCTCTGTCTTTCCTCCTCCAACTCCACTTTGTCTGAGTCCAAGACCCCGATTCACTATTGACCACACAAGGCAGTGCGATATCATCTTATCCGTCCTCTAATATCCGAACTTCAGGCTGATCTCTTCACAACCAGATGACCTTGGCTTTTCGGGGTGCATTCATCGTACCCGAACTTCTTTCTGACAGCAGAATGATATGCTGTCACCTCACTTTTCTTTCCGCAATCGATAGACATGACATGCTGCATGAAGCGTTGGGCTACCGTGCATCCTCCTTCTTGTATCTGTCACTGAATTGTTCTTCTTCCGACTCCTTCATGTCTGTCTTTTCCGGGCGAAGTCACCACTTACTTTTTCCGTCGCGAAGTTAGTGCAAGCCGTATTCTGCAAGTACCAGTGCCTTATTCCCTGGATTTTTTCAAAAACTTTTTGCCGTCTGCCTTGCAACCCCGTAAAAACTTTTCGTGGCCCAAGGGTGAAAAAATCCGGTAATTTCTTGCATGTCATACTCCCCTTGCCAACTCTTATAGCAACGTAAAAAATAAATGTTTCACTTCTAAAAATTCAGAACAATGAAAAAGATCGAGAACAATTTCGCAGTAACAGGTTTTGTAGGTAAGGATGCAGAAATCCGTCAGTTTACAACCGCTTCAGTAGCACGTTTTTCTTTGGCTATCGCCCGCAACGAGAAGAACGGCGAGGAAAACAGCCGCGTATCAGCTTTCATCAACGTGGAAGCGTGGCGCAAGAACGAGAACGCCGCTTCATTCGACAAGCTCACTAAAGGAGCGATGTTCACCGTGGAAGGCTACTTCAAGCCTGAAGAGTGGATCGGCCAGGATGGCATCAAGCACAACAGAGTGGTGCTCGTAGCCACCAGGTTCTATGAGACTCCTGACAAGGAGGAAACTCCGAAGAAGGAGGGAAAGACTTCGAAGAAGAAGGCCAAGTAAGCCTTCTTCTTCCTCCCTCTGGGAGTAATCCCGAATAGAGGGAAAAGAATAACAAGAGCAATTTCTTTTTTATCAACCATCTTAATTCAAAAGTTATGATTTACACTCACACTATCGGTCGAATCGGCAATGACTGCCAGACCATCACAGGCGCACACGGGACTTTCATCGCAGTGGACATGGCTGTCGATGACTATTCCAAAGGACAGAACATCACGACATGGGTCAGGGTACGCAGCAGCAGAGAAAACCACATCCGTTTGGCTGAATACCTCACAAAAGGCAGACTCATCCTCGTGGAGGGGACAATATCGAACTCACTATGGACGGACAGACAGGGCGAAAGCCACATCCAAGTCTCCATCAATGCGGACAGCATCGCATTCGTGAACGCAGGGAAGAGAGACGAGCAGGAGGGCAATCCGAAACAGGCTGCCAAGAAAGGCGCAAAGGCAAAGAATACGCCGAAGCCGCCAATGGACACGCAGGAGCCTGACGAGAAAGACTTGCCGTTCTGATGTTGGACACTTAAAAAGTCAAGGTTATGAGATACGCAAGGCTTTTAGTTCCCTATCGTGGTTACTGGGACATTCAAGTGGATGAGGAGAGCGTCATGGGTGGCTACCATGGCTATCAGTACGACTGCATCGTTATCGGTAGCGGAGCAATGATAACATGCCATAGAGACGAGTTTGAGTTTGTGGACTAATGGCACAAAAAGCATCATGGAATGGTATATCGTCTATGCGAAGTTTGATGGCTGCAAGGGCTTTAGGGCCTTTGATGTAAAAGAGGGCATACTGGTGGGAAACCTCATCTATGCCTCACTGATGGAGAACACAGAGGACACGAGAGCGAAGCTACAGCGGTTAGCCGATCTCAACAAGGAATGCCACCTTATGCTCCAGCTGAGAAGAAAAGGGAAGGTCTGTTTTCAGACCAAGTAAATAAGGTCACGGGCAGCCTAACCAACTGCCCACAACTCTTTTAGCAATGGATGAACCGACAATCGAGCCAGAACTGAGCCTTTATTCTAAACAGAAGAGAGAACAGATAAAAGCTCTTCTTGAGAAGATGAAGCGGGAGGGCAGACCCATCGACTGGGCAACGGCGGTCTTGTGCTAATTGCTTCTCCACAAAAAACGTCCTGCCGTCAATGTCGGACGGCTTCATTCAGCCCGTGCGCATCAGAGACCCGAAGTTAGAGTGCTCCATCTGTGAAGTTTGGCAGGATTGAACATGCACACATTCTTCGTAAAGGATAAACGAGGAATGACCTGCTTCAGCTGCCAAGGATGATCGCAGCGCACATGCTCGGCAGCTGAAGCAGGTCATTCCGTCGGGATTCTTGTCATGGTTGTGTTAGTGGCCAACTCAACTGTGGCCAGACAACCCGTTGTTACCAATATTTGAAGGAGAGAGCAGCTTGATTCATAGCGCAAAAACTTAGCGTTTTCTGGTATGATTCCATGAACTTCAAACTTTTAGGATGAAACGTGTCCTGTATCAAAAAAAATGACTAACTTTGTAGTTACCTTAAATCTACTTTATTCATACTATATTTTAATAAAATCAGCACTTCGTTGTGAAACGGAGTGCTGTATTTCAATAAAAGATGAACGTCGCCAATGTCTGATGAAACAATCAGTATGTATGATTTACCAATTGTTAAATTACATTAATTAAACTGGGGGTGTGGCTGATTATTGTAAAAAGTAGTAAATTTGCATCGTCAAAAGGCTCGAATGATTCGTCCTCTGACATGAGCCTGACATTTTCCCAAAGATTTTTCAACCTATCACCATATATAAACTGACCATTTGGATGGTCTGGTTTGTTATGGGCTACCGCAACGATAATGATTCAATATAGTATGAAGAATGAATTGCAACTGCAATTCTGCCATGTTTAAACATGTCCGTGCATCACCCAATAAAGTGGATGAATGCACGGTTTTTTTCGAGCAAAAATGGGCATCTGTAAAATGCACGAAATAATGCAAGAATTATACGGTTTTACACATTTGTGATTTTGGGCATTGATTATCAATGGGTTGCAAAGGCGATTTTACACATTGCCATTTTTTCGTTATGCAGCAACATTTTTTAACGTGAAAAATTTGATGAAATTCAGCTACAAAAAATGTGGATATTTTCACCCAGTCTGCAACATCAGCACAGTTACATGATGTCTTGAGGGTGAAAACTAGCACAAAAATTGAAAGCCGTGTATAACGATTTTTGATGAAATGTGTACTGCTATTTTTGCAGTTTCTTATATATCAAGATATTACAAACATAAATATGTATTACTGTTTGTTAATGTATAATAATATGCCATTGGCAACGAACTCAGCAAACTGTTACTGGACTTGTCTTTTTTTGACCAAAAACATGCGTTGAACATCGACCTCAATAGAAGCGGCCCCTTGACAGCAGTGTTCCATATGGATTACAAATTAAATTCCGATGATGACTTTACAGATTATTTATGTCACGAATTTCCAACCGTTTAGGTGTTGAAAATATGACCTAATAAATTTGGACGTTACATTGGTGTTACATTTTTCCTTCTTGTAACCTATTTTTGAAGAGCCAAAATCACTTGTTATTTTGATTCAAATGCTAAATTTGCCCAGTTTGACGAAAAAGAGTGGACAAGCCTGAAACTCTACACAAATTGTCCAAATTTCTGAAAAATGCCAAAAATCCGAAGGTTAATTATTCAATTTTTCAAAACTCTGATTTATAATAAACTAACATGCATTTTGGTTAATTGGTTGATTTTGCACACCGCATGATTTACGCTTTGTGGTTACAATTTGCAATAGGCAAAAACTGCTGTTTTGACGCAAATATCATGTTGTTCCCTCCACAAAAAATGAGAGGAGATTTCATCTATCCATCAAGTAAAGATGGCAACTTGGAGTGCAGCGAGGATAATGTCATCCACACTCTGAAGGATGAAACAGGCTGGCTCAGGAGAGACCAGTTTTTTCATTTTAAGTTATTCAACAAAGAACACGGTGAACAACTTGGCAGAGTGTCCATCATGTTTTATACTGTTTCTTCTTTTTCGGCATTCAGTAGAATGATGCTTTAGCACTACCCTGAATATACACAGATCTAGGGCATCAAATAATGCCTACAGCAAATACACAATAAGCCATTTCAAAATAGACAGAACAGGATTATCTTTTCTTTATGATAATTGTGTCATCCAGGCCAACCAGTTCTACTACATCAGTTATATACTGAAATCCATATTTAAGCGTTATACACCTGTCAAGATTAAGTATTCCATTCCAGAAACAGCCTATTCGGAGATCCTTCCTGGGGTCAAGGGTTAGAAGGTATGACACTTTGCCCTCTTCATCTATGGCATATCCTACCGCTACAACCCACTGGGTTTCATATTGATCGAAACTAATCTGTAGGATAGCAGGAATGTTGTTGTCTATGCACTCCTTCACCTTTAAAGGAATTCCTGCTCTTTTCCCCGTGTGATCAATCGTGACAAATTCAGAATATTCCTGTTTCACTATCTTGATCATATTATTTGGACTGAGCCCTTTGGGATAAAGGCTGGGGTTGTTGAGTAATCTTATCAGTTCCCAACCTGCTGTTGCTTTCTCATGTTCGTTGCGATTCCAAGATGTGTCTTCTGCGTTTAATACGTTAAGGATATTGAATGTAATCGCTATTGAATAAACACAAGACACTCCGTCAAGCTCACCTTGCTTGAAGTGCGCTCTCTGATAATGACGTCCTGATGGATTCTTACACACCAGCATGCCATTATCATTCAAGTAAAATTGGTTAATAACAATGAACTGAAGCATACCTAAAACATTCAATCATTTATACTATTATAAAGATAATAAACTCATTTGCAATAGTTCAAAATAATCATCATGAACATCAACCACCTATAGCAAGTCCATTCTTATCGAGGAAATGCTTGGTACAAACTATAAGCGTCTCTTACTCCTGTAGCTCCGCTCTCTGACAATGTCTGATGAGCATTAAAGGAATAGAGCACACCTAAATGTATGTTCAAGTGCGATCAATTCTACAAATCAATCTCATGCACACAATTGCTTTATTGTCCCCTTTCGTGTAAACCTGCCCAGATGTCAGCCTCGGTCTTTTAAACAGGCAAGTAGCATCCACAAAAGAGCTCCAGTCAATCCTACATACGAAATTGAAATAATCGAAAGTTCTTTGAATGAATTAATGGCATCTTTTATTTCATTTAGATTAAATTTGACTGACTCTTCTGAAGCATATACATCAACACGATATTTGATTATATCTAATGAATTAATATAATTAAACACCAAATACAAAAACAGCAGAACAGATAATACAAACCAAATAGATATGGCTCTATCGCACATACTTTTTTTACTTTTTTTCATTATAAAAAGATAAGAAAATAATTATTTGAGTTATTAATCAATATGATGACTATTTAGCAGGAGATTTATTAAATTCATTCAAGACCTTTTGGGGGTCTATTGTAATGATTTTCCTGTCAGCACCAAACCAGGATTTGATTTTATCATAAATTATTGCAGTTGAAGTATGTTGAGCAGCTCTCAATGGAGAAATGTCAGAACTAAAATATGAGGTATCCCCACCTCCAGCCTCAATTGCCTCAATTGAAAGAGTTGTGCAATTGTTATTGAATAAGTTATATTCATCAATAACACGTGCGTTCTTATTTCCTTGATAAATGCCCGTAGTAGGTATTTTGTCACTCTTGTTGAATTTGTCTTGAAAGAACTTATCGACTTTGTCGTCAGAACCCGTAACAAACTCATATACAGCGGCCTTTTTATTATTTATCTGATCTTCAATGAAGTTTCTAGCATCCTGTCCCTTTAATATGATGAGAACACCTTCACCAGTAGGCGTAGAAGAACGTGCAGATGATTTATCTTTACCCATCTCTGCATAACGGCCATAAGTATAAACAGTTGTTGAATTGCCACTTCCTGTTGTCACGAAAGTATGTCCGACCCCTTCTTGTAGTTCATAATAAATTCTAGGCTTATAGCCCTCAAAATCCACAAACATTGTAGGATTCGAAACTACGTAAGAATATGTGCTGATATTGCTATTCTCTTCTTGCTTTCTATCAGTTGCATACCATATTGAAAGCCTTGGGTTCATGTAACGTGCCCCGTAGTAGTACAGGCCCGTCTCCTCGTCCAGCTCCTTGCCGTTGAACTTGTACGGAGTGAAGTAGTCCACATCCGGGTCTTGTTTGCGCCGCTCCAGGAACA
>Ga0310696_10009070_pt1 | contig 11541 bp, 4 predicted proteins | sample AusTroGonzalo_MG_4_FD_203885 | JGI IMG/M metagenome (GOLD analysis project Ga0310696, IMG submission 203885) | Bovine rumen microbial communities from tropical cattle in Woodstock, Queensland, Australia - Gonzalo_02 (v2) (version 2) | ecosystem: Host-associated > Mammals > Digestive system >...
TGCGTAACGCGAAGAATAACCGGTCTGGCTGGCAAGCTGCACGGTGAGAAGCAGGTCGGTCGTACGGGAATAATAGGCCTCGGCCGTCACATTCACATTGCCCTTGAGCAGGGAAACGTCCACCGCGGCATTGTACATGGCGGTTTTTTCCCAGGTCAGGTTGGGAGAAGCCAGTCGGGAGCGGTAGTACGCAACCGGCTGCGAACCGTCGAAGACATATCCGTCGGTGGTGGTACCCAGAGCCGCCAGGGAACGGTACTCACTTATGGCGTCGTTGCCGGTAAGACCGGCGCTCAGACGCACCGAAAGGTCGTCGAGCCAGGACACCCCCTTGAGGAATTCCTCATTGGTGGCGTTCCAGCGGAAAGCCGCGGAAGGGAAAGGCGCCCACTTGTGGTTCTCCGCAAAGTTGGAGGCACCGTCAAAACGAAGCGTGGCGGTAAGGTAATAACGGGACTTACAATTGTAGTCGAACCTGCCGAAGAAGGACATCTTGGTCTTCGAAGAATACGATGTCTCGGCAGTATATGTGTCCTTGTCCAGGACGGCGTTCATATTGTTCCACATCACGGCGTCGTCCATGTATCCGCTGCCCTGAAGATTGAAATCCTTCTTTGCCGACTTGTAGGCCGATATACCTCCCATCAGGTTGAGGGAATGGTCGCCCAGGTTGCGGAAGGTGTAGGTGGCGGTAGTCTCGCTGGACAGGGACCAGGTGTTGTACTCGTCGCGGTAGGCCTCGCCGCCGTCGGACTCGTTTTTGGCAGGAAGGGCTCCGGGACTGTACTTGTAATGGTGCCGCTGGAACATGAAGTAAGAGAAGGTGCTCTTGATGAGGAGGTCTTCCATGGGCTTGATATCGGCCTTGAAGGAATGGTTCGAGGAATGGAATTCCTTGAGGTTGGTAATCAGGTCGATGGCTGCGCGCGGGGTATTGATGCGGCGGTTGTCGTTGTTGCCGTCTACCAGGGGGTTGTTATAGTCCCCGGGGGCGATGAAGGGCGACAGGTACATGGCCGCCTGCCGGTAGGAGGTGCCGCCTATCGAGGCCCGGGCCACATCCTGCAGACGGTAGGTGTAGTTGCCCGTGTAACCGAGCTTGAGCCAGGGATAGAACTCCCGGTCCACGGAAATCCTGCCGGTGAAACGCTGCTGCCCGCTGCCCTGGATGATACCGGGGGTGTCGTTGTAGGAAAGGGACACGTAGTAGGAAGACTTCTTGGAGCCTTTCCCGGAAATTGACAGGGCATAATTCTGCGTCACGGCCACCCGGGTCATTTCCTTTATCCAGTCCGTCCCTTCCAGGGAGAAGGGGTCGGAATAGGTGAGCGAACTCTGGGGCCTGGTATCGTTGGAGAAATAGGAATAGTCGTTGCGGTACAGGGCGAATTCCGTGGCGTTCATGATGTCCAGCTTGCCCCGCAGCCAGGACACGCCCACGTCGGACTTGAAAGTCACGTTGGGCTTGCCCTCATCACCGCCGCCCTGCTTGGTGGTGATGATGATTACGCCGTTTGCTCCGCGGGAGCCGTAAATGGCAGTGGAAGAGGCGTCCTTAAGCACCGAAATTGATGCTATATCGTTGGAATTGATATCGTTAAGGTCGTTGATAGCATCCATTACGCCATCGACCACGAACAGCGGTTCGTTGGAAGCCGTAATGGAACGGGAGCCACGGATACGGATTGTAGTGGTGGCGCCCGGAGCACCATCCGTGGACATGAATTCGGCACCTGCGATTCTGCCCTGCAGGGCGTTATCCACAGCCACCGCCGGAGACTCCAGCACTTCGCCCATCTTTACGTTCACCACGGAACCGGTAAGGTCCGATTTCTTCACGGAACCGTAGCCGATGACCACGGTTTCTTCCAGCATGTTCACGTCCGTGTGCATCACGACCGTAATCTCTTCCTTGTTAGCTTTTATAACCTGGTTGGCATATCCAATGCAGGTGACGGTAAGTTCGGTACCTTCGGGCACGGTAATGACAAAAATACCGTCGATATCGGTAACTACGCCTTTGGACAAATCTGCGCCGGGGATGACGGCGGCGCCGATTACGGGAAGCTTGTCATCGTCCAGGACCGTGCCCGTGACGGTGATGGTCTTTTCCTGCGCCCTGAGTCCCAGGGGGAGGAGGATGGCCAGCAGTATAAGGATTATCCGTTTTCTTCTCATAGCACCTCGTCTTTTCCGCTGTGACCCACCATGGGGAAGATATCTTCATCATCGCGCAGGTCCACCCGATATATGCATATATCGTCGATAAACACCCGGTTGCATTTCTCGCCGGCCTCTCCGTTCATGTTCCCGGCCTCAAAATGGATGCGGGTATTCACACTGATCGGGCTCACATCCGTCCCTTCGATAAAGACGATATACCGGGCCCCTTCGAAGATATCCGCGGGATACCGGGAAGACTGCCTGTTATATGTGGGAATATCGTTGAAAGTGATACCGGTACCGCCTTCCTCCAGGAAATCCCGGATACAGCCACCTCCCGTCACCCTTACGGTGAGCGAAGGGGTATCGGCCCCGGCCGTCGCCGGAACAGCCGCCTTCGTCACGCCCACCGACATCGGAAGGATGGGCTCCGTACCTCCCTCGAAGTCCGGAAGCACGTCACCGTTTTGGACCACGGCGCTGAAGGTTACGACCAAGAGGGTATCGTTCTGCAACTGGGGCACCGGGGGAGTGATAAGATCCGCCCCTATACCATGGTCGCTTCCCAGTTTCACGTAACCGTCCTTGCTGTAAACCCAGGCCTTTTCCTGTCCGGGAAGAACCGTGGACGTGTACCCGAGGCCTGCCTGCGTGGCATTCCATCGGCTCATCAGAAGGTCGTTATGGGTGGCGTTCGGCTCAAGCGAACCGGTGAGGACGGAAAAGTCGTCGTAGCGCCGGACCTCCATGCCCTGTTCCACCTTTATATATGTACCCAGATAGGCCGATGACGCCGTGAGCATCAGAACGCCGAAACGCTTCTGACAGATGCTCTCCCCTTCCAGCAAAGTCCTGGAAGACAGCGGTTTGGCCGATATGTCCACTTTCCAGAGGTTTTTCCCGATACGCTCCGGCTCGGACACGGTGGTCCAGTTGCCGCCGTTGTCTTCCCACCGGGCCTCAAAATCGGCCTTGGTACGTATATAGTATGTCTTTGTCCCGCCGAGCATGCTCACCCAGGTACGCTCAAGGGGCGTCCCCGTTTCGAGGCTGTCCAGGCTGTCGAACACATCAATGATGTCGGAGCGCTGCGCATTGGGATCCTTTCTGCCACACGACAGGGCGGCCAGAAGGACTAGGGAAAATATCAATACTTTTTTCATACGCTGCTACTTGCTCAAGTCAAACTCCACCAGGACGGGCAGGTGGTCGGAAGGAAGCTTGGCCTGCTTCTCGTCATTGTCCTTGTCGTATTGCGCCGTGCTCCGGATTCTGGAGAAGGAGTCGCGGATGGAACGGGACCGGCTGACCACCCTCCGGCGCATCGACTCGCTGCCGTACATGATGTCATACCGGACATTACCGCCGGTGGAGGTAATCATCCTGCCGGGGCCGGTATAGAGGGAGCCGTCGCCCTCGCGGAGCATGTCGAACAGGGGACGGCCGAAAAGAAGTTCGCCCTGAAGCCCGCTCCCAGGCTCGCGGGCGGGGCTTTGAAGCACCTGCGCGTGGGTTTTCACCCACTTGTCGCCATAATTGATATATTCGCCGTACTGGACCTCGATAAGATAGTCTTCGTCCAGAGGCGAAACGGAATTCATGTCCCCCATGGCCAGCCAGTTGTCGCCAAAACCGGTCTGGGCCACCGTGGCATTGAGGATTGCCTTCATTTCGCGGCGCTGCAGGTCATAACCCTCACGCTTTGCGGCGCTCTCTTCGGCCGCGGCGCTGCCCTTGGCATTGCCCGCCCTGTATTTTTCGGGCCACAGGTGGAGGGTAACTATGTTTATCGTTTCCCCGCCCACCGTAATCTGGAAGTGACCTGCTCCGCGCTGGAGCTTGACACTGCTCTCGCCGGGGACGGCGAGGGATACGTCCTGGGGAAACCGCCGGATGGTAGTGATGGGATAACTGGACGTAATGACCTGCGGGAAGGAGGAGTTGTTGGAGCATGCATGATACACATGCCCCCAGCGGGCCGCCAGGGCCTTCCACTGGGCGTTCATCATATTGCCGTCCTCCGTGTAGGTGCTGTTGTTCTTGAACAGATGATACTGCCCGGAGCCGCAGGCCGCCGCCACTCCGTCGGCCCAGCCGGACTTGGCCTCATTGAAGATGCACACGTCCGGTTTCCACTTATTCATGAAAGCCACGAAATTGGCGAAGTTGTTGGTTTGGTCGGCCCACATGCCATACTGGATATTGTACAGCATGACACGGAGGGGCCTTCCGGCCTCCGGTTCATTTTCCAGCCGCCGGATTTCTACATTGTCGATGAGCGAGCCGTGGTTCACGGTGGAAACGTCCTGCCCCCAAAGGCCCAGCAGCGACAGTTCGTTCATCTGCGTGAGCGTAACCTCCACGTGATGCCAGCCTTCCGTGTATTTGTTTGAAACGGCTCCGGGTATCGCCGTGCGGTCGAAGGAGCAGAAGTTCTCGAAACTGTGGGTGAAGGTATTGTTGCCGCCTATGGTGTTTTCCAGCTCAACCTCCTTGCCGTCTATCAGGACCTTGCTGGCAATGCCGCTCCCTGTGATGCGGGTTCCGAAACGTTCTCTCACCCCGTAGCGGAGGCATACGTCGAAGGATACCTGCAGCCGGTAATCAAGATCCGTGTCCGGATTGAAGCCGGGGATGCAGCCGGCCGGAAAAGGCGTATAGCCTCCGCGCACTTCATCGCCTCCGCCTACGCTTATACAGCCCTGGAACTCCTGGCAACGATACATGTAGACCAGATCGCCTATGTTGCGGCTCTTGATATATTCCGCGCTCACATCGGCACGTTCCCCCACGGTCCATCCGTTTACGGACGCCCAGTTGGACTGGATGAGGGCCGATCCCGGCGTGACGGTGCCCACCTTGGTGAAGGCCTGTTCATAGCCTGTCCTGGCAAGCGGGGTGTCACCGGGGTTTGCCATCGCATCCGGGGCATAGGACGACACAGCCTCGTTGCCCTGGACATTGCCGCCCCAGACAAAATTGTCGAAGTGTTCGAAGAACAGAAGGTCCTTGTCCGGCGCATAGCCGAACACCTTGCCACCGCCAGCCTGTTCGAGTGCAACGACCTCTCCCGCAGCCACTTGTAACGGTTTCACCTGATAGACCTGTCCTTTATGGTCCATGCCGGTGAGGGTAAGGGTGAGGCCGTCGGGGTAATTCCCGGGCGATACGAGCAGATAGAATGTCTTTCCCTGCGCCGTGACCCGGACGCCCTCGCCGTGGTTGGTGCAGTTGAGGTTCACAAAGTTCACCCCCTCGTTGAGCTCGTACGTGCCGTCCACGGTGTAGGAGGCAATGCCTGCCAGGTTGGCCTTCTGAGTCTGCCCGGTGGAATTGTTACGGATATGGACGGAGGCGAGCTTCGTATCTCCGCTCACTTGCACGCTCACGGCGCCTAGTACTTCCCTGAATGTCACGGTGCCGTCCCCCGCCGGTTCGCCCAGCATGGGATATTGCCCGAAAAGCTCCGCCGTAGTCCCGTAAAACTGGGAATACGGGATTACCAAACCGCTGAAAGGCGCCTCTTCCGGCACGGTGAACCAAAAGCGGGAGCCCTGCGGATACAGGAACATGATATACTCTCCGCTGGCAGCCTGAGGTACATCCAGGCCGGCCCTTCCTTCAGCATCCACCGATGGATGATAGATGGTGGATTTGAGGTATATCTCGTCCTGTTCCGAGAACGCATACGGCCTCCCGGTTATCACTTCCCGCATGGAAAGCGCATCGCCAGAGAGGATGAAGCCGTCCAGTTGCCCCGGCTCCTCGGGGGGCATCGGGTCCTGCTTTTCTACGCCGCCTCCCTTGGCGAACTCAAGCTTCTGCTCCTGCACGCAGGCGCAAAGAAGTCCGGTCGCCAGAAGGACTTGAAATAAGGAATGTCTTCTCATTTATAACTTGTTATTCACTTTTTATTCCCATGTTGCCGAGTCGTCCTCCACATCGAAGGCCTCCAGGTCGGTGGCGAGGCTCTGTTCCACGGCACTTGGCTCCATATTGGCCACGGGGAAGCGGTAAAGGATGGCCCTGCCGAAGTTCCAATCGCCGGAAGTCTCCCGGCGAAGCAGCTCTTCATGGGCGGCATTTTCAATGACGTAAGTGAGCGAATAGCTGCCCACGGGCACCGGAATTACCTGCTGGACGGCAGATTCACCGCCCACTGGTATCCGCAGGTCATCCGGAGTTCCGCCCTTCATCCACACGCCGTCGCTGAGAGTGACGTCTCCGCTGAGGGCCGTTGCATTGGAGAAGATGACAAGCGATTCGGCTTCCGGGGCCAAGTTGATTACACTGATGCTCACAAAGGCGCCGATGTGCTTGAAATGCAGCACGTTGCTTCCTTCCTCAAGGATTGCACACATGGGCATGGCTTCGCCGCCGAGTGACACTTTGGAAGGGCCCTTGGCAATTCCTTCCGGATAATAGGCCGCGCCCTCGAAACGGGCGTCCGCCGGAGCCATGGCGCGGAATTTCCCGCTTCCGGTAACCGTGGTAAAGGACACGAAGGAAGAGGAGGAGGCGTTCCATACGCCTATATGGTCGGACGCTTCCCAGGAGAACTTCCCGACCCGGTCCAGAACGGCCTTGGTGGCAGGAGCTTCAAAGACCCATTCCACCAGCTTGTCGCCGGAGGTTTCCCTGTGGCATGAGACAAGCGCCATGAGCGAGGCGGCGGCAATGACGATATATTGTAACTTTTTCATATTCAATCCTCCTATTCGTTAAGCCAGCTGCCCAGGTTGTCCCAGATATAAGCGGCCACATTCTCGCAGCCCACCTGATTGAAGTGCGACCCGCGCTCCTTTACAACGCCTATGACGTCGTTGCGCTTGTTGGTAGTACCGCGCTCGTGCAGGTTGGCAAAGCGGATGTCGTAGCCTTTGCCGCTAAGGAAAGTGCAGATTGCCGCGGCGCCGTCTTCATACTCATCGGACATCAGGTCGGTAATCATGAGCATGATTTTCGCGCCGGGATTGGCATCGTGGAAGTGCTTCAGGATGGCCACCGTTCCCTGGCTGTAATTGTCGTACAGCGTAGGGGAAGGGTTGTCGAAGGCGGCCTGGAGGGATTCGTCGGACGAGTCGCCCAGAAGGTCGTGGGAATACCCCTCCGCCGCGTTTTTCCCGCCCACCGCGGCAAAGTCGTTGCGGCCGCCGAAGTAGAACAGTACATCGGGCTTTCCGAGGCCGTAGTCGCGGTACCGTCCCTGAAGGCTGTTCACCTGCGAGGAAGCGCTTGGCGCTGCGGAATGCTCGGTCTGAGCGGTAAGGTAGCTCACCGTGGTGCCGCCCCAGGCGCTGAGAACCTCCAGTCGGGCATTGTCCATCTTGTCATAAATCAGGCGCCACCACCATGTGTATTGCTCGTTGAACACCATGTCGGCATACTTGCCGGCATAACCCGTGTCGGGGTAGAACTTGCCCTGGGTGTAATTGTCGTTGGAGAACATGTAGCCGTCGTAGGTGGATATGGAGTCCCCGATTATGCTCACTTTCTTTGTCGTGACCCCGGGGACATCGACGCCGGCCGGTTTCGGATAGCCGAAGGTGGGGTCGTATGCCCATGTGAGGGCCTTTACGGGGTTGCCTTCATTCCAGGCCGTGACTCCGGCGTTCAGCGCCGCGGCCAGGCCGCCCTGCTCCTCGGTATACTCTGTTCCGTTCAGGACGGTGCTGCCGTAGCCGCGCATATTGCCGTCGCCAAGACGCACCGTGTTGAGCGAATGGGCCACATCCACATTGCCGGGATTGCCGTACACTTTCCTCCACGCCTGGGAGGAGAAGGTGCGGGTAACCGTGCCGCCGGCCGTATAGATGCGTCCTACGATGGCGGCTGCGCTGGTGAGGCCGGAGTAAGCGTTGGCCGCCACGCGGGTGCCGCTGCGAAGGATATTGGAGTAGGTGATAGGGCTTATGCAGTTGAAGACCGTCGTTGCTCCGTCGGCACGGCCCAGGATGCCTCCTATGTGGTAAATGGCGGTGGATGCGCTCTGGCTGCTGGAGAGTTCCAGCGGGAAGGCGTAGCAGTTTACGATTTTGATGGTGGAGTTCTTCAGGGACCTGGCTTCTCCGGTGAGATCGGCGCAATAGGTTGCCGTGCCGGCGATACCGCCCATGTAGGCCACCTGGTACTCTGTCCGGAGGCAGGCCGCGGCACGTTTGCCATCCTTATACACAGGTTCGTAGGTGCAATTTATCACGAGTACGTTCTCTCCGTCGGCAGCGGGATTCAGGCATCCTGCTATGCCGCCAACTGCCTGATAGGCGGAGATGTTGGCATGGGAGGCGCAGGCGTTGACGGTACCGCTGTGGACAAGGCCCGCGATGCCGCCTGCCATGAAACCGCCAGCGGAGATGTCCGTTGCGGCATCGACCCGGCAGCTTTCGATGCTGCCACCGCTAACCACCGCCGCGATGGCGGCCGCATAATTGCCTTTGGCCGATATGGTTGCTCCACTGATATTCAGATTCTTAACCGTTCCCCGGAGATAGCCGAACAGGCCGGCATGGCTGGAAGCGTCAACTTTCAGATTGCTGATGGTATGGCCATTTCCGTTCAGGGAACCGGTGAAGGCAGTGGCTTCCGACGCCCCGCCGATGGGCCTAAAATCGGAGACCGAACTCATGTCGATATCGGAGGTCAGAGAATAGTGCGCGCTCTTGAAGGGTTCGTCAGCTGCGGCGATGCTCATCCTTTCGATGTCCGAAGGGGAGCCAATCCGGTAAGGCTCTGCCTCCGTGCCCTGGCCGCCGGAGAACGAGCCTATCATATACGTGATTCTCACGAGCTTACGGCGCGCTATGTCTTTGAGGGTCCGGGTGGTATGTTCCATGGTGACTGCACTGCCTTCCTTGATGGAGAGCGTGCAGGAGTAGGCGCCTACGGGAAGGGGAATATACAGGACCGCCCCGCCGCCATGTCCCGACGGAAGGGAGATGCTTACTTTCCCGTCGCCCGCCGCCGAATGGATTTCGGCAGGGGTGTCGGCCGATTTTACGGGCAGGGTGCCGGGCTCCGTCGTGACGTCTTCGCCCTCGCCGGTTGCCCAGCCGTCGTCAAAGCCTGCACCTTCCAGGGCGAAATCGCCGCTCAGGGTGGTTTCGGCAGATGAAAGCTCCAGACTGGTTGCCGACTCCGGGATGCCGAAAACGGTGTACTTGAGCAAGGCTCCTACGTGCATGAACTGAAGCGTCTCGGCAGTGTCGTCCACCTCTGCGACCATGGGATAGAGGCTGCCGGAGAGGGCTTCTTCCATGGTGTAGGCCGCCGGAAGCGTGACTGTGCCCGGCGCTTTGGCCATCGACACGGGATATACGGCGCTGGTGAAGCAGTATTCCTTGCCGGGTTCCCCCGTGAAGGAGAATACTCCGTCGCCGGCTTCCGAGGTGAAGGTGCAGTAGGTGCTGCTTACTTCGTCCCATACGGCAATCTGGTCACCTTCGCTCCAGGAGACTTTTCCGTCTTCCGCCACCGATGTCTTCACGGCCTCGCCTATCACGGCTTTAAACGTGTACAACCTGCCCTTGCCGCCCTGCTCCGCTTCCTCTCCCGCGGGCACCTCGCGCGCGCACGAAAGGACCAGGAGCGACAAGCATAACATCCTGATAATCAGCCAACTTGTCTTCATTTTTGTCTTTCTTATGGGTCTGAATTTTATAAATTAAGACGCTTCCCACCCCATGCATTCCGGCAGGAATCGCCAAATTACACATATTTAATAAAAAAATGTCCCAAACAGCGCCGCCCGGGTGGGCGGCGCTGGGGACATATACTTAGGGTTCAATTACTTGTAGTATTCTTCACCCTTGTCAATGAGCGATCCCGGGACCGGGTAATCACATCCGTCGGGGATATTCCAGCCTAAGGATGAACCATAGTTGTTACCGTCAATCGTCAAAACATAATTATTGGCGTTAAAGGTTTCGCAAGTAGCGTTGCTTGCTATTTCTGCTGCAGTTTTCTTTGTAAGATTGTCCTGCGTAGTATTGCTGTTTATATTTACATTGGTAGCATCTGCAACATAATAGCAGTAATGCAGTTCGCCATAGCTTTCGGCATTGCCCACGAATCCCCCGTATAAAGAATCAGGATTAGTTATGCTCGAGACCAGCGTATAGCAGTTACGGATGCGGGTGCGATTCTTATTCTTGTTCGAACTGGCAAATCTTCCGACAAATCCACCGACCTTGGTACCACCTCCAACTGTTACACTTGTGGCTATTACTCCGCAATTATCGATTGCAATGTACTGTGCCTGATTATTGGAGACGAATCCAACTGCTCCGCCGGTACGGGCCTCATTAGAGGAACCGGAACGTGTAGTAGTAACATTCATCGCAGAAAGGCAGTCATAAACACATACACGGGATAAATCATTACTATTATTCACCTGAACCAGACCGGCGATTCCGCCGACGTCGTACGATTCACTTGAAACAGTTCCCTTGGCAAAACAGCTGCTGACGACAGAACCGTTGATAATACGGCCCGCAATGCCTCCCGAACAGTTGGCCGATGCATTAATGGTAGCATCATTGCGGCAGAAGGAAATGAACGAAATGGCCGAAGGGGCAGCACTTGCAGCGCCCATATCTCCGACGATACCACCAACATAGCTGGTGCCGCTGACGGTACCCTTGTTTACGCACTCGACAATAGTTCCGCCGCGAATTTGCTGGCCTACGATGCCACCGGTATAGGAAACCGATGATGTTACCGAGCCGTTGTTCGTGCATCCGGAAATAGCAGTGCTTGAGGTAGACTGATATAATCGTCCTACTATACCTCCTGTATATGTAGCGGAAGAGGTGATGGTAGCATTATTTGTGCATCCGGTAACAGTTGCGGCGCCCCTTACGATTCCGGCGATTCCGCCGGCACAAGAATTGTCTGTTGACCCGGTCTTAGTAATGTTTCCGGAAACAGTCAAATCTTTGATTGAAGCACTTCCATTCACATATGCAAAAATACCGGCGAACTGACCAGTTTCATTGATATTTACGTTCTGCAGTTGCTTGCCATTTCCGTCGTATTGACCAGTGAATTGATTGCTACTATCTCCAATCGGCGCCATCTGGACATTCTTGAAGTCGATTTGGGCAGTCTGCTGATAATAAGCTGAGTTGATTGCGCTAGCTGTCACTCCGCCGCCTTCGGTGTATCCGCTGGTGGAGTAGGTGATGAGGTTCCTGAAGTCCCTGACACTGGAAATCTTATAGGGATTCTCCTCCGTTCCAGCACCGCCAGAGAAGAGACCGGCATAGAAGGACATGGTTTTAATCGTGTTCCGTGTGGGGGCGGCAGTGCTCCCATTCTTGATTGTGAACATAGGAGCATTGCCGTTGTGGTTCTCTGCGAGGTTGGCCTGAATTTCGAGTC
>Ga0310696_10009071_pt1 | contig 11539 bp, 11 predicted proteins | sample AusTroGonzalo_MG_4_FD_203885 | JGI IMG/M metagenome (GOLD analysis project Ga0310696, IMG submission 203885) | Bovine rumen microbial communities from tropical cattle in Woodstock, Queensland, Australia - Gonzalo_02 (v2) (version 2) | ecosystem: Host-associated > Mammals > Digestive system >...
CTGCCACCATGGATAATTTGTCGAATTTCGCCCTTTTGGAAGGCTCTGACGATCCTTATATCGTGTATGTGCCTGGTTTCAGAGGTTTCGCCACCCCGATTTATTCCACCAATTATGCCGATTGGATTAATCATGATATCTATCAGACTAAAATCACTCGTATCCAGACTGCTGAATTTGTTGATTTGGAGCATCCAGAAGAATCCTTTAAGGCAGTGAAAACAGGTGCCCGTTTCTTCGATTTATATGATTATCAAAATCAGAAAGTGGCCGCTTATGATACTTTGAAACTGATTGATATGCTTTCAGAATTCAGAGACAAGAATTTTGAGGATATTGTGCTTTCTTTTACACCTGAAAAGATTGATTCCATATACCGTAACCAACATTTCAAAACCATCAGTATTACTGATTTGGAAGGAAATACAACCACTATGGAGTTGTGCTATAAGCTGAATCCTGAGGAAAAGGAGGATGGCAGTGTGGTCATGGAGGCTGATGAGGATAATTTCTATGGCATAATCAATCATAATTATCAGAATATTTATTTGTGCCAATTCTTCCATTTCGATAGGCAGACTCAACCTCTATCATATTTCACCCAAGCAAGACTTCAAAAATAAGTGCCGATGACTCGTGATGAAGTCTATATGTCGCGTTGCTTGCAACTGGCCGCTTTGGGTTTGGGTAAAGTGCAACCCAATCCTATGGTGGGTGCAGTTATCGTGTATCAAGACCGGATAATAGGGGAGGGCTGGCATCGCCAATATGGACAGGCACATGCGGAAATCAACGCTTTTGCTTCGGTAAAGCAACCCGAATTGCTCAAGGAATCTACGATGTACGTGAGTCTGGAGCCGTGTTCCCATTTCGGCAAAACACCGCCTTGTGCCGATGCCATTATTCGCTATGGTGTTCCCAAAGTGGTGATGGGTACCATTGATAGCAATGCCAAAGTGAATGGCGGGGGTATAAAAAAACTGCAAGACGCAGGAATAGAAGTGGTTACCGGTGTGTTGACCGACCAGTGCAAAGAACTCAACCGACGTTTTTTTACTTACCATGAGCAAAAACGTCCCTACGTTATTCTTAAATGGGCGATGACCCGCAATGGCTACATGGACATTGACCGCCAACAAAATCCTGATGGTCAGTATTGGATTACCAATCATGAGCTGAAAACCATTGTCCATCAGTGGCGTAGCGAGGAAGACGCCATCTTAATCGGTTACAACACAATGGTTAACGATAAGCCGCAACTAACCACTCGTATGTTTCCCGGCAAAGACCCGCAGCGTTTTGTTTGCCAAAGAAATTCTGAAAATTCAGAAACAGCATATTACCATGCACTTTCCCAAAATCCTGCTGAAGCATTGCAGCAGCTGTATGGGCAGAAAATCCAGTCGGTAATTGTGGAAGGTGGCTGCAAAACCCTGCAACGCTTTATTGACAGCGGTTTGTGGGATGAGGCCCGTATTCTGATAGGTGACCAGCTGTGGGAGTCGGGTGTGAAAGCCCCCTTGCTCGACGGTATTTGCGTCAAGGAAGAAATTATTCATCATAATACCATCCGATATGTTCGAAGACACCTATAAAACCATTGCCGGACCGTCGGAAGGAATCTACCGTGAAAAGGGCAGTAAATTCATTGCCTTGGCTTTTCCTGTGGAAACTGAAGCTGAAATCAAGGAGAAGCTTGCCGAAATCCAAAAGCAATATTTCGATGCACGCCATCATTGTTATAGCTATATTTTGGGTCCCAATAAGGATGCATACCGCCTTAACGACAATGGAGAACCATCGGGTACGGCTGGGCGACCCATTCATGGGCAATTGCTCTCCAAAGATTTGACCAATACACTTGTTATTGTGGTCCGCTATTTCGGAGGTATCAAGTTGGGAGTCAGTGGCTTGATTAATGCCTACAAAACTGCCGCCAAGGATGCTTTGGATAATGCTACGATTATTGAGAAAACAGTCGATGAAACCTACAAAGTCAGTTTTGACTATAGTGTGATGAACAGTGTGATGCAGCTGCTTAAAGACCCGTATGTCAGTATTTTGGGTCAGGGTTATGAAGACCGTTATCTGATTACCTTTAAAATTAGAAAACGCGAAGCTGACCGTATTGTCGCCGCCTTGAAAAAGATCAATACTGTGACGGTGGAATAACGATTTTCCTTCTTTTCTGAGACGGGGCACATCCCATCTCTACAATAAAATTATACATTGGTGTATAATTCGAGAAATTTTTCTATCTTTGCACGAAATTTTTTTCGAGTATTAAAATTTCACAATCATGTCATTTATTGAAGATAGAGTTCAGTTGGAAGGGTTAACTTTTGACGATGTTTTGCTTATACCTTCCTATTCCGAAGTTTTACCCAAAGAAGTTTCCTTAACCACGCAATTCACCCGTAACATCACGTTGAATACTCCTTTTATTTCGGCTGCTATGGATACAGTGACTGAGGCGACCATGGCTATTGCCATTGCCCGTGAAGGCGGTATCGGTGTGATTCACAAAAATATGCCCATTGAGGAGCAGGCCAAGCAGGTGGCTTCGGTAAAACGTGCGGAAAACGGCATGATTAACAACCCCATCACGATTCTGCCCCATAAGACTGTAGGCGATGCCTTGTCGATTATGGCGGAATACAAAATCGGTGGTATTCCTGTGGTGACGGAAGAAAATGTTCTCATTGGTATTGTCACAAACCGTGACCTTCGCTTTGAGAAGGACTTCAACAAGCGCATTGACTTGGTGATGACGCGCGAGAATCTGATCACAACCTCTCGTTCTACCGACCTGAACAAGGCCGCTGACATTCTGCAGCAATACAAAATCGAAAAGTTGCCTGTAATTGATGAAAAAGGTGTTTTACAGGGACTTATCACTTATAAAGACATCACTAAAGCCAAGGATAAGCCTAACGCTTGCAAAGATTCTCAAGGTCGTTTGCGTGTGGCTGCCGGCATTGGAATTTCTAAAGAAACATTGCCCCGTGCTGAAGCGTTGATAGAGGCTGGTGTGGATGCCATTGTGCTCGATTCCGCTCATGGCCACTCCAAGGGTGTGTTAGATGCGCTGATAGAGGTAAGACGGCATTTCCCGAATGTGGACATTGTGGTGGGTAATATCGCCACTGGCGATGCTGCTCTGCGTTTGGTTCAGGCAGGTGCTGATGCTGTGAAAGTCGGTATCGGACCGGGTTCCATCTGTACAACCCGTGTGGTAGCTGGTGTAGGTGTGCCTCAGCTGAGTGCTATTTACGCTGTATATAAGGCTTTGAAGGGCACAGGAGTTCCTTTGATTGCCGACGGTGGTATCCGTTATTCCGGTGATATTGTCAAGGCTCTGGCTGCAGGTGGTAGTAGCGTGATGTTAGGCGGTCTGTTGGCTGGTGTGGAAGAGTCACCCGGCGAAACCATCCTGTACAATGGTCGTAAATTCAAGGCATATCGTGGTATGGGTTCGTTAGAGGCCATGCAGCGTGGTTCCAAGGACCGTTACCTGCAAAACGATGTGGATGATGTGAAGAAATTAGTGCCCGAAGGTATTTCTGGCCGTGTGCCGTTCAAAGGCAACTTGTACGAGGTCATTTATCAGATGGCAGGCGGTTTGCGTGCGGGTATGGGCTATTGTGGTGCCGAGAACATTGAGAAACTGCACGAAGCTCGTTTCTGCCGTATCAGCAACGCCGGTGTATTGGAGAGCCATCCGCATGATGTGACCATCACCAGCGAGTCTCCGAATTACAGCAAAGGAAACTAAATTTTCACTCAATATCCTTAAAAAAAACGCACCTTGATAGGGTGCGTTTTTTCTGTATTGTTAAAATCTTTTAGAAAGCTATAGTACGAGTAACAGTACTATGCAATTCAAAAATGTTACATTTTGCAATCGATATTTTTAAGATCGGCTCCGATTGCTGCATAGTGTTGTTCCAATTCTTTTGTTTTAGCACCACAATCAGTATGTGAGATTTTTCCATAAGCGTATGACGATGATTGACCGTCTTTCAGTGTAACGGTGCAGTTGCATTCTTTGTGGCATGAGGTGAAGCCTAAAACCAAAGCACCTAATGCTAAGATACATACTAACTTTTTCATAGTTTTCGTTTTTAAATTATTAATTGAATTAAGTTTGAAAGAATAATCGTATTTTAAATTATAATGCGATTTCGGCTTTGAATTTAAGTATGTCGGGATGAGTTGCGATAAAGTCAAGGAACTGGCTTTTTGAAGAGAATGTTTTCGTAATGTCATCTTGGGTGTGTTGTTGAACACCATTTTTTGTGTAGTAGATAACGGGAAGACCTCCGAAAACTATAGTGCCGTCAGGAAGTTCACTTTCATCATAAGTGATGGTACCTTCGATTTTGGCGGTAAACGGAGATTTAACCTCAAAAGAAGTGGAAGCCCATCCGGGACTGACATTGGTTACATTTACCGTTTCTCCTTTGGCATTTACATAACTGAGATTGTAATGAAAACAAGAGGAGATTTGCTGAGGTGTCGGCATTCCTGTAGTGGGAAACATATTTGTTTCCATTTTATATTGGATTGGGATAGTTTTGTTAGAATTATTATTTTCTTTTTTGCAACTGGTGAAAGCAATTAATACACTCAAAACGATGGTGATTGATAAAAGTACTTTTTTCATGTTTTTTTATTTATGGTTGATTTTTATATTTCCCTGAAAGAAATTTTGTCTTTGGTGATAAATGCACCGGGGAATTGTCCCTGAATCTTCATCAGGAATCTATAGGCATCTATTCTGTTTTTGAAATTGCCCACACGTACGCGGAATGTCGGTTCTGTATAAGACAAATAGGCGGAAACATCGGGATAAGAACTCTTGAACTCATTATAAACCTTCTGTGCCCCGTTTTTAGTGGAAACCGCTACTAACTGTATGCGGTACCCTTCAATATATTTCACTGATTTCCATGCGTTTTCGTAAGCATTACTGATGCTGTCGATGATGGGTTCCTTATCGTAGCGGACTTGGATTTGTCCGAACAGCAAGACATTCATGCTAAGAAGTAATATGAAGAGCAAGAATTGTTTCATATTATTTGTAAATCATTAGTTGTTAAATATTTATAAGCTGTTTTTAACCACTTTGAAAGTCTTAAGCAAGGTTTTGTTGTCCATGATGCGTAATTGGTAGGTAGCGGCAGCGTAAGTGGAAAAATCAATTTCCGTGTCCCCATCACTAATGGTAAATGATTGGATCAACTTACCGTTGAAATCGAATAATTGAGCTTTCAAACCGTAAGAAGGGATTTCGTATTTTCGAATACTCAATATGATCTTGCTGGTGGTTGGATTAGGATAAAGTACCGCCTCTAAGGTGATGTCGGGATAACTGTTGATACCAACAACCTGTATTTCAAAAGGTTGCTGGACACCTTCAATGATATATTGTCCGTTGCCTTCCACTTTTTGGTCGGCAATTTGGCCTATTGTATAGGTAACCGTGCCACCGCTTCCTGTTGCAGTTCCTCCTGTGGTCACTACTGCGGACTGTCCAAATAAGGAAAACGATAAAAAAACAAATGCGTAAAATAAGAATAAAGTTTTTTTCATGGTTTTATGAGGATTTTTATCAAAATTTCAATACTGCCATAATTATCATGGCAAATATAGTGTTTTTTTCTATTTGAAATACCAATTGTTGATAAAAAATTTCTGCGAAGTAAAAAAAAGAGGGTAACTTTTGTTGCCCTCTTTTTTTATTGTCTCTTAATGAGGTATTTGTTTGCGAATTATTTCTTTTCGCAAGGTTTGCCTTCACCTTTGCAGCAGGGCTTTTCACCATCTTTGCAGCAAGGTTTGCCTTCGCCTTTGCAGCAACCTTCGTGATGAGGTCCTTTGGGGCCATGGCAGCAAGGAGCAACTTCATCCAAGAATGCTTTCTGTTCCTCGAGAGTCATGTTGTCCCAGTTGGCTAATTTGCTGTCCATTTCGGCTTTCTTAGCTTCACATTCAGCTTTTTTAGCTTCGCACTCAGCTTTCTTAGCTTCGCATTCGGGTTTGTTGGCTTCGCACTCAGCTTTGTGAGCTTCGAATTCAGCCATTCTTTGGTCGAAGCATTCCTTAGCTTTGGCAACTAATTCAGCTTTTCTTTCTTCAGTCTGGTTTTCCCAGTTTTCCCAGTCAGCCTTGAAAGCTTTCTGCTCTTCGGTCATTTCGTGGCAGCAGTGGTGCTCTTCAGTAACTTCAGTGTTTTCTTCAGTAGCAACAGTTTCTTCTGCAGGTTTGTTGTTGCATGATACGAAAACAAAGCAAGCAGCTGCGATGAATAACATTAATTTCTTCATTTTTTTCTTGTTTTTTTTGTGAATAATAAATTTATTATATGGTCAAAATTTGAGGTTGCAAAAATACAAATTTTTTTTATCTTTGCATCCTCAAAAAAACAAAAAATATTAACCTCTAAATATTTGACTTATGCAAAAAAAAGGTAACAAATACGGTACACACCGTGTCATCGAACCCAAGGGTGTTCTTCCTCAACCCGCTAACAAGTTGGACAACAACATGGATGAAATCTTCGATAATGAGATTCTCATTGACGTTCAAACCCTGAACATTGACTCTGCCAGCTTTACAGACATTCACAACTATGCCAAACAGCAGGCTGGTGAAGGCGCTTCAGAAGAAAAAGTGATGGAAGAGGTGAAGAAAGAAATGCTCCTCAACGTCGAATTGCAAGGCAAACACCGTAACCGTCGTACCGGTTCAGGTGGTATGCTCCTCGGTAAAGTGGAGAAAATCGGTGACGCTTTGAAAGGTAAAATCGACCTCAAAGAAGGTGACCGTATCGCTACACTGGTGAGCCTTTCATTGACTCCGCTGCGTATCGACGAAATCTTGGAAATCCGTCCCGATGTTGACCAAGTTGACATCAAGGGTAAGGCTATCCTTTTCGAGAGCGGTATCTATGCCAAGATTCCGAACGACATGCCCGAAAAACTGGCTTTGAGCGCATTGGACGTTGCTGGTGCTCCCGCACAAACTGCTAAATTGTGCCAGTATGGCCAGACCGTTGTTATCCTTGGTGCCGGTGGTAAGAGCGGTATGCTCTGTGCATACGAAGCTAAAAAGCGTGTTGGTGTAACTGGTAAGGTAATCGGTATCGCCAACAGCCCCAAATCAACCCAGCGTATCAAAGACCTCGGTTTCTGCGACATCGTGGAATCCGCTGCAGGCATGACTCCTGTTCAGGTTTACGAATTGGTTGAAAGACTGACTAACGGTAAAATGGCCGATGTGACTATCAACTGCGTCAATGTTCCCGATCAGGAAATGACCGCTGTGCTCTGCACTAAGGATGATGGTATCGTTTATTTCTTCTCCATGGCCACCAGCTTTACTAAGGCTTCATTGGGTGCTGAGGGTATCGGCAGCGATGTGAATATGATTATGGGTAATGGCTATACCAAAGGCCATGCCGAATTCACCCTGCAGGAACTGCGTGAAAGTCCTGAACTGAGAAAGATTTTCGAAGAGTTATACGCATAATTCGTATCTCGTTTGTAAAAAAAAAACAGGGCTACCATTAAGTAGCCCTGTTTTTTTATAATCGCTTTAGCCGTAGTAACTCCCGCAGACGAACAATGTATATACGTGACACGCAAAAATTTTCGTCTTGTATGAATACTTGCTGATTTTGAAAACTGTTGATTTTGTTATAGTTAATTACCACAGATTTGTTTATTCGAGCAAATTTGTCAGGCGGTAGTATGCTGAAAAATTTTTTCAGAGTGGAACGGTAATAATAACTTTTCCCATCTATCATTTTGATTTGAAGAGTGTTGCCTGCATTCTTTATGTATAAAACCTCGTCAAACACAATCTTATAAGAGATTTTACCGTTTTTGAGAAACATCTGCTCTTCGTTTCGCATAGGCTCGTTCATCTTGTATTTTGTATCTTTTTCCGAAACCATAGGACTTGTTTCTGTAGGGACTCTGTATGTGTTGGCGATCTTGAAAACCTTCCCGAGCACATCACACAGGTTCTGTTCCTGAATGGGGGTGGTCAGTACGTCAAAATACAAGTTGCGTTTCCTTTTATCTGATGGAAATGTTTTACTATCAACGATGATAACAAAAGGAGGCTGATTGATGTTTTGTAATATCTCACAGTATTTTGAACCAATGAATAGTATATCCGTTGGCTTTTGATGTATCTTCTCTACAAGTTCCAAGTAGTTCCTCAATACATGCAGCACATTGATACTGGTGGTCTTTCTTATATTTTCAACAAGTTGTGATTCGGCAAGTTTGTCGTCAACAAAAATAGAACATGTTAGTGATTTCATGTTTATAGCGTCAAATTTTTCTAAATAATTATCTGCAAATATATGAATTTAATGCTTTGCTCTAACAAAAAATCAAAATAAAGTGTTGAGTTTGTTGTTTTTGTTGAAAATTTTACAGCTTTTGTTAGATAAAAAACAAAAATTGAAGAAAAATCCGCTTTTTAGATAATAATTATTACAAAATATGAAGGATTAACATGTTTTATTTCATTGTCTGTTGTTTTTTTAGAGGGAGGAAAGGACTAAGTTGTATAAAAAAAAGAAAAACAAACCCCCACTGTCGTAAAAAAACAGCGGGGGATAACCAAATCTATAAAATGGAAAAAGTGTCTTAGTCGGGAATGTCCTTGAAGAAATCAGACATGTCGTTATCAAGCTCGTAAGCACGGCTGTTCTGCATATCGAAGTCTTCTTGGCGTTTGTTTCTCAAAATGGCTGGAGTATTCACCAGGTCGTTGAAAAAGTCATTGTTTCCGTATTGGTATTCAGCATTGCCAATGCGTTGAGGTCCATACTGTTGCATACGGGCTTCACCGGAAAAGACGGGTTCATCACTCATCACCGGTTCAAAAATGTTGTTTTGGGCGTTCTCTGACGGTGTGGCAGGATGTTGTTCAGTTACAAAGCTATTTTGGTCCTGCATGGAAAAGAAGTCATCCTGTGTATCACTTTGATTTTCAGTTCTTTTGTTACCCATAAGATCGTCCATATCATTTTCGTTGAAAGGCCATGTCGGATCTTTGCTGAGGTCAATCGTTGTTTCTTTTGTCACAATCTGGTTTTCGTGCTCATAGTTGGTGATGATAACGGACAAGCGGATTTTGTCACCCAGATTTGGATCTTTGGCACGGCCCCAGATAACATCGGACTCGCTGGTTTTGAGACTGTTGAATTTTTCGGTAAGAGCCTCGAGTTCAGATATTTTCAATACCTTGTCAGGACCATAGCTAATGAAGAAGAGGAAGTTCTGTGCTTTGGTGATGACATCTTCGCTCAGCAGCGGGCAAGCGAGGGCGTCTTCCACCACTTTGTCGATACGGTTGTCGCCACCGGCTTCTGCCAAGCCTAACATGGCATGACCGCTATTCTTCATGATGGTCTTGATATCGTTGAAGTCGATATTCTGGTCGGCATTGACGGTAATCAGTTCGGCGATACATTTGACAGCGTTTTTCAGCACATCATCAGCGTAGGCAAAACCTGCATCTACATCCTCATCATTATAATATTTCATGATATTCTGATTCTTTACAACAATCAGAGAATCAACATATTTTTCCATTTCAGCGATACCTTCCTTGGCGTATTTCTCACGTATCTGACCTTCAAATTTGAAGGGGAAGGTAACTACTCCGATGGTCAGGATACCCATTTCATTGGCTACTTTGGCCACCACAGGAGCGGCGCCAGTACCTGTACCTTTGCCCATACCAGCGGTTATGAAGAGCATTTGGGTTTCATCGCCGATAAATTCTTTAATTTTGTCAATGCTTTTTTCAGCTAATTCGCGTCCTACTTCGGGTTTTGCGCCTGCACCCAGTCCAGTGTCACCCAAAACCAACTTCGAAGGCACCACATTCTTATGCAGTGCTTGTGCATCTGTGTTGCAAATCAGGAAGTCAACGCCAACAATACCTTCACTGTACATGTGTTTCACAGCATTGCTACCGCCACCGCCTACACCAATTACCTTGATGATGGAGGTGTTTTGCTTGGTACCATAATCTGGTGTAAAATCAATTCTGTCTCTCATATTTAAATTTGTTTTTATTTATTTCAATCGGTTGCACTTGAAGTTTTGGTTATGGATTTAGGAAGTTTTATCCACCAATCCTTCAAAGAAGTCTTGGACTTTTTTCATGATAAAATCGGTACCCCAAGGTTTGGAATCCGTGTTTTTTCTGTTGTTTTTCTTTTCCGCTTTCTTTTCGGGTTTGCTTTCGTTTTTAGCGCTTTTGGGATTTTCCTTTTTTTCTTCTACAACAACTCGTTCCTGTTGTTCTGTTTCCGCAGAGTATTCTTCTTTATTGATACCATATTTCAGCAAACCTAATGCGGTAGAGTACATGGGGTGTTTCAAGTCGTTAGGGATGTTGCGCACAAAACCAAACTCGGGAATGCCGATACGCACAGGTTTTTGCAGTGTGTATTGGCATAACTCTTTGATATGTTTGAGGGTTGCGCCACCACCCGTGAGCACTACGCCTGCTCTTAATTTGTCGGCATAGCCGGAATTCTCTATTTCGCGTTTCACCTGGTCAAGGATATCATTTTGCACGCGCATGTTGATAATTTTGGCCAGATGTGTTTCATTGATTTGTCGCGGTTGCACAGCATGGAATTGTGGCAAAGTAATATAGTGGTTGGAGTTGCTCTTTTCCACAATACAGGTGCCGCAGGTGGTTTTCAGCTTTTCTGCTAATTCTTCTGTAATCTGGCATACTGTGGCGATATCACGGGTGATGATACTACCACCGATGGGGATCACCTTTGTAAATACAGGACTTCCGTCGTTGTAGATGGCAAGGTCGGTAGTGCCGCCACCAATATCCACCAATGCCACTCCCTGTTGTTTTTCCTCTTCGCTGAGGCATGACAAACCTGATGCAATAGGCTCCAGAATAATGTCAGCCGCTTTCAATCCTGCGCTATCTACGCACATCAATATCTTGTTGATTTCGCTTTCATTACCGGTAATGAGTTGGAAATAACCTTCTATCAGTTCTCCCAGCATACCTACAGGATCGCTTGTGTCAATCTCTCTGTCAATCACATAATGCTGAGGAATCACCGTAATGATTTTTTCTCCGGAGGGTACGGAAATGTTGTACAAATCATTGAGCATCCGGTCAATTTCTTCCTGCTTGATGACGAAATTCTTGCCGTTGATACGCGTCAGCACATGCTTGTACTCGATGCTTTTGATATGACGACCAGCTACACCAACATACACTTTCTTTACTTTGAAGCAGTCGGTACGATTTTCTGCTTGCTCTTTGGAAATATTGATACCATCAACGGTCTTGTTGATGTTGTAAATCAAACCGTGTTGTACGCCGGTGGATTCTCCGCGTCCGTGGCCGATAATGTCAATCTTATCGTCACTCTTATAGCCTATGATGGTGGCTATCTTGGTGGTTCCTATATCGAGGCCGACTACGAGGTCGGGCATATCCGTCATCTGGTCTTCTGTTTTCATGCCTT
>Ga0310696_10009072_pt1 | contig 11539 bp, 11 predicted proteins | sample AusTroGonzalo_MG_4_FD_203885 | JGI IMG/M metagenome (GOLD analysis project Ga0310696, IMG submission 203885) | Bovine rumen microbial communities from tropical cattle in Woodstock, Queensland, Australia - Gonzalo_02 (v2) (version 2) | ecosystem: Host-associated > Mammals > Digestive system >...
GCTTTGATTTGGGGACAATACGGAAACGGGAAGTCCAATCTCATGAAGTATTTGAAATACTTCTTTGAACAACACCTTGAATGTAAAACCAAGGTTGCCATTTGGAGGGCAGATGTAGATAAGTATGACATAATAACCTTCCTGCTTTACATTATTCAGAACGAGTTTTCTGTTGATTTACTTGCTTCTTTGAAGAAGGTAGCGGCAAACGGAAAGGTAAAGGAGTTATGCGAAAACTTTAGCGGTTCTTTTGCTGCTATCAAGAGCTTTGCGGAAAAGATTGAAGAGAAAAAGGATTCTGACGAAGACTTGCAGACCTTGATATCACTTGGAACAGGCAAAATCTATGACAGTAATTCATTTAAGCGTTATGAACTGACAAAACTGACTGATTACAACCGCCGTGAGGTGCTCGTGTTTTTCTTGAATTCATTGGCATACGACCAGCATTATGTCATCTTCTGTCTGGACGAGTTGGAAAAGATACAAGAAAAATCTCGTGTACGCTTTCAAAATTTTCTGACAACATTCAGGGAACTAATTGATTTATCAAGTTCTATAAAAGGACATATGACTATTGCCGCAGTGACTGAATCTGTTTCTGGTGACCATTCTTTTGAATCCTACAACCCGGCCTTTGAACGTCGCATCAAAAATAATATGCTGCAAATCAATGCTATTCATGAGGTTGATGACATTAAGGAGATGGCTAAAGAGTTGGTAAGAGTCCTGGGCGATGAGTATAAGTTGGATTCATACGATGACATAGCAAATGCAGTTTATAAGAGCATTCGCAAATATCCCCATACCTCAGATGTGGTAAGAGCCGTTTTTGCCCAGCTTTCAAAGAAAGCATCTCAAAAGACATGGCAAGAACTATTGGAGGATGCAACACTGACCGATGCCTTCATGCAAAAGCGTCAGTTACTTGAAGATTCTGGAGCACCGATGCGCATCAATCAGAAGCTTTTTGCTCCTCTGAAAGACTATCTGAATATCATTTCAAACTCGGAGAATGACTACGAAGTGAAGAGCCAGATGCTGCAATGTGTCTATAGCACTGCTACTAAGCGTTGTTATGTCTTCCTGTTTACCGATGATATTGACGCCAATATTAATCGTTTGAAGAATGTCATTAAAGAATATCCTAAGGCTGATCTGATCGTGTTCAAGCCAAAAGAACTTGACATCAATATGGATACGTTGAATAAAGAAGGGCTAGAGCAAGTGAAGGACTTGATCCCATACGATCCAATTGACCTTATGGCACTCTTGGAACTCTATATGGACAATTACGAGGATGACGCATTGCGTGAAGTTGTAACAGTTTATACGCACCAACTGTAATGTTTATTCAAAATAAGAATAATGCCATTTACCGGGTGTCTTTGACTCTTGACAGAGTGTTGGCTCCTTTTTGGGACTTATCCAAGAATCTGTTAAAAGGCGGATTGCTTAAAGACAGGGACTATACGCTGTTTGATGTTGTTTTTGAGCAGGTAAAGAATGAGCGTTTGCAGCGGTGTGATGAGCTGTTTCTAAAGAGTCGTGAGGAAATCAGTCGGGGAGAAGGAACAATTGAAGATAAACAGCATGCTATTACAGAGGAAGAAAGATACAAATATGATACGGTTTTTGCAGAGGCATTTCAATTGATATTAAACCATTATCTTCATAAGATTCTTTCTCCTGAATGTTTCAGAAAGCAGATTAGGAAGAGTTGTTCCCTTATTGTTTATAAGTCAGGGGGCGAGTGTCGTTTTGTTGCGGAAGGTGCGGCTGAAGATAGATTTGATAAGGAGTTTAGGAACTGCTTGTTCTCTCAAGGGGTTGTAGAAGAGTTCTTGAAATTTTTGAACGGAGGTGTTGTTGATCCAAATAGTTTTAATCCCAAGATATACGCTAATATATTCCCTGATCATTTTGAAGATGATGCAGTATCCATAGCAAGCCCCCTCTATTCAAAGGAGATATTAGAGGCTAAAGAAACTGTAGCCCGTCAACCTTCTGAGTATCATATATGGTATAATGTTTCTTGTCTGAAGTCCTTAGGTTATGATGGCTCTTATGAAGGTAATGTGTTTGAATTTTGGGCTGGTGAGAATCTTATAGCTCTAGAACAAGGTGATTATATTATTCCTATGGTGACGGATTGGCAACCTTACTTCAATGTTACCAACCACGCACAGCTTTTATGGACAGATTATCAGAACAAAATATTTAATGTTATAGAGAGAAGCGGAGAGAACCAGTCCAAACCAGCCAAACTGACAATGACCAATGATGAAAAGTCATTTGTAAAGGCTGCGGCGTCTCAAGACTTTACAAATATTCTATCTCATTTGGTTGACAATCTGTATTTGCCGGACGATGCGCCTGCTGTTAAAGAAGAATATCAAGTTTTTTTTCATTCCTTAATGAAGGTTGAGGAATTGAAGCATTTGGTGGATTACAAATTATATGTTCCTAATCACGACAAGCCTGGTACTATTCTTGGGGTATACAAGATACATAAATTACAGGGTGAAACAGATTATAACCTAAGGCACATGTTATACTCCCAGAAAGTTGGCGACAATCAAGTTTTCAGAGATTATAACGAAGAAAACCGAAACGTAACAACCGTTCAAGTATTAAAGCCTCAGTATGCCTCTTTTTATATGATGGACTATTACGAGTTTTTTGTTGAGGAGATTTTGAAGGATTTGAAGGAACAAGGCATTATTAAAGGCTACCTTCGTAATCAACGATATAGCTACAAGGGACAGGGAGGCAATAAGATGATAGAGGTTGACGCATTGGTGTATAATGGCGGAATGATATTCCTATTTGAATTAAAGACCACGCTCCATATAGAATTTTTGAACATTTATCCACAGCGGTATGCGGCTCTTCTGGTAGACGAAGTTATGCCTGACATATATAGTTTTCATCTGGTTTCGAGTTTTGCCGAAGACAGTATTGCTGTTCTGAACTTGAGACCAGTAGATGGTTATAACACGGCCCGTGAGGGACTAAAAACTATCCCTTATAAATTCAATGTGGCTATACCCGGTACTGAAAAAAAGCTTCATTGTCTTTCTGAGTCATCTTTCGAAAAACTTAAGGCGGAATTACAGCGGGTATTTACAGCATAATGGCGTTACCGGTAACAAGATACTACGGTTCCAAAAGGAAACTTGTAGAAAAGATATGGGGCGTTCTTCAAGAACGGCACATAGAGTTTGACACTTTTCTGGATATTTTTGGTGGAACGGGGATTATGTCCTACAACATGGCAAACCATGGTAAGGTAGTAACATATAATGATATTTTTGCTTTCAACTGTAAAATTGCAGAAGCACTGTTAGCCACCCCGCGTGGTACTCTGGCTATGCAGGACGCCCTATCACTGCTTGCACCTGTTGATAACAGAGAGTATCATCACTACATAGAAGACATTTTCAGAGGGATTTACTATACGGATGAAGAAGACAGAACGATAGATACAGTAGTGCAGAATATCAGGCATTTGCCGCAGCAACAACAAGCGAGTGCTTATTATGTGCTTTTTCAAAGTTGCTTGATAAAACGTCCATTTAATCTCTTTCACCGTCGCAATCTCAATTTGCGTGAGAATCATGTCGAATCCAACTTTGGCAACTATGTTACTTGGGAGAAGAGTTTTGAAACCCTGTTTAAGCAGTTTACTGATGAGTTGAACCAGTTTCAATTCTTGCAAGTCCCCAACGTGACTATTGTAAATCATTCAGCGCTGGAATGCCCTTATGTTGCAGACTTGGTATATATTGATACACCATATTTCAACAAGAAGTCCGGAGGCTTGTCCTACCATTCGAGGTATCATTTCTTGGAGGGTCTTGTCTTTTATGATGATATCCCATTCAATGTAGACTTTGATAAAGCCAACCGAGAGATACAAATTCATAAGAATGACGAGTTTGAGAAACGCGACAATTACATGAATGATTTGGATGAGTTATTGGGTCATTATCCGTATTCAACCATAATGATGTCATATACCAGTGATGGATATCCGTCTATAGAAGAACTTGAGGCGCTGTTAAGACGGCATAAGAATCGCGTAGAAACTATCTACTTTGGCAAATATAATTTTGCATTGAATAGAAATAATAAGGACAGGCAAGAAGTTTTGATAGTTGCACAATAATAAATGGGAAAATAGCCATGCCACCAGACCAACAACTATTCCAATCAATTGACCACATCCATTCCGAATGCTCAAAGATGGATAAAGTGGCGAGACTGGGCTATCTGAGAGGGCAGTGGAACAGGCTGAACCAAATGGCATGGCAGTATGCGGCATATCTTCAGGGAAGAGTGGGTATCACTCAAGAGGAGAGGCAATATGCTCAGCGGCTAATTGACTTGATTGAAGAGGTCGAGGCAGAAGGCATGGAGGCTAAAAGCGATTTACGGAATGATTTGCTGAAGGGGTTTGCAAAGGTGCTGATGAATATGTAACAGCATTAGAATATCCAACAGATACTACAACTTCTCCAAGACCCTTGGGAGCTCCAAACAACAGCATTATCAAAGAGCAAAACAGTTTCGATGATTTAGGTCTGTTTTAAAACCTTATTATAACCGTCCACCACTTTTAGTGGACACACAAGTCTTCAGATCTTTTTTCATAATAATTGTATCAAACTAAAATTCTTATGGCAACGTTAAATGATTATAAAATTTGGCTTTCTGAATTGGATTTAGATTCTTCCGATTATGAAGCAATAAGTCAATTAGTCCATTCTATTAGGAATAGATGTGAGTGTGGACTTTTTAGTACACAAGATGCTAAAGGTGCAAACAATGGTTGGATTATATCTGCTTCTGGTGTTGATAACGTTTTGCATCTAAAAACGCCAAAACAGATGACGGCTTTTGTTCGACATATTGAGTACACTTTTTGTGAAGATAATGATGCAGAAATCTTTGCATGGTATAAACATGCTATGGAAAGAGATTAAGATCAAAGAAATGTTGTTCTTGATTGCTTGCTAATGTTGGGCAGAGCCTTACGGAAGTATCGTTAACAATTGGCTTGTGCCGGCGATTAAGGCGGCAGGTATCAATTGTCTTGTGGATAAAGAAGCTTGTGGGTATAATGCGAATATCGATAAGTTCGAGGCCGATATTCCGAATGCGGCAATGGTTGTTTTGGTGTTGAGCCCGGCGTTTTTCCAGTCCCTTGATTGTATGTTTGAGGCGGCGTTGGCGGTGTCTAAATGTGATGTAGAGAAACAGGTGTTTGTGATTAATCTGCCGAACTACAATTTTAGGAAGGATGAAGATAAATGGTTAGAACGTGCAGCTTCATTATTTGACGGTAGAAAGAAGGAATGTGAGGAGTCGATGATGAAGTTGACCGATGCTGTTAAGGGACCATATAAGGATAAGTTGAGGAAGATTAATACTATCATTGGGAATCTGGGCGGACTTTGGAAGATGTTGGAATCTAAGAATTCTGGCGATTTCAAAGAATTGTCTAAGAATAGTTTTGAATCTGTGTGTAATGAACTGAAGAGGAGTTTGGAAGAGACGGTGTATAAGAATGCAGATATTGCTAATAGTAAAGCAGAGCCTGTGGTATAGGTCTAGAATAAGCAGTGAGTCTGTGATGCCGAGTGCAATTTCAAGTGTGCTTGAGCATTGCCGATGTGTGAAGGAGAAAACGCGAAGAGTAGAATAGTCTTTCGCTCAGGAATCGGTACAGCCCAATGCCAGACAATCTGGCGTCCAGCGGTAGATTATCTGACAGGAGTACGGTTCCAGCACAAAAAGCAAGATGTATCATTCTTCCAGGCTGATTTCAGGACTTTGTTTTACAGCAATAAGAATGCATTTTACGCGGGCACTACAGTTAAGAATATGAAAACCTTATCTGTGATTGGACATTTATCAATGACTTGGCAAATGTGTTAGTTGGTATCGCAATGCCGGCTGCTCGATAGAGAAATCGTATTTTCACCTATACTTCTTGTGTCTTTCACTTATGTTTTATACTAAGATTACTGAACTGATATTCAATAATGGTAAGAATCTTCTTATTAATTCCAACGATATTGTCATATTCGTTGGGCCGAATAATAGTGGCAAGAGCCAATCTTTACGTGACATATACAAGAAAGTCAGCGATGATTTAGAATCTACTGTTATTAAGGACGTAAAGATACAAAGAGGTAGTTTAGATGAATTAAAACAGTCTATAAAAGCGACATCAAAATATACGGAGACCTCTAACAGCACGTACTCAGGATATGATTATACCATTTATAACTCCCAGTTTGATATTTACGACATTAGCCTTAAACTATCAGATGCTTTTAGGCCATATTTGATAGCCTTCCTTAAGACAGAGACAAGACTACAGATTTCTCAACCACCGAAGGCGATTGATGCTGAGGACTGCAAGACTCATCCCATCCATTATCTTGTATATGATAAGGAGTACCAAAAGACTGTATCCAAGTATTTCAACGAGGCATTTGGTTATGAATTGACACCTGATTATTTGTCCAAGAAGCAAGTTTCACTTTTAATGGGACAAATACCCCAGACCACTGGAGGGGCTGCACCAGATGTTATGGAAAGGCTGATAAAGCAATTTCAGTCATATCCAAAGGTGGATGAGCAAGGTGATGGTATGCGCAGCTTTGCGGGGGTTATCCTGCATTTGATTCTTAAGAACTATGGCATATACTTGATTGATGAGCCCGAGTCTTTTCTCCATCCACCTCAGGCCATGATACTTGGCAAGGTAATAGGTGAATTGCTTGGTGGTGACCGTCAGGCATTTATCTCTACTCATAGTGAAGATGTCATCAAGGGCTTGATGGATAAGTGTCCTGAGAGAATAAAAGTGGTCCGTATCACTCGGCAGGGGAATACTAATTCATTCGCAATTCTTGACAACGAACAGTTTAAAACTATTTGGGGAGACCCCCTGTTAAAACACTCCAATATCATGAGCAGTCTCTTCCACAAGAACGTAGTTCTGTGTGAAAGCGATTCAGACTGCCGGTTATATTCAATAGTATTAGACCATCTTAAGCAAAAACAGGGGAAGTTTTCTGAGACTATGTTTATCTATTGCAGTGGCAAACAGCGCATGAAACAGGTGGCAGCCGCCTTGCGTTCACTTGCAATTGATTTTCGTTGTGTGCCTGATATTGATGTCATGAATGACAAGCGGATCCTTATAGATTTGTATGAATCCTGTGGCGGTACTTGGGATGACGCAATGGAGTCAAATTATTACACTTTCTCTTCTCAGCTGAACGGAGGGAAAGCCTCTATGACAAAACAAGAACTGGAAGTTCAGATAGATTCATTTATTCAAAGTGTGAACGGTGATACACTTTCGAGAAATGATATTGACAACCTATCAAAGACAATAAAACTTGAAACAAAATGGAGCATACTCAAGAAGGGGGGAACGGGCGTTATCCCTTCTGGTCAGGCTACAACGTCCTTCAATGCGCTTAATGAAAGACTAAAATCAGTTCATATACATCTGGTTTATGTTGGAGAATTGGAACGATTTATCCCAGAGGTAGGAGGACATGGCCCGAGTTGGGTAAACTCTGTTTTAGAACAGTACAATAATCTTGATGATGCCGTGTACACAAAGGTTAAAGAATTTGTTGGATCTTGGCAACTATAAAAAGAAAATAAGCAATGAGTGATTTTTCAGAAAAACTGATTAACGATGTATGGGAAAAAGGCAGAATTATTCCTGGAATGGATAGAGATGTCTATCGTAAGGATGCTGCTGGTGCCATAATGAAAAAGACAGATCGTCGAGTTAATTCTCAATATGGTTGGGAGATAGACCATGTTTTTCCCAAGGCAAAGTTAAAAGAACGTGGGGTGCCAGAGGATACATGGGATGATTTGGTTAATCTACGCCCATTTCATGCAGACAATAACAGGAGTAAGTCTGATGATTATCCAAATTATATACGTGAGAAAGTGATGAACAAGGAAACACATAGAAATATTACTTTTAAAAAAGCCAAGATAGTCAACCCTAATGTTCAAAAGGCTATAAATGAGCATTATGGCTTCAATGAAGAAATAATATATGGTGAAGAAGATGACGACTGATAAAGTCATCATTAATTACGGCTGGGGCCTTCAGGTCTTTACGCGCAACCTGTACTCTTACTGACATCAGGTTGGTGTTGTCCCTTCACTCAGCAGTAACGTCTGCCAGTCTCGCCGCGAAACTAAAGGGGGAGAATAGCACCTAGAGGACTCTCTTATTTAAAGTCTCAATAACCATCTAGCCCATCCACTTTTAGAAACAATAAAACCATACCATTTATGAAAGGAATAGTATTAGCCGGAGGTTCCGGCACCAGACTTTACCCTATTACAAAGGGCGTGAGCAAACAACTGCTCCCGATTTATGATAAACCCATGGTTTATTATCCAATCAGCGTACTTATGCTGGCGGGGATAAAGGATATCCTTATCATTTCAACCCCTTATGATTTACCAGGATTCAAGCGTTTGCTTGGTGACGGTTCAGACTATGGCGTTCACTTTGAGTATGCCGAGCAGCCTAGTCCAGACGGTCTGGCCCAGGCATTCATTATAGGGGAGAAGTTCATAGGAGATGACTCTGTATGCTTGGTCCTAGGTGACAATATTTTCTATGGGAATGGGTTCATTGCAATGTTAAAACATGCTGTACAGGATGCTGAAGATTATAAGAAAGCTACTGTGTTTGGTTATTGGGTAGTTGATCCAGAACGCTATGGCGTTGCGGAGTTTGATAAACAAGGTATTTGTCTAAGTATTGAAGAAAAACCAAAAGAACCTAAGAGCAATTATGCTGTTGTTGGGCTTTATTTCTATCCCAACAAGGTTGTGGATGTGGCCAAGCATATTAAGCCATCAGCCCGTGGTGAACTGGAGATTACGACGGTTAATCAGGTATTTCTTCAAGATGGTGAACTCAAGGTTCAAGTCTTTGGCCGTGGCTTCGCCTGGTTAGATACTGGCACCCATGATTCTCTTGCTGAAGCCTCTACCTTTGTTGAGGTGATAGAGAAGCGCCAAGGATTGAAGGTGGCATGTCTTGAGGGTATAGCATACCGTAATGGCTGGATCAGTGAAGAAAAGATGCGCGAATTGGCTAAGCCGATGTCAAAGAATCAATACGGACAGTATTTGCTTCGTGTGATTGAGGAAAAGAAGGCAGATATTGATTCTGATTCTTTACGTGGCTCCTTATGTGATGTGAATAATATGAATAAATAATAGAAACGCTTATGTCAGTTTTTGAAAACAAGGTTCTTTTGATAACCGGCGGTACCGGTAGTTTTGGTAATGCAGTGCTTCGTAGATTCCTTGATAGCGACATCAAGGAAATCCGTATCTTGAGTCGTGATGAGAAGAAGCAAGATGACATGCGTCATTTCTTGCAAGCAAATCGCTCGGAAGTTGCTCATAAAGTAAAATTCTACATTGGCAATGTACGCCAGCGAGAAGCGGTGGACTTTGCGATGGCTGGTGTGGATTATGTCTTTAGCGCGGCCGCGCTAAAGCAGGTGCCGTCTTGCGAATTTTTCCCAATGGAAGCGGTCCGTACCAATGTGGAAGGTACCAACAATGTTCTCCTCTCCGCCATCGCTCACGGGGTGAAGAACGTGGTTGTTCTTTCCACAGATAAGGCTGCTTACCCCATCAACGCAATGGGAATTTCTAAAGCTATGATGGAAAAAGTTGCTATTGCACAGGGACGCGCTTTGGGAGCTAATGCAAAGACTATCATTTGTTGTACCCGTTATGGTAATGTTATGGCTAGCCGTGGCTCTGTGATTCCTCTATGGGTTGAGCAGATGATGGAAGGTAAGCCAATCACTATCACTGACCCTAATATGACTCGCTTCATGATGACCTTGGATGATGCTGTTGATTTGGTTATATATGCTTTTACTCATGGAGAAAATGGCGATTTGTTTGTTCAGAAGGCTCCTGCTGCAACGCTTGATGTGCTTGCGGAGGCTTTAAAGCAGACCTACGCAAAGATTAATCCTAAATATGGTGAAACTGAAGTAAAAGTGATTGGTACCCGTCACGGTGAGAAACTTTATGAGACTCTTGTGACTCGTGAGGAAATGGCCAAGGCTATTGATATGGGGGGCTACTATCGCATCCCTTGCGATAACCGCGACCTCAACTATGACAAGTTTTTCACCGAGGGTGACCATAAGGTAGAGCAGGTAGAAGAATACCACTCTCACAATACACATCGTTTGGATGTTGAGGGCATGAAGGAATTATTGCTTAAGCTCAACTTCATTCGTGAAGATCTTGGACTTCAGCCTCGTGCCAAAGCTCGTGATTACCGTTCAGAATAAAATTGATTATGAAGTTTTTCATTTGTGGCTGTAATGGTATGGCTGGTCATACCATCAGCCTATACCTTTTGGAAAAGGGGCATGAGGTTTTTGGATTTGACCTCAAAGAATCACCTTATATCAAGAGTTTTGCTGGAAATGCATTTGATACAAATACAATTGCTAAGGTTATTAAAGATGGTAAGTACGACAGTGTAATAAACTGCATCGGTATACTGAATCAATTTGCTGAGCAAAATCATGCATTAGCTGCGTATATCAATGGGTATTTCCCAAACTTTTTGGCTAAAACAACTGAAGACTCCGACACTCAGGTCATCCATATGAGCACTGATTGTGTGTTCTCTGGTCAAAAAGGTGGTTACGAAGAGAATGATTTACGGGATAACACTTCGTTTTATGGCCGTTCAAAGGCGTTGGGTGAACTGGTGGACGAGAAAAACGTTACTTTTCGAGATTCCATTGTTGGCCCTGACTCTAATCCTAATGGGCCTAGCCTGCTTAACTGGTTCATGGCACAAGAGGGCCCTATAAATGGTTTCACAAATAGGATGTGGACTGGCCTAACGACTTTAGAATTGGCAAAGGCAATGGAGAGAGCTTCTGTGGAAAGATTTCATGGCCTTGTTAATTTGGTCCCGGATAGCTCCATTTCAAAGTATGGTTTAGTTTCCCTCTTTAATCATTATCTTAAAAATGATGAAGTTACTATTAATCCAATAGAAGGAACGCCTTCCGACTTATCTTTGAAACGTACCAATTTTGATTTCTCTTTCATTGTGTCTGATTATGATAAAATGGTTAGAGAAATGGCGGAATGGATTTATAAGCATAAGGAGTTATATCCTCATTATAATCTGTAAGGCATGAAGAAGTTAAAACTGATGACCATCGTGGGTACTCGCCCCGAAATCATAAAGATGTCTGCCATTATAAAGAAAGCAGACAAATACTTTGAACAAGTTCTGGTCCATACAGGTCAGAACTATGATTACACTTTAAATGAGGTGTTCTTTAAAGACCTTGGGTTGCGTGAGCCTGATTACTATTTGGGTGTGGTGGGTGAAAACCTTGGACAGACAATGGGTAATGTCATTGCCAAGAGTTATTAACTGATGGCTGAAGTAAAGCCAGATGCAGTAATCGTT
>Ga0310696_10009074_pt1 | contig 11536 bp, 6 predicted proteins | sample AusTroGonzalo_MG_4_FD_203885 | JGI IMG/M metagenome (GOLD analysis project Ga0310696, IMG submission 203885) | Bovine rumen microbial communities from tropical cattle in Woodstock, Queensland, Australia - Gonzalo_02 (v2) (version 2) | ecosystem: Host-associated > Mammals > Digestive system >...
CTCCACTTCGGAAGCTTTATCGTGGGCTTCACGCAGACTGATGTCGCCATCCATCAGGATATGCAGCTCGATAGCATAGTGATTGCCTATCCTACGTGTCCGCAAATCATGCGGCTCCACCAACCCTGGCAGGGATGCCACCATTTGCAATATCTCTTCCTCAACGGCATCGGGCAATGACTGTTCCATCAGATCGCCAATGCCATTGCGCAACAAGTCGACAGCCACCTTAACGATAAACGCACCCACGACAATTGATGCCAAAGGGTCGAGAACCGTCCAGCGTTGTCCTAAAAAGATGGCTCCGCCGATGCCTACAGCAGTTCCTATCGACGAGAGAGCATCGCTGCGATGATGCCATGCGTTGGCCTCCACCGCCTGCGAGTTCAACTGACGGGCTTTCACCATCGAGTAGCGGAAGACGGCCTCTTTCAGCACCACCGACAATAGGGCCGCCCAAAGCGCCAGCATACCAGGCGCCTCAAGTTGCTCTCCGTTGAGCCATAAAGACACTTTCACTGCTCCACTATAGACAATGCCTATAGCCACCATAAGCAGCGACATACCAATAATGGTCATCGCCAGTGTCTCATACTTTCCGTGACCGTAGTCGTGGGACTTGTCCTTAGGCTTGCCGCTGATGCGCACGAAGACGAGTACGACGACATCAGTCACAAAGTCGCTCAGCGAGTGTACGGCATCGGCCACCATAGCGGCACTGTGACCTACAATGCCTGCCACGAACTTGAAGAGCAGCAGCACAACATTCACAGCTCCACCCACGAACGTAACACGATATATCTCTTTGTTTCTCGTCATAGCCATATATTATTCCCAACAATCCAACTCATGTTCTATCTCAGGCAATTGACTACGATGGAATACGGGTTCCTTTATGCCACGCCGCTTCTGCTGGCAGTAGTCGTCAAGCAGGCGGAAGGCATAGCGGCCCAAGAGCACAATGGCAATGAGGTTACAAGCAGTGAGGAAGGCCATGAAGAGGTCTACGATGTTCCACACCAGCTCGAAGCTGGCAAGGGCACCGAAAATGACCATCACACCTGCAGAGCAGATGCGATAGATGGTCATCACCGTCGTGTTTTGTGTAATGAAGCGAATGTTAGCCTCACCATAATAATAGTTGCCGATGATGCTCGAAAAAGCAAAGAGGAAGATGGCTACGGCAATAAACATAGGACCCACCGAGCCTACCTCCGACTGCAAAGCCGACTGTGTAAGGGCTATGCCATTCAGCCCTTGTGTCTGATAGAGGCCACTGATAAGGATGATGAAGGCCGTGCAGGAACAGACCAACAAGGTATCCGTAAAGACACCCAATGCCTGGATGAGTCCCTGTTTCACGGGATGGGTGACGGTAGCCGTTGCTGCCACATTAGGCGCACTACCCTCGCCTGCCTCGTTAGAGAACAGCCCACGCTTCACACCATTCACAATCGTAGCCCCGATACCACCACCGGCAATCTGCTCTATACCGAAAGCATCTGCCAATATTACCTTAAAGACATGCGGAAGGAGTTCGATATTCATCACGACAATCACAATGGCCAAAATGACATAGCCGATAGCCATGACAGGCACCAATACTGCACTGACTTGGGCTATGCGCTGGATACCACCGAAGACAATTAACAATCCAAGGGCAGCCAAGACTGCTCCCACCCACATAGGTGACCAGCCGAAGGCCTCCTCCATGGCACCACAGATGGTGTTGGCCTGGATGGAGTTATTAGACAAGCCAAACTGGCAGGTGATTAGTACGGCAAACAAGACCGCCATCCAACGCTGATGCAGACCTTGCTGAATATAGTAGGCTGGACCACCGATATATGAGTCCTTATGCTTCAGCTTGAACAACTGTGCCAGCGTGGACTCCACGAAAGCCGTAGCAGAACCGATGAGGGCAATGATCCACATCCAGAACATGGCCCCAGGACCTCCGATGGCGATGGCTGAAGCCACACCCGCAAGATTGCCCGTTCCAACACGGGTGGCCACAGAGACGGCAAAAGCCTGAAACGACGAGATATGTTTCCGCCTGACCTCATCTTCCCTTTGCTTCACTTGTGATTCCACCGTATCCACTGCCGAGTCAGTCAACAGACGCATCATCTCGCCCACCATCCGGAACTGCACAAAACGGGTCTTAATCGTAAACCACACGCCACAACCCACCAGTACGAACATGAGTACATAGCCCCATATCACATCGTTCACAGAGGTTATCAATTCATTCATGATGCAAAGGTAGTGTATGCGTGCTAGATAGGCGTATAACGTCACATCTATGAATGACTATTCAGTACTTTCAGACATTCTTCCATGGTGGTGAAAGATTCAAAAAAACTACTGAAACCTGTGACATCCATAATGTCTTTGACCTCGTCACTGATGCCAAGCAAATAGACTTTCTGACCTCTAGAGGCTGCCACCTTCTTGGAATAGAGCAACACGCGCAAGCCCGTACTGGAAATGTAATGACAGACGGTCATATTGAGTATCACATTGCAGCCTTTTTCCAGAATGGCCATAATGTCATCCTGTACTTGTTGGTAGTTGAAAGAGTCCAGCTCCTTACTTAATTGATATTCTTCTATATTCATGCTATCGGCTTTGTTCTTTGTACATTGAACTTTAAACTTTATGATTACTAATGCTGTAGCAAATTATTTACTATTCACTTCTATCTGTGGAGTCACCGACCAGTCCATGCAGTTACGCACACGGAGATCGGCGTAGGGCTCGGCATTGAAGATGGTGGGATTGTTGGTCATCAGCTGCTCTGTTCCATATAGTAAGGAGAACGGACGGGACAGTTCCATCGTCAAGTCGATGGCTTCCTGCAGCAGGTTCACATCGTCACCACAGTCGAACATAAACCTGTCGGTGTCGTGGTTATCGAGGAACAGAATCAGTTTGAAGTCAGCAGGATACTTGGCAAAGTGGTCAGCAATTTTACTACGCAGGGTCTTATTCCCTTTGATGCCACGGCCTGCATGAATCTCTTCCAAGAGAATGTTGCGATAGGCAAAGTCCAAGGCACCATCCAAGGTGCCTACGTAGTCAGCCTGCAGGTCATCCTGGCTGAACGGCTTAGTATCCTGTGCCAGAAACTCCTGCAATCTGGCATCTGTCTTGAAATACAGCTGGCCTGCCAACTGCGGGCCAATACCGCACGCCCACACCTCGCCGAACACGACAATATCGCTGCGGATGGCCTGCAACTGCTCGCGAAGACTCTTCAGAAAACTATGCGGCTGCCCTAGAGCATGGTCGATTCGGAAAGCGTCTACCCCCATGCGTGCGAGCCGCTCTGCCTTGTCAATCATGAAACTGGCCACCTCGGGGTTCGTCAGGTTGAACTTGGGCAGGTCGCCGAAACTCAGGAACGAGACGAATTCATCACTATCCTCCTTCGTATAGAAAAACCAGTTGCGGTGCTTGCCACCATTTTTAAGCAGCGACTCCTCAAAGACCGGCGCCTCGTACCAGCAATGGTTAGGCACGAAGTCACAGATAATCCGCAACCCTTTGTCATGAGCATCGTCGAGCAACTGCTGATAGTCCTCCCACGTCCCGAAGTGCGGATCCACTTCATCGAAATTAAGGGTATGATACCCATGATAGTTTGCTGACTTGAAGATGGGGGACAGCATGATGGCGTTGAAGCCGAGATCCTTGATGTAGTCAAGTTTCTCAATCACTCCCTGCAGGTTTCCCCCGCAAAAGACGTTCTCACTCTTGGGCGGCACCAGCCAGCCTCCGTTGAATCTGTCAATCAGCAGATGATAGATTCGGATGTTATTAAACCAGTTGCTCATAGTTGTTATTTCTTTGCTGTTCGTTTTTTACTGTTATCGAGTGCAAAGTTAGACAAAAATATCCTATTTTTACTATTTGATACATCTTAAATATGTTCTGCAGCATAAATAAAGTTCTAAAAGACAAAAATCGGAGATAAATAGGGGAATATAGAGCAGCGGCCGTTGTTCAGATTGTCCCTCACCTCCTGCTGCAAGCGGAGCAAGGGGGCACAGAGCGGGCGACAGAACGATAACGAGGGCCCAGCCCCGGGGCTGAGTCCTCGCCTAACTAACTAATTAAACTTATGTATGAACCGGGTGACAGTATCGGGGCACCACCTTGCGGCTACTCCTTGTAGTAGAGCCGCAGGGGGGTGTAGCCGCTTCCGGTGAACAGCAGGTGCTCAGCGTCCATGCTCTCGGCAAGGGCGGAGCCGTCAAGGTTCAGCTCAATAGAGTAAGTGCCGTCGCCGTTGTCCATAACCATGTCCGTCATGAAGTTCGGAGTGATGTCCTCCTCCTTTCCAGCGGGCCACTGGTTGCCCCACCAGCCTGTGGTTATGCGGATCTGGTACCAGTCTGGAGTGTCTATCTTGAACTGGATGTAGAACGGGGCCGTCTTCATCTTATCCCAGATATCCTGGGGCACGGTGTAGCACTCCTCGCCCGTGGAGTTGCTCTCGGGAGCGAAACGGTAGTCGCTGTTCCAGTTGATACTACCCATCGAGCCGTCGTTCTTCCAGATGTCGACCTCCTTGGCCGTTTCGCCGCCACCGTCTACCCAGACCTCTTCCGCGAAGTAGAGTTCAAGCGGCGTGTATCCGCTTCCGGTGAAGAGCAGATGCTCGGCGTCCATGCTGCCCGCAAGGTCGGAACCGTCAAGTTTCACTTCAATTGAGCAGGTGCCGTCGCCGTTGTCAATGATCATATCCGTCATGAAGCTTGGCGTGATGTCCTCCTCCTTGCCCGCTGGCCACTGGACGCCCCACCAGCCGGTGGTGATGCGTATCTGATACCAGTCGGGAGTATCTATCTTGAACTGGATGTAGAACGGTCCGGTCTTCATCTTATCCCAGATATCCTGAGGCACGGTGTAACACTCCTCGCCCGTAGAGTTGCTCTCGGGGGCAAAGCGGTAGTCACTGTTCCAGTTAATACTACCGAGCGAGCCGTCGTTCTTCCAGATCGAAGTCTTCACTATCTCCATGTGGCCTCCGCCGCCGGGAACCCATACGTCCTCGGCGAAATAGATGTCAAGCAGAGTATAGCCGCTACCGGTGAAGAGCAGGTGCTCGGCATCGATGCTGCCTGCGAGGGCCGAGCCGTCAAGGTTCACCTCAATCGAGTAAGTGCCGTCGCCATTGTCGATAATCATATCCGTCATGAAGCTGGGCGTGATGTCCTCCTCCTTGCCCGCTGGCCACTGGTTGCCCCACCAGCCCGTGGTGATGCGTATCTGATACCAATCCGGAGTATCTATCGTGAAGTGTATGAAGAAAGGTCCGGTCTTCATCTTATCCCAGACGTCCTGAGGCACGGTGTAGCACTCCTCGCCTGTGGAATTACTCTCGGGAGCAAAGCGGTAGTCGCTGTTCCAGTTAATGCTACCCAGCGAGCCGTTGTTCTCCCAGATCATGGTCTTCACGGTCTCCCAGTGACCTTCATCAGCCCCGGGCTCATATGCCAGCTCAGGCATAGTGATGCTCTGCCCGTCGTAGGTATGCAGCACACCAGCGAATGTGCCCTTGAAGATATTCTTCTGCGGCACGCGGAAGATCAGGTTGCCGGTTCCCTTACGATAGAATTCCTTATGGTCTATCAACTGCGGCACACCGTCCGCATCCAGAAGCTCGACAGAGTTGATGAACTCCAGGTCAGAGCCGTAGACGGTGATAAGCTCACCGCCAGAAGCCGTCTCACCGGGCTGCTTGGAAAATCCGGAGACACTCGTGCGGCCCACGGTCAGGGCTATACGTGACTCAGCCTCGCCCTCAGGAGTCCGCACTACGATCTTGCCTCCGTCAGGGGCAACGCCCGCAGGAGTGGTCACGCGAATCATGTCATCGCTGATTATCTCCAGCCCCGTGGCCTTGACACCACCGGGGAACTCGACCTCGGTAACCGCGGACAGGCCTGAGCCATTGATGGTAACGGGCTGGTTGGTGACCACCTTAGTCGGGAAGAACACCTTGATGCCCAAGCCTACATTGGCCGAGCCGTTGCTGTCGTCCTCAGAACAGGAGACAAGGAGAAAGGAAGACAGGCAGACAAGCAGCCAGGACAACATGGCTACTTTGAACTTTGAGCTTTGAACTTTAAGCTTTATGATTTGTTTCATAACTTTGAAATTTTCAATTATCAATATTCAATCATGAATCACCATCCCGGGTTCTGGGTAAGGTTCGGGTTCTTCTTCAGTTCAGACTGCGGAATGGGATAGAAGTAGAACTTGTCGTTCCACTGCCTGCTGATCACAGAGCGCGACAGCATGCCGCCGGCGCTGATGACCGCCCCCTGTACGGAAGAGAAATACTGCGGGCCCTTCTTCCACCGGCGCACATCCCAGAATCGATGGTTCTCAAAGGCCAGTTCTACCAGGCGCTCACGCTCATAGCGCTCTACCCATGCATCGCCGTCCTCAGTGAACTTCGGCATCTGGATGTCGGCACGGGTGCGAAGCACGTTCACAGCCTCGTTGGCCGTCATGCCGTAAGTGGCGTCGTTGGCGCTGCCAGTGGCATTGAACACTGCCTCTGCATAGTCCAGATAGAATTCTGCCAGGCGGAAGATTATCCATGTGTGGCGGCGAGTGGTCTGGTTGTCGGCCGTGGTCACGCACGATCCGTCCACATACTTCTTCAGATAGTAGCCCGTAGGAGTAGCCCCGTACTTCGGGGCGGCGTTGAACCCGCCGGTGAAGGTCTCAATGACTTTCTTCTGGGCACCATTACTCGGCCATTCGTCACCATTCCTGACTACGGTCAGAGCGAAGCGCGGATCCAGCCCGGCATAGGGATCATCGGTGTTCAGGTCGATGCTGCCAGGCCAGCGCTTAACGAAGGTCTCACCGTTGTCCTGATACTCATACTGGTCGATCAGACTCTGTGTAGGGCAGTTGCCAGAAGAGCCGTTCTCGACGCCTACCGGATAGTTGGCCATCTCGAAGGCATTGCTCTCCCCACGTCCGAGGCCGAAGATGAGCTCGGCATTGAAGAAGGCATCGTGGCCCCAGAGCAGACTGTATGCACTGAGCTTCAGGCCCCAGGTGGAGGCATTATCGAGTATATATTTACAGGCTTCGGCAGCCTTGGCCCATTTGGCCTTGTCGCCCGAAGGGTTGTGAAGCGGCGAGGCGGCATAGAGCAGCGTACGGGCTTTCAGGGCGAAGACGGCTATGCGCGTGGCACGTCCCACCTCAGAGCCGTACTCCGTACCGTATGAGACTGGCAGATAGGGTGCGATGGCATCGCATTCATCCACAATGAACTTCACGATATCCTCTGCCGTGGTACGCTTGATGTTATTAGCCTGACCATTCGTAAGCGTGGTAGTCACAAGAGGCACGTCACCATAGGTCTTGAATAGCTCAAAATAGAAGTATGCACGGAGGAACCGCAGCTCATATGGGAACATCTCCATCTGGGCTATCCAGTTCTTATAGTCCGCATTATACTGCCAGTCAGAAATGTCCGTCTGGTCAATTTTCTCCAGGTACATATTCACGTCGGCAATGGCTGTGTATGCCTTAGTCCAGGTGTTGGAATAGGGATTCGCCGGGCTCCATCCGCCGTTCACATAGTTGTTCACGGCACCGGTCTCGAGCGCATACTGGGCTTCATCAGTGGCACCTGCAAGGAAGTAGGCGCTGTTGGACTCCAACTCATTATTATATACCTGGGCATAGACGTCGAACACGAGGTTCTTGATGCCATTCTCGTAATAATTGTAGGTCCACTCCTCATCACGTGTCGTCTCCTCAGTGTAGTCAAGGTCGGCACAAGAGGAAAGGGAGGGAAGAAGCAGGCAGAGAAGGAGCATGCATAACACTCCACCCGCCACCTTATAATATCTTTTGGTAATCATAATGCTTAATGCTTAATTATTAATGCTTAATGCTTTAGAACGTTACGTTTAGACCGAAATTCACACTCTTCATCACTGGATAGCCTGTGCTAAGATTCTCGGCATCCATAGCATCGATATTGTCGAAGGACAGGAGGTTCTGTCCCTGCACGAATACCTTGATACCAGTAACCTTCAGAGGCTCAATGACCGAGGCAGGCAGCTTATAGTAGACCTCGCAGTCGCGGAGCTTCAGCCAGCTGACGTTACGATACCAGATGGTAGAATTCTGGGCGTTGTTAGCCACATTCTCCGTCGACAGACGCGGATAAAGTGCACTGGCTCCTGCTATGTCGAAACAGTTGTCATAATATTCCTGTGAGAGGTTGCGGTTGTCTGAGAGTGCTCCCCAGACACCGTCCACATAGCGCAGGTTCTTAACCTGATGCGCTGCTCCCTGGAAGGTGGCATTGACTCCGAAGCCCTTGAACTCCGCACCAGCCGTGAAGGCATAGTTGAGGGAGGGGAAGGCGTTGCCGTAGTCCTGTGCCACATAGTCATTCTCGTTGATGACACCGTCCTCGTTGACATCCTTATACTTGATGTCGCCGACCTTTACCTGTCCGAACTGCTGGATGGGGCTGTTGTCGATATCTGCCTGATCCTTGAAGAAACCAAGGGCAATCAGTCCGCGCTCTGCATCGGCAGGACCGTCAACAACCGAAAGGTTGGGATATGCCGGAGTCTCAATCCATTCCAGAATCTCACTCTTCACAGTAGAGAAAGAAGCACCGGCATTAACGTTCAGCCCATTCTGGAAGGTCTTGGCATAGCGCAGGCCAAGCTCCACTCCGTAGCTTGCCACACGGCCCTTGTCATCATACGACGACTGAATACCGACCACATCGGAATTGAGCTGTGCAGCACTTACCAGGATATTGCGGCGCTGCTGGTAGAACACATCAAGCGTCACGTCCAGCTGGTTTGCTATTCTCAGGTCAGTACCAATATTGGCCTTATAGGCCGTCTCCTGTGCAAAGTCATCAGTGGGGAACTGCGTCAGGAAGGCACCCCACGAGTTCTGGAAGTTGGTGCCATACCAGAACTGCCCGTGCGAACTGTTCCATGAAGCGAGCCAGAGGCCGGCCTGCGGCACATAGTCTGTATGCTGGATACCACCCGACAGGCGGACCTTTCCATAGTTGATGAGACTGCTTTCAGGATTGTTGATATAGATATATCCCAGACCCAGTGTCGGCGAGAATGCCCACTTTGCAGGATAACTGCGGTTCGAGCCGTTGGCTGCCAGCACCACGTCTGCCATCAGACGGTTGGCGTGGTCGTAATGCAGGGCCAGCTGCCAGTTGGCACGATACCATGTGTTACTCCTCTCGTCGCGGATCTCACTCTTCATGTTGTAGTTGGCGTTGGCGGCGAAGTGGTCACCGTTGTTCAGCTCTATACCGTATTTCAGACCTGCATTGAAGGTGGCGATACGCCATTGTGACTCAACATAGTGGTTGAATACCAGCTTGTCTTCCACCGTACCCATAACCGTCTCCTGCATTACTCCGTTGGCATCATAATAGTTCCAGCCATACTGGTAACCCTTTGAACGCGTCTCAACTGTGTTCGACGAGTTATCGTAAGAAGCTCCTACGTATAGCTTCAGACCCTTGGTGATGATGTCAAGGTCCTGCTCCAGAGTCATGTTTGCCCAGATCTGGCGCTGGTGCGTCTTCATGAAGCCAGCACCCTGTGTCTTTGCCAGCAGGTTGAAATCACCGTAGGTCTGGCTACCACCCCATACACCTCCGGCCGTCTTCACTGGGAAGGCCAGTGCAGGCACCTTATACAGATGCCACCACGCATCGCTTGAGTTCACATTGGGCACGCCGTTCGTCTCCATCAGGATACCGAGGACATTGGCGCTGACCCTTGTAGTAGGACTGACCTCGAAGTCCACATTGGCCCGTATATTTGCCTTTGAGTACTTCAACTGGGAAGTCCAGTCTCCCTGATCCGGGTTCTTATAGAGTCCCCGCGCATCGGTATAGTCCAGCTGGGTGTAATACTGCACCTTGTCTGTGCCCCCATAGAAAGAAAGGAACACATTCGACTCGTGTGCCGTATTCTTGAACACCTCGTCCTTCCAGTCAATATTTGGATATACAAGAGGGTCACTGCCGTCCCTCAGCTTCTGTAACTCGGCATCGGTATAGGCAGCAGAGGCTCCATCGTTCAAACGGGCACGGTTAAGTGCGTTGCCATAGTCGTAGGCACTCACCATATCAGCCGACTGGGGGTCGAACTGTATCTTGTGCGATGCTCCGGCCTTGAAGTGGTACTTGTCATCCTTACTGCCATGCTTAGTCTTCACCAACAGCACACCGTTGATGGCCTCATGCCCGTAGAGGGCCACGGCAGCAGCATCTTTCAATACGGTGACGCTTTCCACTTCCTCTACCGTCAATCGGTCGATAGGACGTTCCACTCCGTCCACAAGTATCAATATGTCTCTCTCCCCGGTGGTCTGTACGCCACGGATATTAAACGTTGCGCCACGACCTTCCTCGCCCTTGAAACCAGTATTCTGGAAAGCATTCAGGCCAAGGAGCTTACCATAGAGGGCATCTGCCAGACTGATGGCTGATGTGCGCCGAAGCTCTTCTGCAGTAATGGTTGTCGCTGCCGCTGTAGTGAGAAATTCAGACTGCTCAACGCCAAAGCCCAAATCTACCTTCTGCGATGCCTTGTCGCTCAGCGTCACCTGGCCGCTAACCGCCATCGGGGTCCCGCAGAGTCCAACCAATATAAATATATCTTTTATTTTCATAACTCTTCTATTTACTTTATATTATTATTACCATCCGGGGTTCTGGGTTAGTCCATATCCTTTCTGAATCTCAATACGCGATACAGGGTCAAGATACCACTTGTTAGTCCAGTAGCCCGGATCCCACCAGCGGCGGGCACCGTTCACGATCTGCGGCTTCTCGTATTCGAACTTAGGCCACGGGGTGCCTTCAGTCCAGCGCGTGTCAGCATCTTCCATACGGTTGCCATTACTGTCAAGACGGTATATCTTGATTTCATGCAACGGCTTGGTGAAGAGATCCTGGCGCATGCGGCGTACCATGTCATACAGGCGGTCTCCGCATTCGGCACCGATCTCACAGTTGCGCTCACGCAGGATTTCATTGATAAGGTTCTCCTTGTTGGATGTCAGGTTCAGTTCAGGATTCATTGTCTCCAGGCGTCCCAGGCCTACGCGGCTGCGTACCACATGCAGGTCATCGAGCGCTCCCTGAAGGTTACCTGTCTCTGCGCGCGCCTCGGCACGGATCAGGTACATCTCCGCCAGACGGATATATGGCACTCCGATATATTCGTCGTCATAACGGCTACCACCGTAATAGTCAAGCAGCCACTTGAACTTGCAGTAGCCGGAGGCAATATCGTCAGTATTTGTGAAGTTGCTGTTGTTCTTCATCAGGCCACCCTCCCACGAGTCAGTGTACGACTGGCCAGCATAGTCGAATCCTGCAGGCAGGTCATGCCTAGGCACCAGTATCGTCTCATACAGGCGCGGGTCACGGTCGGCAAACATGTCATAGCCATTGGGGTTCTTGCCGGCTCCATAGATGTCGGAA
>Ga0310696_10009075_pt1 | contig 11536 bp, 11 predicted proteins | sample AusTroGonzalo_MG_4_FD_203885 | JGI IMG/M metagenome (GOLD analysis project Ga0310696, IMG submission 203885) | Bovine rumen microbial communities from tropical cattle in Woodstock, Queensland, Australia - Gonzalo_02 (v2) (version 2) | ecosystem: Host-associated > Mammals > Digestive system >...
GGCTGTACTCAACCGAAACGCTACCGCCGCTCGTTGCTCCGTCAAGACTGAATCTGTCGGTAAGGCTGCTCATTCCGAGGAGCCGTCCTGCCATCTCCCAAAGAGACACAGCCCTCTGGCTTCCGTCAAGCGGCACAACCATCTCGGGTCCTTCCTCTGCAAGCCATGAAAGCTCCTTGCTCTGAACAAGGCCGCCTCTTGCGTGCTGTCCGGGATGCGCCGCGTTCCATGCGTCTATGTAAGCGTCGCTGTAAGGTCCGTTGATCTTGCCGTCGGATCCGTAAGGGCTTCCTAAACTGAAATCGAAGGTTGTCTCCGGTATGGTAATGCTCGGCTTTAAGTGGATTCCGAGGGTTGAATATACATCGAAACCTACTGAAAAGCTCTCGTTAAGCAGGTCTTGTGTATCTCTCGCCGTCTGATCCGCCATGCGCTGCGCGCCTTGATAAGCGTCGGTTGTTACGTTCTCGTAATATTCTTCGAGCCATGTTTTGGCTGCGTTCTCGCCGCCTGCGAAAATCCTGTTTGCTAAATCATCTGAAAGAGCGCCTGTGTCTCCGGCGGTTCCTAAAAATGCACGCCTTGATGTCATGCCGCCTAAAACAGCTAAATTCTGCTGAATGGCTGCTATATCGGTCTGCATCTCCGGCGTAAGGCTATCCCATTCATTCGCAAGGTTGTTGATCATCTCGATCTGGCTGCTCATATTATCAAGCAACTCTCCGATCGCCTTTTCGGTGGTTGAATCAAGACCGTTGTCCTTTTGTAAAGAATCAATAAGGCCCATCCACATAACACCGCCGCGTTCTTCCCAGTCCCAGCTATAACTGTCTGCGGTGTATTCGTCGATAATCTCTTTGACTCTTTGGTTGTAGGTCTTTATCTCTGCGCCGTATGCGTCCTCGATAGAGTTGATCATGAACTGAACGGCCTTTATGTTGGCTTCCGCCTGACCTCGTAGCATCTCCTGCTTGTTAGTTTCGCTCGCCGCATCGTATTCTGCCTGAGTCAAGTAACCGCTGCTTAACGAAGCTCCGAGAGCTGCCTGCGCCTTGATGTAGCTCTTTTCGTATTCCTGCGAAACGGTCTGCGCCGCTTCTTTAAGCTCTGCCTGCAAGTCTTGGAAAGAATCGGCTGTAAGCTGTCCTGCGCTAAACCTTGTGGAAATAGCCGAAAGCGTAGCGTCGTACTCGCCTAAAGCAAGGGCTTTCTGAATTTCTGCCATTTGTTGCTGAATCTTGATAATTCCCTGTACCTCGAACTCGTCAAGGAAGTTATCTTCAAACCCTTTAGACACAGCGTCTGCAAGTTCGCCGCCTAACCTTGTAAGCTCTCCATACTGATCCTGATAGAACTGATCTACCTTGTCAACGACTCCGCTCGTGTCGTCGTCTCCGAAGATAGCCGTAAGATTAAGATGTACCGCGTATCTGCCCTGCAGGGCGAAGTCCTCAACCGCCTTAATGTAATCCTCGATTGATTTCTGATACTCCGCCTGTTCCTCCGGGGTAAGCTCCATGCCGATCTGGATCTTCCAGTTCATCTTGTTAAGGGCTTCTGTCGTGCTGCTTATGATCTGCGTGTACTCATCAAGCCCTTCGTAAGCATTAAGAGCTTCTCTTATCTTGTCAATGTTCCCGGTGGAAACAACGTATTCCGCTATCTTCTGCAGCTCCTCTAATGAAAGGGCTATGTTCCCGAAATGATCAGCAAGGTTATTGTCTATCGCTTCTCTTTCCTTGAGCTTGTAATAGGTCAAGGCTGAAACAACCGCTGTAATGGCTGCTGCCACGCCCATGATAATCCAGCCGACCGGACCCATGCTTGCTAACTTCATAATCGAAGTTATAAGGTGCGATGCTGTGCTTGCTATCTTGTATGCTGCAAGCGCCGCCCCTATTCCGGCAAGTATCGCTATAATGCCTCTGCCGTGCTCGAATACCCACTTGCCTACTGAAAGTATCGCATCGAATACGGGCTTTGCGTACTGGGTGAACTTCCGCTTTAATGTCGGGAACGCCTCGCTAACCTTCTTGAACGCATCGGGTATGTGTTTTGAAACCTTACCTACGAAGGCTGTAACTTCCTGAACAATACTGCGGAGGTTGTCTTTGAACTGGTAATAGAACTCGATACCAGCATCTGCTGCGGTATCTTTCAGGATCGTAATATCGCCCTGTAAGTTATCAAGTCTTACGTTGGCCATCTGATCTACTGCGCCCTCCGCGTTGTAGATCGCTTCCGTAAGCTGTAAGAACTGCTCATCCGTGCTGTTTGCAATAGCAAGCAAGCCGGACATACCTCTTTGTCCGCCTAACTCTGCGGCGTAGAAGGCTTCTTCTGCTTCTGAAAGCTCACCGAGACTGCTCTGTACTTCCTCGATCTGCTCGTCCGTAAGTCCTGCAAGCTCTCGAAGGGCTGCGTTCATGCCTTCTATGTCGTCGCTATCCGCGAAGTTTTCACGGAGCTTCTGCATTATCTCTAAAAGGCTATACATATTGCCTTCTTCGTCGGTCAAGGAAAGTCCTAAAGCGTCGATTGCGTTCTGGCTTTCCTTTGTCGGCTTAACCATTCTGGTTAGCATATTACGAAGGGCTGTACCTGCGAGGCTTCCTTTAATACCGCTTGAAGCCATAAGCCCGGTTGCTATTGCCAGATCTTCCATGCTGTAACCTAAAGAACCGACTACCGGGGCCGCGTACTTGAATGTATCGCCCATAAGTTCCACGTTCGTATTTGAATTCATGGCTGCCTGCGCGAGAATGTCTACGAAATGCCCGGTATCGTCTGCCGTATGACCCATAGCCGTAAGCGTATCGACTACTATCGAAGACACAGTAGCCATCTCCTCGCCGGAAGCTGCCGCAAGTTTTACTACGCCTTCAATACCTGAAAGCATCTCCTCGGTTTTCCATCCGGCCATGCCCATGAACTCCATAGCCTGTCCTACTTCAGAAGCGGAGAATACGGTTTCTTTTGCTACTTCCCTTGCCTTGTCTGAAAGCTCTGTAAGCTGTTCGTCCGTGGCTTGGCTTATAGCCTGAACTGTGCTCATTTCTGCCTCGAATTCGGATCCGACTTTAATGGATGCGGCCGTAACTGCTCCTACGGCAACTGCGGCCACACCCGCAGCAGTAGCTATTGCGTGAAAGCAAGCCTTACCTGCTGACATAATCTTGTTGAAACCTTTGTCGAGCTCTCTGAAACTGCCGTCGATCTTATTCATGTTCGCCTTAAAGCCTTTCAAGCTGGCATTAGCGGAGGTAAGCGCAACGTCGTAAGACTTGTCGACTATACCGGCTATTCTAACGGCCAGCTTGTATTCTTTTCCGTTCGTCGCCAATTTTGTGAACCTCCTCTATCGTTTCAATAAGCTCTGATAATGGCATTGCAGCGAAGAAATCCATCCCCGTCTGCAACGCCATTGAAAGCTGTATAAGTATTCTGCGTAAAGCCTTTACATCGGACGGCCTTATTCCGCTCCGAATAAAAAACCCATAACGCGGTTCTTAACCTTGATCGCAACCTTCGGAGACAGCCCGGTGAAGAACTCAATAGGCTGTTTGGTCGCCTTGCTCGCAAGGACACAGGCGTACTCCAAAGAAACCTCCGGCATTACCTGAATACCGGAACTCTGTCTGTCAAGGTATTTGTTTACTGAAATCATGTCTGCGGCGGACAGATCCTCTAACCCGGAAAGGTCGATCTCCGTGTACTCCTTACCCTCGAACTTGTAAGGCTTCTTGAGCTTGATAACAAGGCTTTCTTCCTCCTCGTCGTCCTCTGCCTCTGTCTTGGGTGTGGTGTCTACCACGGAATTAGCGGAGGCGGTTTTCGCCGCCTCCTGCTCTCTTAACATATCTTTCTTATCTTCCATCAGCTATATGCCCTCACTTTCTCTAACACGTCCTTGCCGTCAATTACAAAGACTGTGTTCAGCTTGTCGTATTCAAGCATGGTCTTTCCGTCAACCTCGATAAGGATGTACAGAAGTTCAAGGGTTACTTTCGCGTCCATCTGCTTGCCCAGTTCAAGGGTTCCGGGAGTGAAGTTCTTCAAGCGTCCGCGAGTAACTACTCTCATCTGCTTGTAATCAAGCGCTCCGGTTGCCTTTACGGTGTGCTGCTCGGATGCTCTGAAAGTAACATCTACGGGCTCGTTGGGGTTCATGATGCTGAAAATGTCCGTGTCCAGAATACGGAACGGAACATCAAGAGGCATCGAAGAATAGAAACCGGGGATTCCGGTCTCGTATGAACCGAGGATGCCTGCGCCCTTGATCTCCTCTGTGATCGCATCGAAGTTAGGAAGCTGAACCTGCCCGGTAACGCCGATAAGAACGTTACCCTGATTGTAAGCGTTGAAGTTGTTAATAACTTCGGGAATGTTTACGATTGCGCTCATTCTTATTCACCTCCTAAAGCTGCTTCGATCATGGAAGGATCGAATTCAAGAATATTCAGAATGTCCTCTGCAGGGGTGTAAGGTGCGAGGTACTGTCTGAATACGATCTTGCCGTCGATAACGTTGCCGATCGGGTTGTCGTCCTTGCTGTAAACCATGCGAAGACCGGCACACTTGCCAGTCGAAACAAGGCTGTTTGCTCTTACGTTCTCCGAGTCAACAATGCTCTCGATCAAGCGGTAGTTTGCAGGGCTGTCAACCTTGCTCATGTATGTGGTAATAAAGGAATTGCCCCACCATGAGAAGAAGCGTCTGCAAGCGATCCAGCGATCTTTGGGATCGGTGGTATCAGGGTAAGCCGCTGTATTGTTGCCCCATGCCTTCCATCCGTTAAGGTTAAGAGCTGTAACTACGCCTGCGCCGTTAAGCTCGTTAGCCTGCGGCTGGTCCAGAAGAACTTCTGTACCGTCCGCAAGGCAAGCGGTAGAAATGCGGATTGCCCTGTTGGAAGGCGAAACGCTGGGCACATTGTCGTTGGTCGCGTCGGTGTAGCAAGCCATAGCTGCGTAGATAGCGGAAAATGCCATCTTCTTACCTGCGTACTTAACCATCGGCCATAAGCAGATCATGTGCTCGTGTGCGTAACCGCTGTTTGCCTTTACGGTTGCAACGTCGTTATACTTCGTAGCGCCGGTTCCTGATGCGGAGTCAATGTCAACGACACACTCGCACTTGAACATTCCGCTTACGTTATTGCACTTCTCTGCGAGCGCAAGTCCAACGGTAGGGCTCTGGGACCAGCCGGGTGCAAGAAGAAGTGAAGGGGTAAGCGAGAACTCGGGATAAACCTTGTCTACGAGCTGGATGCCGGTGTAAACGCCAGTTCCTGCGTCGATTGCGCCTACTACGTCTGCTGCAGAAACGCCAGAAGGCTTTAACTTGCTACCGGTAACGGTGATCGTTGTGATTCCTGCTGCAAGAACAGTAACGATAACCTTGCCTTCCTCGTCAAATTCGAGGGTGTAGTCAGTTCCTTCTACAAGATCGGTTCCGCCGTTCTTCAGTACAAGGGTGCTTAAAATAACGCCGACCTCGTTGATCTTTGCCAAACCGTCTGAAACGGTAAGACTCGCTGTGGTGATAGACTCTTTGTGTCCTGCCTTGCTGGGGTCAAGTACGTTACAGAAAATAACGGGTGCAACCCCGAACGCCTTAAAGAAAGCGTCCATAGCCTGACAAAGGGTGTAGTTGTCGTAGTCGTCGGAATAACCGAGGGCTGCAACTGCCTCCGCAAAACTATTGCAGAGGAATAACTTGTTTGTTGCGTGCGCCGGGTCTGCTGCAAGGTTTACAGGTGCTGTACCGAAAACGACCGGCACACCTGCCTCGTTTACGACCGGGGTGGGAACGCTTGTAGGATTCTCTTTAATCCTGATTCCGTGTAAATAGGGCATTCTTATTACCTCCTTGTGTATTTGTTTACTGTCTGTGCGTAGATCGTACTCAGTACGCTCTTTTCCTTGCGTAACTCTTTGACCGCCTCGGCCATTTCGTCAATGTCTACGAAAAGCCTTGCCATCATCGGAAAGTCGGAAACGCATTTTGCCGCCTTTTCAGGAAGCTCGCCGCCTGCGAAAACTTCCGAGTGCCTTACTACTCCGGTGATAGTGGGTCCGAGATACACAACGTTGCTTTTCTTTTTCTCCGGCTTCTTTTCTGAAACAGGAGCTTCCTCGGTCTTAACTTCAACCTCTACGGCTTCGGCCTTAACCTCGTTCTTGTTTTTAGCACTCATGCGTATTCGTCCTCCCTTCTTATCGCCGCAATATTGAAAGCGATACTGCAGGCACCGAAGTAGAACGGATAATAGTTATCCTCTTGCGCTGCCCAGTGGAACTCCCCTGTATATGCGGCTTTATCATGCAAGTTAGGGTTCTTGTGAAACCTGTCGTAAATCTTCTGGATGATGTTCATAACATCTCTGTGTCCTTGCGCGTTCAGGTTATCGTCGTAGATTCCTGCGATTATAACGAGTTTCACAATGTTGTTGCTATCGCGTGTTCCGTCGTCGTCTCCGCTGCTCAACCTTACGATAAGGTACGGCACAGGATCTTCCTCGTCGTCCGTCTCGTTTATGGGTATATGCTGGGGGAAAACTTGAAGCGGCACACGCTCTTTGCTTGATGCGGATCTGTAAAGGTAGTCCTTAAAGAGCTCCTTCATCTCCTCTACAAGCTCGTCCTGTAATTCAAGCGGTGTCATTGCTTACCTCCTTACAAGAATCTTACGAGTTCGCTCTGAATATTGCGCATAAGCAAATCGTACATCTCCGGGTCTATGTTGTGCTTGAATACGGTTTCCTCCGCTTTCGGCTTTGAAGTAGCGTATAATGAGCGAATGGCTTCCTTTTCGGGATGCCCTCTCATACTCGTTCCGGGCACACGTTCGGCGATAGCAAGGTGGCCGCTGTGGTACTTAACAACGAAACCCTTGTATTTGTCGCCTGCATTTCCCGGCCTTGCCGCGATCCGCTTGAGACTTCCGCTCCGTAACTGTTTCGCCTTTATCCAACTTGGAGCCCCTTTACTGCCGGGGTAATAAGTGCGATCGCTCAACTTGTACTCGTACAAGTCGGAGCTCTTGTCTCTTACGTCAATTATTGCTGCAAGCCTGCCGATTTTTGCTTTGTCGATTTTGGTAACGGGTCTGTAAGGCTTCATGCCTCGGTCGTTTCTCGCATACCGGGACCCGGCTCCCTTCATCATTCTGTTCGCTACTTCCTTTGCGGAGTCGTTTATCGCCGCCCTTAAAACGTACTTTGACTTGTCTTTCGCTTTTCCGAGCGCGGCCTCTATCTCCTCGAGGCCGTCCATGTTTATGCAATAATGCATCATGACATTGTCTTGTTAGCCTCCAATGAAAGAGAATATATTCCGTCCTCGTTTATAGCATCTGAAATAATGTAGGTCTTTCCATCAAGAATCAGCGTTCTTCCGACTGCCGGTAACGGTCCGAACTCCTCCGCGCGTACATAGATTAAAAGCTCCTTCAGGTAAACGCCGTCCGCATACAACGAGCGCTTATACTGGTAACGCTTCTCTCGGTCGATCATCTCGTTATTATCGATCTGAATCGCCATCTCTTTGCCGTTTACAAGGTGAACGTCCGAAAACTCGGCCGTGTTCATAAATATGTTCGCGTTGTCGCTTTTGATCTGGTCCTTGAACGATAGCATAAGCTCACCTACTTCTTTCTTTGTTTAGTCTTGGGAACTTTGCCTACAAGGTCGTCGCCATCGCTCTCCTTGGACACAGCCTCACCGGTTCTTCCGGGCTCTGCTGTTTTAGGCACAGCCTTTGGAGCTTCCTCTTTGGGCTCGCCATCCGTCCATTTCGCTGTTCCGGCTTCAAGCCATGCGGCTACCATTCCGGGATCGTTCGTCGGCAGAACCTCGTCTACCGCGTACTGATGGGAATGGTAAAGTATAGGATAGCAAGCGACGAGGGTGCTTCCCTCGCCGCCGTTAAGGATTTCTGCCATGAGCGCCTCCTTATCCGATCCTTACAAGAATCTTGTCTGCGCTTGCTGCTGCAGCTGCTGCCGCATAACCTGCGGAAGGATAATAAGTAGGAGTGCCGCCTCCGTCGTTGCTTGCCTCGGTAATACCGGTTCCATCCCAGTAAACTGCTTCGCCCTGTGCGATAGCGTTAGAGCTGGACTTTGCCATCTCGTAAACGCCTGTTACGTGAACGGATCCAGTCTCGCCGTTAGGAATATCGGTTCCGATAACGCCGATTCTTCCGGTTGCTCCGGTTTTCAGAACAACGATAGTATTCGCGTCGATCTTGCTCCCGGACGCGTTAGGGTAATCGAGGGTTTCGCCTCTCTGCCAATATGTCGCTTTAGCCATCTTATGCTACCTCCTTATCATGATAAAGGGCTGTCAATCTGAACGCCCGGATTCTTAATTGCGCCGCGGAAGTCCATAACGCTGATGCCCCAGTCAAGGTAAATATCCCAAACAAAGCCGAGCTGTCCGGCAACTTCCATTCTGCGAATGGTAGGAATTTCCTGACCGTTGAGATAATCAACCTCAATGAAGTCTGTATCTTCGGAAGCGCCGAGTAAGAACCACGGCATTGTGTTTCCGAAGCCGCCGCAAAGAACGTTGATCGTAGGCTCCTCGATGATCTCGATCTGGTTTGCGTAACGGTACAGAGGGTTAACTGCCTGCGTATTGCCGCTTCCGTTGATGGTAGGGCTATGGAACAGGGTGTAGAAGTCGAAGGCAAGGCCTACGGGAACTACAAGTTTTGCAGGGCGAACGATGATAGCCTCTCCAAACTGATCTTCCTGTGTCTGGAGTGCAAGAATCATAGCCTGCATAGCTGCCTGTGTAACGCCTGTTCCGGTTGCAAGCACGTTCTTGTGGTTGCTGTGGAAAAGTGCTACGCCGTCGTAAATAGCAGGGTTGTTTACAAGGATGCTGTAAACCTGCTTATTGATGGTCTTGCGTGCGCTTGCTGCGTACTTTGCAGGGATTCTGGTAACAACGTCGATATCGTCGTTAATGAAAGCCTGACGGGTCAGTGTGAACTGGCGGCCGTAAGTCTTGAGCTTTCTGGTAGGCAGCTTCTCGTCGCTCCATACGTCGTGCTTGAGCTCGCTTCCTTCAGGAACCTCGAGGAACTCGCCTACAGGACCTGCAAGGTAGTTGTTGTCAGCAGTCTTGAAGTCTTTAAGGCTACCCTTCTTGGTGATACGGTCGAAGGTTACGGCTACGGTCTTATGACCTTCAACGTATGCCTTGTTGATCGCGTTATCAAGAATAGCAGGGAAAGCTGCGGTAGGGTTGAAGAACTGTCTCTGAGCCATTGTGAAAAGATCGTCGCTGGTCTTACGGTTAAGACCTCTTGTTCCGTTTGCTCTCTCCTCGCACTCAATGAAGATGTCACGAAGGGAAAGACCCTGTAACTCTCTTGCGCCGTCTGCAGGATGTGCAAGCTCAATACCTGCTCTCATAAGGAGCGAGTCTGAAACTGCATCTCTGAACTTGTCCTCGCCGTCTTTGGTTACTTCTGCGCTTCCCGTCTGTCTGATGGGTGCGCCGTCCTGCATGAGCTTCTCCATAACTGCCTTTCTGGTAGCATCTACGGAAGTACCGTTGTCGATGTACTCTCTTGCGTTTACGCCAAAATGAGTACAGATCGCCTCGATCTCCCTGATACGGGAACGCTCTGCGCTGCGTTCTGCTTCGCGTACTGCGTTAAGGTCCTCTGCCTGCTCGGGCTGTGCCTGTGCTGCAGCGGTAGCCTGCGCCTGACGCTCTGCTTCCTTCTGATCGAAGTCGTCAATCTTACGCTGTAAGTCGTCGAATTCGGTCTGTTCGTCCGCAGTAAGCTCTCTGCCAGCGGCTTTTGCCGTGTTCAGAAGCTCCTGCTGTCTCTGAATCCACTTTTTTCTCATTGCTCTTTTACCTCCTTGAGTAAATTAGTGTTTATTTGGAGCTGCTTTTCGTTGTAGTAAAAGCCGCTTACTCCCCTGTTCTCCGGCTCGTGGTTTCTTCCGACTCCTACTGTCGGATCCGCCGGAACGCTAACGATCGAAACCTCGTAAGGTGTCCACTTGGTGGCTATGCTGCAGGGTCCGGTAAACCTTCCGTCGCTCGACTTCTTGTTTGCCGCCACGTCCTCCCAAACCTCAACCATATAACCTACGGACACACCCTTTAAGGTGCCGCTCGCTACTTTCTGATAGACAACATCTGATTCCGCGTCCTCGTCAAACTCGATCTCCGCAATACCTCTGCTGCCCTCGATCTTTGCTGAAAGAATCTTACCGATAACCTTATCCCGGTTATGGTTATAAAGAACGCAGCCGATCGTGTTTAATCTGGTAAGGTCTACAGCTCCTTCGTCGTGCGAAAGAATCTCTGTTCCCCACCATCTGTCGTAAGGTTCCTCGGAGCTGAAAGAAAGCGTAAACTTCCTTCCGTTTCCTTCGCCCTCAACCGCCCTTATCGAGCAATCGGTAAGGAAACGCTGTAATGTGCCGCTGCGTTCGGTTTCCCTACTCATCATCTTCTCGTCGTTCATCCGTTTCCTCCTTAATCCCGAAAAGTATGTTTTCCATATTTACGCCCTTTTCTCTGGCGTACTCTATTACCTCTGCGATGTCGTCTACCTGATCGCGCCAGTCGCGTCCGTTCTCGGCGGCTATCTGCTTAAAGGTCTTTTGTCCGGTAGCAAGTGCCGTCTTATTCGCGTTCGATTCCTTCTGGGGATCGATCCACGGTTTAGGCTCCTGCGTCCAGTCGTGGGAAAGATAACGTTCCTTCTCATCCCAGAAGCTGGGAATACTAATAGCGCCGCAAAGAACGGCTGAAATAACGAAGGTTTCATATATCTCATCCAGCACCTCAATAAGAAGCTCCTTCTCCTCTCCGTAAGTAAGGTCGTCCTCGATCATGCCCTGTCTTGCGGAGGAATAAGTCGCCTCGCTCATGTCTCGGCTTGTAGCCTCGTAGCTGATGCCCTGTCCAGCTCCGATTAGCCTTTGCTGGAGCTTTGTGAAACTCGTAGCGTCTGCACCCTGTCCGGCAGGGTTTACAACCTGTATCTCGTCTCCGGCGTTAAGCTCTTTGATCATACCGGGCGAAAGCAGCTTGCCTTCGTATGAAGTCCTGTCTGTCGCTCCGTTCTGCCTTCCGATTCCCTGCGTCGGTATGCTGCGCTTAATGAATACTGAAAGACAGGCTTCTATTCTCTCCTTAACGGACACAGCCATCATGAACTCGTTAACGTCTCTTACTCTCGTTATCGTTGCTGCCATGTCGCTCATCTCTCGGAGCTGCGTCGGTCTCTTTTTGGTGAAGTAGAAAATTACATCCTTCGCCTCAACGTAAACCGGATCCCGTAAAGAATAGCCGTCAATGTCGTACTGCCTGATAAAGTAGCCGACCGGTTTGTTATAGCTGTTGTACTCAATGCCGCCTACAACCTTGTTGCCTGCTTCTTTAGGCTCGGTTGCATATTTGTCGAGCTCATCAACCTCGATCATCTGCAGCTTGAACGGCACGAAACCGTCCTTTGTGTACCGCTTTACAAATAAGATGCCGCCGTCTACCTTCTTT
>Ga0310696_10009079_pt1 | contig 11534 bp, 9 predicted proteins | sample AusTroGonzalo_MG_4_FD_203885 | JGI IMG/M metagenome (GOLD analysis project Ga0310696, IMG submission 203885) | Bovine rumen microbial communities from tropical cattle in Woodstock, Queensland, Australia - Gonzalo_02 (v2) (version 2) | ecosystem: Host-associated > Mammals > Digestive system >...
TTGCCATTGGCCGAAACAGCTATGGTCCAAGTAGAATTACTGTTCACATTGTTTACCGAGATCAGCTTATTACTATCGCCATTAGCATTGGCCAAATACTGGTTACCAACAGCCATATTCCACTTGGTCTCATTTTTGACAAGGGTAATGACCTGCACATTAGCGGGCACGGTCTCTATCTTATTATCATTTACCGTAATGGTTTCGGCACTGCGGTTATTCTTGTTCTGAGTTGTTCCAATAGCATAGTTTGCCGTTTCTTCGCCCTGTTTGAGGTGAACAATTAGAATCTCGTCTCCGTCTTCCAGCACAGAAGCATCCGTCACCAGCACATAGGCATCGCTTCCGCCGGGAAGTTTATAGGTTACGTCGCCCTGGCCAAGAGTCACATTTATAGGGAGAACGTGTCCGGCGGCCAGTTCACGGCTGGTGCCTATGGTAAGAGTTTTGGAAATACTATAATGCTCTGTCTGAGCCTCAACGCTTACCTGACATCCGGCAGGGAACGTAAATGGCAAAACGCCAATCATGGTAACGCCGTTTATGGCAAGACCGCTGGAGTGCTGTACAGTTACGCTGCTCTCGCCATCGACAACCTCGTCAATGCTGGCCGATGCAAGGTCCAGAGAAACGGTACCGGCGATGTTAACGTCGGGACTGATGCTTACGGTGACGGACGAAATGGTTTCGCCCGAAAGATCCACACCGCTCTGGTTGTCGAAACTGACCTTCAGGAAGGCCGCAAGGCGCTTGTAAGCTACCGTTACAGTAGGAGTAGTAGAGCTTACCGTGAACTCCTGGGAAACCAGGATATCGGCCGATGCGTCGAACGAGCCGTTTGCCTGCTGCGTCTGCGTAGCAGGAATGGTGAGCACGGGAGCGCCCTCCAACAGCAGGGCGGTATAAGGATAGTATGCGTAGTATTTACCGGCCGATGCAACGGTTCCTTCAAAAGAACCGTTATCCACACTTCCCGTAAAAGTGGGAGTGAACTCATAGTTGTGACTATTGGCATCAATTACGCCCAGACGGTCGGTTTCCAGCCACTGGAGGTGCGTGCCGTCGGTGGTGGTAGTCTTGGTATCGTCGGCCACAACGGTGAGCTTGATTTCCCGGTTTTCAATTGCCGGGGCCTCTTTTTCCTGCTTGCAGGAAGCAAATGCGATGGCTACTGTGGCCAGCATTGCTGCACAAAATATCTTTTTCATACGGCAGGCAGGATTAAAAGTCAAGGTCAAGATAAACAGGTGCCATGAAGGACAGCGGGTTATCGGGAATCAATTCCGTACCAGGCTCTCCGGGATTTCCGAATCCGGAGGCCTGCAAGACAGCTTTTTCCGCGTACAGGCTCACGGCCTGGCAGAGAGGAGCTTCATAAGAAGCCTTGCAGAAGATTTTCATTAGTTAATAAGGTTATTACTGTTAATTATTATTGTTTCCATTCGAAAGAGTAAAGTATGGATTCAACCTGGCGCAGGTACTGGCGCTTGTCGTAACGGGGTGCATACACAAACGCCTCCAGCACAATTATATCTTTTCCGTCCTGGCTGTAGAAGGAATGCGACACAAAGGGACCTCCCATAAAGTCGCCTTTCACTTCCCAGAAGCCGCGGGTCTCTACAAAGTTACGGCCATGGTATCGCAAGGAGCGTGTTACAGGCTCCTGAGCAGGCGAAGTGGTCATATATGAGCCCTCGAACATGCCAGGCACGTTTTCCTGCATAATGCGGTTGCGCTCCTTAATAATATTCTCCACCGAGATAATTTCATCGGCCGATGCGTTTACCGGATACTTGTACACCAGAACGGTCTGGTTGGTGTACTGCTTTTCGTCGGCAATCCATACAAAATCGTCGGTGAATTTGCGGCAGCGGTAACCGGTAGGGAAATGCATTATGCCGCCGGTAACCTTTTCCACTGGCTCCTGCAGGGCACGTTCCTCGTACAGTTTGGCGTTGGCTATTACGCGGTCGCGCTCCGACTGCTCGAAGAATTCGGCAATGGTTGCGCTTGACTCGCCAAACAGTTCAAGGGCCTGCTGCTCTGTGGCCGCATTAATCTGCACTACTGCCTGTGGCTGGGCCCAAACATTGTTTTTGAAAACCACTCCGTTGGTTGCGTTTTGCGGGTTGATGTTCACAAGAAGCAGGTTGCGGTGCATCTTGAACATATTGTTGAAGCTTCCCGGAGGAACGTTGGAAACGGCAAACAGAGGCTCACGCATTGCAAGATATGGGGTGTCGGAGCCCAGGGCGTCACGGATAGCCACGCCAAGGTCCCCTTCCCACTGCTCGCGCTCTATTGCCACAAGAACCTCGCCGGCCTTGCCGCTCACGTTGGGCAGCAGGGCTTTCTTATTTACATTCTTGCAGGCTGCAAAGGCAAGCACGCAGGCAAGAACCGCAAGTAAACGTGTGTAAGGTCTCATAATATCAATGTATTAGTCCGTATATATCATTGCCGAATGCAAGGAACATCAAAAGGAAAAGGAGCGCCATGCCGATGATTTGCGCAACCATAAGGAAGCGGTCGCTTGGCTTGCGCCCGGTAAATATCTCGTACAGGCAGAACACAATGTGACCACCGTCCAGGGCCGGAATTGGCAGCAGGTTAATTACGCCCAGCATAATGGAAAGCATGGCCAGGATGTACAGGAAACTGTGCCAGTCCCAAACTGCAGGGAATATTTTGCCGATAGCCACAAAACTGCCCACCTGCTTGTATGCGCCGGTGGAAGGAGTGGCCACAAGCCTCAGGTCCCTGAGATAACTTGTTACGGAATTCCATGCCAGGGAGCAGCCCGCAGGAACCGACTCCAGCACGGTATAATCCCTGTGCTGCATGGAAGGATTCATCAGATATACGCCAACCATACCAAGGCTGTCCACCTGGAGCGGGAGCGACAGGGTATCGGCCCCGCGCGCAACTGCAACTGGAAGACTTTCTCCCGGATGGGCGCGCAAAACTTTCTGTGCATCCTGCAAATACGGCGTCTGGATGCTGTCCACGGCAATAATCCTGTCCCCTTTCCTAAGGCCGGCCGATACGTTAGGCGAAGTAACCATAACGCTGTCCACCACAAACGGCAGTGCCATGTCGAAGACGCCGGGCGTGCTAACCACGGCCCCCATCATGGACTGGTCGATATAAATATCCAGAGTATCGGCTCCGCGCAGTACGGTGGCTTTTTGCACCTGGCGGCGTGCAAGATCGGCCTGCAGATCCAGGAAATCTTCCGGCCGATAATCGTCGTAGGCCAGAATTCTGTCGCCTGTTCTGAAGCCAAGCTCGTAGCCAAGCTCGTTCACGTATATGGGGTTGTCGTTGGGGATATAATTGTCGCCCCAGATTGCCAGTATGGCTATGAAAAGGCCGATAGCAAGCAGGAAGTTGTTAATTACGCCGCCTGCCATAACCAGAAGCCGCTGCCAGGCCGGTTTGCTGCGGAATTCCCATGGCTGGGGCTCGTGACTAAGCTGCTCCGTGTCCATGGATTCGTCTATCATGCCGGCAATTTTGCAGTAACCTCCAAGAGGCAGCCAGCCAATGCCGTATTCGGTATCCCCTATCTTGAATGAGCACAGCTTGAACCCGCCAATATCGAAGAAAAGATAGAATTTATCTACCCTTATTCCGAATATCCTGGCCCATGTAAAGTGTCCCAACTCATGCACGATGATCAGGATGGAGAGGGCAAGGATAACCTGCAGTATGCGGAAAAGTACAACCATACGCCGCTAGAAAGACTTACAGGCCATGTCGTAGGCCTCCTGGTGAGTGGCAAAGATATCTTCCAGGGAAGGGTTGCCGATATAGGGAATTGCCGCCATCACGCGGGAAATGGTGTCCGGAATATCGTAAAAGCCGATTTTATCATGCAGATATGCGGCAACGGCGGCCTCGTTGGCTGCATTCATGGCGCAGGGGATGTTGCCGCCCCGGCCCAATGCATAGAAAGCCAGCTGCAGGCAGGGGAATTTGTCGTGGTCCGGTTCCATGAAGCTAAGATCCTTCAAGGCTCCGAAGTCCAGCCTGTCCCCTTCCAGCCCAAGACGCTCCGGGTACGACAGGGCAAGCTGTATTGGAAGCCGCATGTCCGGGCAGCCAAGCTGGGCTAAAACTGCGCCGTCCTCGAATTCCACCATGGAATGAATCACCGACTGGGGATGTACCACAACGTGAATCTGGCCCGCATCCACCCCGAACAGCCACTTGGCTTCAATTACCTCGAAGCCCTTGTTCATCATAGTGGCCGAATCGATGGTAATTTTGGCGCCCATGTCCCAGTTGGGATGCTTGAGGGCCTGATCTTTACGGGCCGATGCAATCTGCTCACGAGGCCAGGTGCGGAAAGGACCGCCGCTTGCAGTGAGGTGAATGAGTTTTATGGGATTGCCCATGGCGCCCTGAAGGCACTGGAATATGGCCGAATGTTCCGAATCTACGGGATAGATGGGAGCATTGAAGCGCCTGGCCTCACCCATTACCAGCTCGCCGGCAGCAACCAGGGTTTCCTTATTTGCCAGGGCCAGGGTTTTGGATGCTCGGATGGCCGCCAGCGTTGGCTTAAGGCCGCTGAAGCCCACCATTGCAGCAACCACAACATCCACCTGCGGGGCCTGCACAAGTTCACAGGCTGCATCTATGCCAAGCTGCACGTTAACACCCGGAAGCTGGGCCTTTACCCACGCATATTTCTCCGGATTGCAAATAACCACATTGGGCACGTTAAACGCCACCGCCTGCTGCACAAGCAGCTCGGCGTTATTATTAGCCGATATCATGAACACACAGAACCGCTCCGGATGCTGCCGTACAACATCCATCGTCTGCGTCCCAATCGATCCGGTCGATCCCAATATGGCTATATTCTTTTTCCCTGTCATTCTTTCTTTCCTGTCATTCTGAGCGAAGCGAAGAATCTAAAACTTAATGTAACCCCCCGGATCCACCGCTACCCCCTTGTACCACAACTCAAAATGAAGATGGTCGCCTTTGGTGAGCGAAGTAGACTGGGCAAGCATTCCCAGCGGCGTACCGGCCTTTACTACATCTCCGCTTTTGTGCACCGTCTTCTGAAGGTTCTTGTAAATGGAAATGATGTCGTCCGTGTGCTGGACCACCATGGTGTAGCCACTCCCCTCTTCCCACGTGCAATACACCACTGCTCCGTCCAGTACGGACATAACCGTTGTGCCCACCGGAGCGGTGACATCCACCCAGGGATGCAGCGGACGCTCGAAGCCCTTTGACACAACGCCCTTTACCGGAGTATAGAACGACAGCGCCTCTATGGGCAGGTTGCGGCGGCTTGCGGCCGATATTCCAAACTGCTCTTCCTGAATTACATCGGCCCTTAAAAGGGAGTCACGGATGGCAAGATAACGGGCGTCCGAAACTTTGCGCGAGCCCTGGCTGCCAAGGATAAGGGTATCCAGGCGTATAGGGTCTTCCCCTGCCACAACGCGGCGAAGGTTTTCCGTATAAAGCTCCCACTGGAGTATGCGGGTTTGCAGGGAATCTATCCTTAGTGTGTTCTGGACGGCCTGACGGCGCGACTGGGCGTCCGGATAGCCGGGGATAAAGGTACGGATTGGAGTAAATGCGATTAGGCAGAAGATTACTACCAGCACAATTACCACGGACGATATGCCTGCGACCAGCATCACCGGCTTTGTGAAGCGAAGGCTCCACAGGCGCTGGTGAGTTGCGGCGTCCGTGAGTAAAAGACGGAAGGAACGTGCCTTCTTTTCGGGTTTATCCATAATAATTCGTATCTTTGCGCATTGTATGGACAGAATCATGGGCATAGATTACGGAAAACGTCGCACGGGAATTGCCGTTAGCGACCCGCTTGGTATCTTTGCCTCGGCTCTGGATACAATAGATTCTGCAAAGTTAATAGATTATATCAAAAAATACGCCATACAGGAGAGAATCATTCGCTTTGTAGTGGGCTATCCGGTAAATATGGACGGCAAGCCGTCGGAGGCTCAGGCCGATGTGGACGTTTTTCTTAAAAACCTGGCCAAAGCCTTCCCGGACGTGCCCGTAACCCTGGAAGACGAACGTTTCACCTCGGTACTGGCGCACAGGGTGATGATAGACGGCGGAATGAAAGCCTCGCAGCGGCGGGACAAAGCCTCGGTAGATAAAATATCGGCCGCAATTATCCTGCAAAGCTACCTGGACCGCAATTCATCGGCAGGCCCCGGATTCGACCCGTCGGCCGTGCCGGACAGCCTGTCCCTTAACAAGACAAGAAGAAAAAAATGATAAAGCCAATCTACCTTTACGGCGCAGAAGTGCTGCGCAAAACCGCCGCTCCGGCAAATTTATCCGACAAAGAAGGAATAGCCGCCCTGGTACAGGACCTTAAGGACACCCTGGTAAGGGCCGATGGCTGCGGCCTTGCAGCGCCCCAGATTGGCGTTAGTCTGCGCGTTGTTATTGTAGATGGCGACGTAGTGGCCGATACCTACGATTACCTTAAAGGTTTCCGCCGCACACTCATTAATCCGGAAATCATTGAGGAGAGCAAGGAACAGGTAACCTATTCCGAGGGCTGCCTTAGCATTCCCGGCATCTACTGCGACGTGGACCGCCCCAAAAAGATTACCGTGCGCTATTACAACGAGGATTTGCAGCAAGTTACCGAGGAATTCGACAACTTTGCCTGCCGCATGATCCAGCACGAAATGTCGCACCTGGACGGCGATCTTTTCACCGACCACGCCGCCCCCATCAGAAAAAAGATGCTCTCCAGCAAGCTGCAGAACATCTCAAAAGGCAAAGTGCATCCGCACTATAATTCCAGACTCAAATAATTACTTTACTCTAAGGCGTTTACCAACCTGGAGAACGGTTGTTTCTTTTATGCCGTTCAGTTCGCACAGGCGGCGTACGGTGGTGTGGTACTTCTTGGCTATGCCTGAGAGGGTGTCGCCGCTGCGGATGGTATGATACTTCATGGCGGCGGCTTCGGCCTTGGCGCGTGCCTCGGCCTCTTTTTTGGCCTGCTCCTCGGCCGCTATGCGGTCTTCCTCGTCGGTACGGAAGATTTCGTCTTCGTCGTCAACGTCCTGCACATAGCGCTGGTTGGGATTGAAATACCAGCTGCGAATCTTGAAAAGACGGTGCCTTAGCGTGCCGGTTTCAAAGTCTATGAGCCAACAGGGATCAAAAGCGGCGCCGCGGTAACGCGTTTCAAAATGAAGGTGAGGCCCGGTTGAACGGCCCGTGGAACCTCCAAAGCCGATGATATCACCTGCGCTTACCCAGTCCCCGGAATTCACCTTGCGCTCTGACAAATGGCCGTAGAAGGTTTCCAGGCCGTTTGCGTGGCGCACCACAACCAGGTTGCCATAGCCGCCAACATAGTCGGATATACGCACCTTACCGTCGAAGGCCACCTGTACGGGAGTGCCTTTGGGATAAGGCAAATCCACGCCCTGATGCCTTCGGCCATGCCTGTAGCCAAACTTGGAACGCACGCTGGTCTGGTAAGGGCAGCAGTAAGTGTCCAGCGAATCCACTATCCACAGCGAAAAGCGGTCCGGAATTGCCGACGGCGGTTCCTTGTACGGATTAACGGCGCGGGTATCCCAGAACTCTGTGAAAATGGTTGAATCGGCCGATGCCGAAGGGTCTTTCACATAGCGGTATGTGCCGTTGTCGAACAGGACAACCTTTACTGCCGGATTCCCCGTGTCCAGGGTATCGGCGTAACGGGAGCCGCGGTTGGTGTTGCTGGAGACATGCTGACGGCCGAATGCGTGACGAAGCGAATCGGCAGTATGGTCTTCTGCGGGCTCCTGTGCATAAGAGAGGAACCCGCAGAAGATAAAGGGTAACAGTAAGAGTTTTTTCATCAATTAGCGTTTGCCGCCAAACTGGCCAACAATGATTTTATCGGCCTCGGCAATCTTGGCCTTGAGAACTTCCTTGGACGTTGCCTCGCAGATGAAGCGCAGGTAGGGCTCCGTGTTGGAAGGACGGATGTTGAACCACCAGCCTGGGAATTCAAGACGGTAACCGTCAAAGTCCATAACCTTGGTGGGGGTCTCCTTGCTCTCGAAGTATGCTTTTACGGCATCCATGGCGCCCTTCTTGTCCTCGACCTTGTAGTTGATTTCGCCGGAATTCTCGTAGCCGGTGAGGCGGTCCATTTCGTCGGAAAGTTTGATGCCTTTCTTCTTAAGGGCCGATACGATGCGCAGCACGATTATGCTGGAAAGCATGCCGCTGTCGCTGTAGAAGAAGTCCTTGAAATAGTAGTGACCGGCAAGTTCGCCGCCCCACAGGCCGTCAATTTCGCGGAGCTTGGGAGCTGCAAAGGCGCGGCCCACACGCCAGGTGTGGACCTCGGCGTTATAATTCTTGGTAAGTTCTTCGGCCACTGCAAGGCTGGAACGGATTTCCTGCAGTACGCGGGGATTCTTCTCTCCCCTTTCGTCGCAGAAATAGCGGGCCATGAGGGCTACTACCAGGTCCGGAGCCACAAAGCGGGCTTTGTCGTCCACGAACATTACGCGGTCGGCGTCGCCGTCGTAGATTACGCCGATATCGGCCTTTATTTCCTTGACCAGCTTCTGGAGGGGCTCTACGTTCTTGGGAACAAGCGGGTTGGGCTCGTGGTTGGGGAAGCGGCCGTCCATTGTGTCGAACAGGAAGGTGGCATCCTCGCCTTTGTAAACTTCCTTGGCAAAGAGGGTGCTCATGCCGTTGGAAAGATCGAAGGCTATCTTGAGGTTGGAATAGTCACCTTTGTATTTCATCAGGAACTTGAGGTAGTCCGGCTTGATATCAATTTCCGTCACCTTGCCGGGCTTTGCGGCCTTGGGAGTGGGACGGCCTTCGTCTATCCACTGCTTGATCTGACCGAGGCCGGTGTCCAGGCCCACGGGAAGGGCATTTTCACGGCTCACTTTCATGCCGTTGTACTCCGGCGGGTTGTGGCTGGCGGTAATCTGTACCGAGGCCTTGTAACCGTAGTTTGCTGTACCGAAGTACACCAGAGGGGTGCTGCTGTAGCCAATGTCATCTACATCGGCACCTGCATCGGTGATACCTTTAATAAGATAGTCGTGAATCTCCTGGCCGGAGACGCGGCAGTCGCGGCCCACCAGAACCTTATTGGTGTTAAGCAGTGCGGGCAGGAAGTAACCCACCTTGTAAGCGGTTTCCTTGTCAAAATCTACATTGTAGATACCGCGGATGTCATAAGCGTGAAATGCTCCCATAGTGTTATGTGATTAGTTATAATTTCGTCTTAGCCGTCATCCCCGGCTTGACCGGGGATCTCCTTATCATCGTCATTCCCGGCTTGACCGAGAATCTCTCCGAATTGTACAAATTTACAAAATTTTCTGTTTTGAGCAAAACTGGGCCTTGGTAAAGGCCTGCTGAGCTTGCGCCAGGATTGAAGTCAATATGAGATTTCTTGATCGCATCCGGTTGCTTACCAAATATATGTACGTTCGTCCTCAGGAAGATACAGCATCTTGTTGCGGTCAACGTTGTACAGTTCGTACCACAGGTCGGTGTTCATTACCACGCCGTTTACGCGCAGCGGAGCCGGAGAGTGAACGTCGGTTTTCCTTAGCACATCCCATTTTTCCTTATTGTATCGCACGCACCACACTGCAGCATAGGACTCGTAGAACTTACGGAGCTGCACCTTGTAGTTTTCGCCGGTATAGCCGTCCTTATCCAGTTTGGCCTTGTAGGCGTCCAGTGCTGCCAAAAAACCGCCAAGATCGGCAATATTCTCGCCCAGGGTACGCTTGCCGTCGCCGTATTCATTAGGATACTCCACAGGATTAATCTCCAGATGGTTGTAGCAGTTGATAAGCTTATCCTGACGCTTCTCAAAGGCCATTTTATCGGCAACAGTCCACCAGTTGCGGGGGTCGCCATCGGGGTCGTAAGAACTGCCCTGGGAGTCGAATGCGTGGGTAATTTCGTGGCCGATGACGGCAAACAGGGCATAGCTGTAGGCCTCCGAGATATCGTCCCGGGCCAGCGGCGGAAGCATGAAGGCCGGGTAAATGTAAGTGGCGTTCTCGCTTGGAGAATGGAACGCGTTAACCAGGGTAAGGTCGGCGGGAACCATATTGTAGCTTGAATCCAATAAGGAGCCCAGAATATGGCAGGTAAAACCGTCGCCGCTGCCAAGAATCTTCTTGTAAACCTGCCTCTGGGCGCGCATAAGCTTATGAACAGCCTCTACATAGAGATTGCAGCTCGAAATATCGGGAAGGCCTTCCGTAAACCACTGATCCGGATATGCAGTGAACATACGCATCTTATCCAGCTTTTCGATGGCATTGTTACGGGTGGTTTCACTCATCCAGTCAACTTTTTGGATGCGGGTGCGCATTGATGCCCTTATATCGGCCACTATTCCCACATACTTATCCTTAAGGCTCTGCGGCAAATACTTCTGTGCAATCTGATAAGACATGTGGTAATTGAGGTAAATACGGGCCACTTGCAGCACATAGGCCTTTTCGCGCACGAGGGTCTGTCCTTCATTGTACTTTGCAAGACCATCGGAACCGGCAAACTGATACAATTGATTCCAGCAGGACTTAAGGCGGCCACACACCTCATCATATGTCTTCTGACCAAGCGTATCGTATATGCTGGGATCTTCGCCCACATATACGCTTTCGGGATCTATGCCCGCACCTTCTACAATAAGATCCAGGATACTTGAACCGGTACTGCCCTTGGTCTGTGCAAGCGGAACAAGTTTATCTACATCTAACTCCGTAGGGATGGAAATATTCTCAAATGCGAACAGAGGGGTTAAGTAAGCTATACACTTGCCGCTCTTGAAAGCAAGCTGGAAAGAAACGTAGCAGTCAAGGCCTTCCATAAGCAACTGACCCACCTGCCGCCATGCATCGTTCATGTTGGCCGGCACAGGGTATGCCGATGCCTTTGACTCCACATAAGCCATGGCCTCGGCCTGCTTTTCATCTTTCTCGTATCCTTCCTGAAGCTTATAGAAGCGGCCGATGTTGGGGTCCTGGGCCTTGATGGCGTCCACGCGCTCCTGCATCACATCGCCGGCATCGTACATGCCGCCGATGGTTTTTTCCACAGGGCCGGGATGAGCTGCCAGCCAACCGCCGTTGCAGTAGCTGTAGAAATTGTCCCCCGGATTAACGCTGGTATCCTTGTTCTGGTCTATGGGGAAAGGCAGCGGGTCGGTTGCCGACTGGGGTTCCTTCTGGCAGGCCATCACCAGGGCCAGGGCCAGGAAGAAGAATGAAAAACGTTTCATATACCGTGAGATTATTTTTTACTTCTTATATGCTGCAGGGCAGCATCAAGCTGATTGTCGGGGCCAGTGCCTTTGTTCCAGGCAGCCGCGTCAAAAGTAACTACAATGTCCGGCTCTATGCCGTAGCCTTCAAGTATTTTTCCGTCCTGGCTTATTACCACTTCCAGAGGGGTATAGCAGTACACCGCAGTCTCCCCTTCCACTCCCGTATGGCCGGCGTAACTATTGCTGTAGGTCTCGT